>Ga0325404_1005121_pt1 | contig 13847 bp, 7 predicted proteins | sample PopdelMetagenome_18_FD_205664 | JGI IMG/M metagenome (GOLD analysis project Ga0325404, IMG submission 205664) | Populus deltoides microbial communities from Bellville, Georgia, United States - Xylem-Control-R1 | ecosystem: Host-associated > Plants > Phyllosphere > Stem > Wood/Secondary xylem... | reverse complement strand
AAAAAAACTTTTAAGCCATTCATGGCTTGTTTGAAGCAGTAATAAAATAAAAAATCATGCTCCGAATATTTTTTAATGTTAAAAATTAGACTCTAAATAGAATTTAATCCGTCTCAAAATAACTGTTACTGTTTTTTCATTAAAAATTGAGCCCAGAAGTGGATAGGACAATGAGAGGGAAGATTTGAGATGTGCTTTTTTCCCAGCTTAAACACCAAGCTATGGGGGATGCCAGTCTTCCTGGTAGGTCAAAAACGAACAGGGGAACAAAAAGTCAAGAAATTCCGCCATAAAATGTCAAAAGCAGCACCATCTACTGAAGTGGGATTGGATTCGGCCATGTTGCCCCCACACACCGACAACATCAATTCAGGCATTGAGATGAGAGATCCAACTGGCTTAGATAGCCCAGTTACTTCTGTGGATTCCAAGTTTCTAACCTCCACGACATCACGTGGTTCTTATATATATATATATATATATATATATCAACCGCCATGTATCGAAATGGGCCGCCATGTGTACTTGCTTCTTGCTTTCTCAATTTCTTAGTTGGGCTAATATGGATGGGGGCCTTGTTCATATATGGGCTCTTAGAGTGACCGACATTATATTGTACCTTCTTCTACAATAATTTTCTGAACTTACTGTTGCTTTCAATCAACATTTATATATTTGAGGTTGGGTGTAACTTGTTTTTTTATTAAAATTGAAATTTTTTCTTGATTTGAATTATTTTTTTGTGTTTTTAGATTTTTTTAATGTGTTGATATTAAAAATAAATTTTAAAAAATAAAAAATATTATTTTAATATATTTTTAACATTTTAAAAAATAATTACTATTACACTCTCAACACTCACTAAATATCTATTACTATGCTACTATAGTGTATTTCATGCATGATTATTGGGTTGATTATACTTGAATATCCATTAATTGGTGTATATATACATGCATGTATAAATTCATTCCTTTCTAATTAAAAAAAATAAACCTTTCTGGATAATGAATATACAATAAATTAATAATCTCAATGAAATAGTATTTTTGTTTTTTATCACTTAAATTTGAAGTTTTCCTTGCACTAAATATATTATTAATTTATAGTTTGAGCCAAGTAAAAGATAAAATTAACTAATTCTAGCATGGCCATCTTGTTAAAAGTAACTAAAGTTTTTAAAATTGATTAAATTCTAAAGAAATAAAAAGTTAAAAATTATTTTTATGAATCAACCGGCCAAACATGAAGGGTATGTTCTTAAATTTATAGTAGAAAAAAGAAATTTAGTCTTTATTAATTAATGAACAAATAAATATTTAAAATATTATTTATTATAAAAAAGAATTTGTAAGTCGCATGAAGTGTAATAGTATTTTACCTGCAGATTTCCTAGTCTTTGTCAATTCCCGTCTCGTGCCGGAACCCTAGCTTGTGAAAACAGTAACAACATCATAGTTTTTTTCGCGATATTCACCTTGTTATTTTGAGAGAAAGATCATAGAGGAAGGCTTTGCCGTTGCAACTATCATTCGTTTTGCTTGGATTCAAGTTCAACATCACAGCCGCTCAAAAACAAGGTATTCTATCATCATCATCAATTCTTACGGTTTCAAGCTTATGATCAATCAATCAATATGTTAGTAAAAGTTAGTGATCTCCTGTGTAACTAGATGGAAGAGTCTAAAGGAAGGATTCAGTATGTCTACCAAAGGAAACGATATGGAAGAGATGATGCCACCAATATGGACATGGGAATCAGAGTTGATGCCTCTGATAGGATCTCTCGACTGCCTGATCACGTTCTGCACCGCATCCTCTCCTACCTCTCAATTAGAGCTGTGGTTCGTTTCAGTGTCTTGTCCAAAACATGGCACCGAATCTCGACATCGTTCCCTGTTTCTGATTTTTCAGAAGACGTGCTCCTTCTCGGAAAGCGTTATGAAATCCAAGATTGGAAAAATAAATTCATTGACTTTGTACAAGATTCTTTGCTTGCACAGCACCACCACAACACAAGATCACACAAGTTCAGACTATCTATGGACCTGGATTCTTATGATCCTCAACTTACTTCTCGTGCTGACCACTTGTTGGAACTGGCTACTAAGTGTGGTGTTTACGAGTTTGATCTCAACTTCCAAAATATATCTCATTATTGTTTGCCCCAAGCCCTCCTCTCTGCCGAAGAAATAACTGTCCTTCGGTTAAACGGGAATTATAAGCTCTCCCTCCCTCGTGATGCCATATACTGGCCCTCTCTACGTGTTCTTTCTCTCATGAATGTTCGTGTTGATGAGGCCATTCTTCAGAATCTCATCTGCGGTAGCCCTCTGATTGAAAAACTTGCTTTAGTTTATTGTTATGGTGTCAAAAGCATTCGTATTTCAGGATGTATAAAACTCAAGGAGGTTGAGGTGAATGAAGGCGACAGTGTTCTTGAAAGAATGGAGATTCATGTACCAAGTCTTCGAACCTTTTGCTACACAGCTGGTTTGGTTAAAAGTTTCTTCCATATCGACATGACTGGTTGCAGGAATCTGGAGGTACTGAAGTTAAAGTTTTATAACATAACAGAAGTAATTGGACAAGTATTTCAGGATCTTATTGCTCAATTTCCTGCCCTTAAAGTCTTGGCCTTGAATTGTTATGCTACTTCTGTTAGTAGGATCAAAATTTCGAATCCACAGCTCGAGAAGTTACAGCTATGGTCATCAGCTCTAACTAAAGTCACCATCACCAGTCCAAGCTTACATTCATTCAAACATTTTACCTATGGATTTCCATCTGCGTTTTCACTCGACCAATCAAGTCTACAGAAAGCTACCATTCACGTTCACAAAGGCGCTCTCTATTCTTCTGATTTCCTCCAACTTAGGGAATATCTTGGAAATTTCAAACAAATCAGACGTCTCACATTGCGCATAAACTATGTAGGCATCAGATTTATCCCTGAAACATTAAATAATATCTCCATTCCAGCTTTGCCTGATATCAAGCACTTGAAGCTTAAAATCTGTCCATCTACTGGAGCTAGTGGGAGTCTTGCCAACCTGAAAGATTACAGAGATATTGTTGATGGCTTACTTTGGGTTTGCCATCCAGAGACTATACTGCTCATATCAGGCTGGAGTTCTGAAAATGTATTTATCCAGATTCTTTGCGAAAAACTAATGCAGGGAGGAGAAAAACAATATTGTTGCACATCTTCCCATATCAAATGCTGGCGGCATGACTTAAAAGACATTCAAATCGAGCACTTGCAACGAAATGCAGAGGCAAAGGCTTTTACATGTGGTACTTTGTTAGAATCACTACCAAATCTTGCTCGAGGGCAAAAGATTAGATTCATTTTCAATTGGTGATTCATTTTATCCATGAAGGACAAGATATTGTAGATTTATTTTAATTATTCTGGCAATATTTACGTTGAACCTAGAGACATCTATGAGTGGTAAGTTCATGACATCTTTGCTTGTTTTTGTAGTTGTATCTGGAATTTCCTCAATTATGGATTAATCCTTTTCAATCATCACGAATCTGTTACTTAATCCTCCTATGTTTATGATTTATATATCAACATCTTATACGACAAACAAGTTATGACTGGTCCTGTTTAACTAGATGAACGAGAGCATTAAGCAAGGAAGAGTTTTTCTGCTTACCTATCATTTCCAAACTAGCTAGGGTTTAACTTAGCCAAGTTCAATCTATTTTCTGGACTTTAAGCATTAAAATTACCAAAAAGAGGAATTAGCATAGATAAAATTAATGAAGGAATATCAACAGTTCGATGTTGATATCAAAGAAACCAGCTACCAGTACTGAAATATATTGAAAATCTAAGCACATGAAAAATTATATGCAGTACGATCAGCAACAGAGAAATAACAGCGGAAATTAAACTAAAAAGTTCTAAGCAGTTTCAGTTATCTTTTATTTATTTGCGACTTAGCAAAACATCCTAGCTATTACCCTGAGCCTGAAAATTCAACTTGAAACTTTCGTCTTCCTCTGATTCGAACCCTTGGCTCCACAATTCATTTATCTTTAACTTCATCATTTCATAGATGTTGTGATCCTCTGGTCCCAAAATACATTTATACTCTGCCTTCAATTCATCAATCCTTGATGCTATCGTTTTTAACTCTTTCTCACATCTGTCGAGATCATTTTTTAGTGCAGAAAGTAAATCCTTCACTAACATCCCTTTATCAGGTTCTCCTTCACGCAATAGAGTACTTTCCAAACACAGAATTGGATCAAAAAATTGGAGAATGAGTTGATCAACGTGGCTGCCTTCAATTAAGTTTTCCCTCAGTTCGATGCCTCTAAATTCATCATCCTGATCAGTATCTGAGTATTCTTCAGGAAGGTCCACCTGCTTTAACCTTTTCAACCTTTTCACTTCTTCATCAGAAAATTCCAGTAGAACCAAGATCCTGTGAATTACCTTGGAGTTCTCATCTTTACATTGATATTTCAGAGAATTAAAGAACCCTTGAAACATTGTGTCCACTAAGTCAATCTCTGGCAACGAAAACATGAGATTAACGAGAAGATGAAAAAGCTCGGTTGCCAGTCTAACTACTTCAGCCTTGATTTCTTTGACAGTCTCCCAATCTTCATCTAATTCAATATATCCCCTTAACCATTCCATGAGACTCTTTTTTGGTCGGTGTTGATCTTTCTCATCATTAGTCATCAGCTTCACATCACCTACTTCCTTCTTGAGTTGGTAACTGTCATCTTCACTTCCACTTTCGAGGTCAATTTTTTGCATTTCTTCTTCCAATCCTTCTATATTAGTCAAAATATCTCCAGCACCATCAGAACCTTCTTCTTGCTCAAGATTATTGGAGGAACTATATGCTATCCTTTCAAGGAGAGTCGTCTTCTTTACAACAACACCTTCTTCACTCCCTGTTTGTTGTTCTTGTTCTGTGGTTTCCGTGTCACTCTCCAAAGTTTGTAACAGTTCTTCAAACTTTGGATCGGATTCTTCTATATTTTCAGTACCTAGAAACTCTTCCTCGGAATCATCTTCCTTTGACTCGTTTTCTGTTTCTTCTTCATTATCTCCACTATAACCAGATAATGTCAGCGCCTCTTCTTCACCCGTTTCTAACTCAACCAACATTTCATTCCCACTATCTTCTCCTTCCTCAGATCCATTACGATCAGCATGTATCTGGGAAAAATCATCCCTTTTTTTAATCTGAAATTTGGTTGTTTGATGTTGAGCAGAAAGTGCCAAGCTTTTAATCCCACCAGAAAGCTCACTGGATTCCTGAGTAGAATCAATCTTCGGTCTAATTGCTTCGAGGTTGGCTCTTTCATGTTGACCAGAACGCGCCATTAACCCAGTCCTTGTCTTTAGAACGTCTTGATTACTTTTCCTGACCGCATTAGAAAGATTCAGCTGTGGAGTTGGAAAGTGGATTTTTCCAAGAAACCGTTGTTCCTCAGAAACATCTATCTTTGATTCTTCTGTATCACCTTCTACATCTCCACTATGAACAGTCTCTAACTCAGGCTCAGACATTCCTTTAACCTCACTATCTTCTTCTTTGTTTAACTCATCATTCTGACCAGCTTTCTTGGTGCTTTCAGCTTCAAGACTGGATCTTTCACGAGATTGAGTAGGATCATTTGTAGTTTGATCTTTATCAGCCATTGATGATTCCTTAGCAGAACCAATCTTTGAGCTTCCTTCAAGATTGGTTCCTTCACGTTGAGTAGAATACCCCATTAACTCACTTGGTGATGTCTCTATAGCATCCTGGTTACTTTTCCTGATTGCTTTGTGAAGATTCAGCTGTGGAGTTGGAGAGTGGATTTTACCAAGATCATTTGGATTTTGATCTTTGTCAGCCACTGTTGATTTCTTTGAGAGTGTTTCTTGGATGCTTTCTTGAGAGAGAGATTGTGAGAGTTTTCAAGGAAGTGGAGCAAAAATGTGGGTTTTGAAGAAACGGTTATTCTTTTATGGGTAACTGATTGTTTCACAGGCGGGTTATGTATTTAAATCCAATCTATCCTCCAAATATATCGACATAAATAATCTGTTTTATTTATGGCCTTCGAGGAGCTATAAAAGGTGAAAATCTCTTGTACAGTTCTTTAGTAGCCAGGATAAAACTTGAAATAGAAGATTACTGCAGTGCAATGCACAATGACATGTCTCCAACCCGAAAGAGTTGGGAAAGGAATAACAAAACAAAAATCCTGACACCAAAAACATATTGTTCTAGTCGAAAAGACAAGCTATCAACTCAAAATCAGCAGCATGAAGACCAGCATAGCTTAGCAGCAGCACTGTGGTATGTTGCATTAGAATGGAGGTTCGGTCTATCTATGACCCTGGATTTTGATGATGATGATGATGAAGAACTTTCGTCATGAAGACCAGCATAGCTTAGCAGCAGCACTGTGGTATGTTGCATTAGAATGGAGGTTCGGTCTATCTATGACCCTGGATTTTGATGATGATGATGATGAAGAACTTTCGTCTCGTGTGATGATCTGTTGACACTGGCTACCGAGAATGGTGTTTCTGAGTTAAATCTCCACTTATAACAAAAAAGGCAGATTTAATTATAAAAATGACGATGATGATCTTGATTTTTTCCGATCACACTTCTGTGTAGATTCATTAACTGTCTTTAAGTTAAGTGGATATAGCTGACTGACTATTGATCCTGAAGTCATAACTTGGCCTCTCTACGTGTTCTTTCGCTGAAAGGAGTTTATGTTGACGAAGAGGACATTATTCAGAATCTCATCTGCAGTTTATATCATAACTCGGCCTTCTCTGAATGTTGAAGAATATCTCTTCTTCTCCTGCTTTATCTAATGTCAAGCACTTGAAGCTTGATGCCATTAATAAAAACTCTCATAACTTTCGTACCTCACTTGAATTGAAAGCTCTTGTAAATGGCATATTTTGGGAATGTGATCCTGTGTCTCTGCTGCTTATACCACGCTGGGGTTCCAACTATGAATTGATCGAGCTTCTTTGCCGGAAACTAACGCGCAGTGATTCCCTCATCGCATATTGGCGGCCCGAATTAAGAAGGCCATTAAATGTAGTGCTTTGTCGAGGTTACTGCACACTCTTGCACCTGCAGGGAAGAAGGCTATGGGATTCAATTCGTTCATCAAGGATGGTGTGATAAGACAATGAAGTCAGAATTAGGACGGGAGATTCTTCCAATCCAGCTGCACGACCCAAGTAATTTTGCTGCTCAAAGTTGCTATCATGTGGGATTGCGACCCTCGATGTTGGCTGGCCAATTTGTATTGTTCTAGGAATAATCATGCTCATGCATTGACGTGCAAGGTTTCGCAGATATGTTTATAGACTAAATTGATTGGTTAAAAGTTAGAACAAAAAAAAAAAAATTTGAACGAATCAAGATGAATTTGCTGATGAAAACAAATATAAATTTAATATGATCTTGTTGGATCGAGTAGCTCGCTCTACGCTATGTCACACACGTATAATACGTTGTTTTTATGCAATTACAGGAGTGCAATCATTGGGCTGTATGTTTCTCATTATATCATGCATCTGTTCCACTATCCTACCCCACTTGCATTGGCCATAAAAAATAGCGGTGGCCTTGCCTTGAAGAAGCTTGAAAAAATCAACTCAGGGGTGAGAAAACCAGTCCGTCATTTGAATTTAAAGTGATTTGGGAATTTTGAAAAACAAGAGAAGGCAGCTCTTTTCTTGCCTTGCCTATATTTAAATTTGAGAAGCAACCTCAGTCAAACTGAACGGTGGCTATAATTCCTGTACACAAAAATCTCCAAATTCGTGAAGGAGCACACCTCCAACGACAAAATACACAGAAGTGGCAGTTATAAATGCGAATTACAGAATAACCATAACCATGAATGAAGTTTTCTTGTATATGTCCTTTCTATAAGAACATCAATCTTTAGAAAACTCCCTTGCAAAAAATTACTGCAAGAAGATGTTAAGAATGTATAAACTTTAAGAGTATCAGTAACCAGATCTCCTTAAGTATGCTAATACGCCTAACCCAGCAACAAGAGCAGCACCTGCGGCAACAGCACTGTATGCAGAAGCCCATGCATCTGCTTGAGCATAATCAAGACTTTCTGAACTAGAACCTCTCCTTCGGCGTGTGCCTGTATAATCTAAGTGCAATCTCAGACCCTGCAAAGTTTATCGATGTAATTAATCAAGACTGCTGAGCTTCAAGATCCATTTAGCAAAGAAGGATTGCAGCAGCAAAACATGATTAAAAAATAGAAAAACACCTTTCATGCGAGCATTCACTGTTATTTCTAGAAAAGATCCAAAAAACAAGAGATCAAAGTTTAGGCCTTACTGGAAAATAAATTAAGCATGACCAGGACATTACATGAATCCACCCTTTTCCCTTTAAAAAACAATACAAGTTTGAAGAAAATATATATAACTAAAATATAATGAAAACATCAAACGATATTAATCGTAGCTGACCGTTTTTTTATCCTTTTTAGACATATTAAGTCACGAATAAGGCAAAAAGGAATGACAGGAAATGAGCCCTCAGTCTTCATGAACTAGCTAAGAAAGTGGAACCCAAAACAAAAGAAACTTAATCTCCATAGGATAAAAGAGGGGGGGAACTCTATTCATATTGTAGGTTAGGAATAATTTTAAGATATCAAAAACTAAGAACAAAAAGGATTAATGAGAGCAGTCTAGTTGGGGGGAAGAGAGTATGCACATCCACTGGTCCAAAAATCCATTATTTTCATCTGAGGTACTCGTTATTTTATATCTTCTCATATAAGCATATTCACGATAATATAATATTCTGTTGCCAGGACTTCCTGGTTTTGGTTTTTTTAGAATTATTCAGGTTACCCATTCTTTTCTTATTTTCTTTGTGCAACCATGTCCATATAAAATTTTGATCGGAAATAGAGGAAAATAAAAGAACTTCAAAAAGAAGTCTTTCATGTCTAGAGGATGATCCACAAAGAACTATTCTCAAATAGTTTACAAATATTAATGCCATTGGCACCAGTAACCCATTCGCCAGGTAAGTTTGTCCCTTAACTTAATTATCCCATTTTTCTAAAGAAAAACATTAATGACAAGCAGACAGCTGACAATACCTTCAAACCAGCTGATCTTGCATGCTCTACAGCAGTAGTGAGGTCACTATCTGATGCCAGAACAACTTTGTCATGGTCTTCATCTTCATACTGCAGAACGCAACCATGAATTAGTATGAAATTAACAGAAAGAAAATAAATTATTCAGGCTACTGATCACACAGTACAAAGTCCATAAAATATACCAGAATTTGAGGTAAGTTGTTGCGGTTAATATCATCCCCTAGCCTCTGAAGGATTGAAGTTATTAGATCAGTCAGACTTCGGGTCTCTACATCAAAAGAAATCAATAAAAAAGGTCAGCTACCAATTATATGTGAGCCTTGTTTTCATTAAATGAAACCAGGATTTCACAGCATTCAGCCATTCACATATCCAAAGCCAAAAATCTAAATTTATGGGAATCACAAATAAATATTTATACTTTCTAAAAGCAAGTCACCTGCCAGTAACTTGCAATGAAGTGTACATTCCATAAGCTATGCTAGATGCAGTGAGGAAAAGCAAATTCATGACCATCTTAAAAGCCTTGTATAGAAAGCAAAACAAATATCTTACCACAAGTAAATCTGTGCATTCGACCCTTTTTGTCTTCAATTTTAAAAGAAAAGTTGTTTGGCAACCCTGATGATGGATAGAGCAGAGATCTCGCCGTCTCTGTCCCTTCAGAAGCTATTTTCAAGGAACCTTCACTGCCATTTCACCAACTACATGTAAGTAAACCCCGGTAGAAGAAATCAAAATCTAGCTTAATATTAACACCAAAACATCTAACCTCCGTGTCTCATCCTCGTCATCATTAGGACTCATAGCCATGGCAGAATCCCAAAACTTCTGCATCATTGTGCTTGCAGTCTCATTATTTGCTCCAGTAGTATTCCCGACCTGATTAATGAAGGGATGGTATAAATGCTTTTATTCTTCTCTGCAATAATCATAGCATCTTATGTTTTTCCCAAGACCAATAATATAAATTTAAACATTATGAGGAGAGCCGGAAAATAAATTACCACATGCATGCCATCTTAATAATTTAAGCATGACACTCATCTACCTTCCCTGCCTTCACTTTTTGAAAAAGACATAATTCCCAATTACACTTCTAAACAACACACATGCATAAGCCATGCACTTGAATTCTAACACAACAGTTTGTGATGGCATAAAAGGCAGAGACCATCCTTCTCGAACTCCAAACTTCCATTCCTATTATTGATATTAAAATCATCCACTACAATTAATTACTTTAAATTTTCTGGATGTCTTAACTCTTTACAAAATTTATTTGTGCACGGGAAGGAAACATGACCCATCAATTCTTAGAAGTTTAGGATATTATATGTAATGAATACATATTCAAAGTATCTTCAAGTAGCAGAATTTCCCTTCTATTTGTTATTCTTTTGATACATATAGGAAGAATTCAACAAATTTTCAAGAGTATGATATTGAGTACAAGCTGGAAACAGATAACTGAGGAATTTTGAAGAATACTTGCTTTTCAGATTTGAGAGCATGTTGTAGATGTTATCCTAAGGAATAATAATTCATTAAGTCAATGAAACTTGCAAAGAGAACATTGTAAAGCACTACATAGTCCAAGAAGGACACGGGCTTGGCTTACTGTGGCGACTGCAGCATGAGTGATATGAATCACATCAATGACAGCAACTATGTTCCCATCTGCATCCAACCATCCAAGGTCATCAGAAACCAAAATGACTGGCCAAAAAGCATTTCACTCTTCATCTAAGAGAATGGTACCTCTATCTACCACAGGAAGGTGCAAGAATTTCCCATCATGCATGGTGTGCAGAGCATCAACAATTGGTGTATCAATTGTTGCACATTCTGGATTGGGAGTCATGACCTGTAGAAAAACCCAAAGCAAGATGACCGACTCAACACCGACTCAACCACTTTCTTCCATTTATCTGAGAGGCATGTTCTTCTGTAGTTCTATGTAAGGGTCCAAGTTTACATTTTGAGAGCCATTGCTTCACTCAAAATATGCTAAACAGGTATCTCATTCCCAAAGTCTCACTAAAAACATCCACTAAGACAGAACTATAATTGGATTATGGCTCTTTTTAGAAGGCACATAATCACATTCTCCTTACTGTAAGCAGATTCTATATCATTGCAACTTGAAGGATACAGGTCATACACAATTTTCTTTTGACAAATTCCCTTGGAAAGCCAACTATGCTATCTGAAAGAGAAATACCTTCTCTACAAGAGTTGAATCTGGAGGAAGATTTTGTGCTATTACTCGCATCAAGATATCTTTTGAACTGACAGAATTAAAAATAAAATAAAATGATGTATATTAATAATAACAAAAAAAAAAAAACTTCCTGCTATAAGATTTTGATGCACAGATGACGGATGAAGTTTTTAACTCTATTCACTTGCTTGCTAGATGCAATTTAAAATTAAACTCACGTAAAAATTCCTCGGGGTTTTTCATCAACAGTCACTACTGCACAGCCTGATCGAGATTCAAGCATCTTCTTTGTCACCACCAAAACAGTTTCTGACGGTGATACAGTTACAACCCTGAAAGATGCAAAAACATATCAAATTAAAGAACTGGCTGTCTATTTTGTCCACATATCCTCTAAGTAATTAGTGGTAGAGTATCCAAGATAAACACTCAAGGAGACAAAGTATTACCTACTTTGAATTCTCCGGTATTATAGTAGACAAAGCAGGCCTAAACATTCGCTCTCGAAGTGTCTCAATGAACGTATTGGGTACTGCATGTGAACCAAAAATTAAAAAATAAAACAAAAGTGCAAAGAAAAGTAAGGAACAAATTCTACACTATGTTATGTTGTAACAAAGTAGCCAGAAAGACAAGTAATCCAAATGTTATTCAAAGGAACACTTTCACTAACCAGATATGGATGTCCCCCAATTTTTTTCAACACCTTCGACAGCTGCAGCAATGGCTTTTCCTTTTTCTGCAGCCCTTTCCATACGAGCAATAGCGTCATATAAACACTTCGCTATGTCAAGTAAGGCAATAACCTCTCCATTCTCGACAACAGGCAAATGTCTGAATTTTCCTGTTAATTACTAGTATCAGAACCATATCCACATGGCATGATGTAACAGGCTTGCAAGGTTGACATGCATCTCAGTTTATTACAAACCTTGAACCATCTTCTGGAGAGCTTCCACAGCAAGAGTGTCAGAGAGAACAAAAACAGGGTTCCTAGTCATAACTTTAGAAACAGGTGTCTCCTCAAGATTGACCTCAGGAGCAATTACTCTTGAAGCTAAATCCTACAAAAAAGAGGAAATAAGACATAAATAAAGGTCCACATTAGGGTAAAGGAAAAGAAAACTTCTTTCCACTAGGGTTTTTTTTTTTTTTGACCCAGAAACATAAAATTTTAGTCACACCTTATCTGTAAGGATTCCACAAAGTAACGCATTAGAGTCGGTTAGCAATAAGGCATCAACTCTACGAGCAGCCATCCGACGGCAAGCCTCATAAATGCTTGTGCTCTCAGGAACTGTCAAGGCCTTTGACAAGCGCAGCCGTTTTACTGTGCGCTCTCCAGTTAGTCCCCTGTTTAAGATGTAGTTGCAAATAGAAGATTACATTAATGGTGATGTAGCAACCATTGCTGCTAGAACTTCCAGTGATCTATATTTGTCATGTGAACTGGATACATGCCTATCTATCTACATAATCAGAGATCACTAATATTTCTCCTACCATGAATTCAATGTTAAAGTAGCACAAAAGATTGATTACCTAAACATGAGGCCAAGGCCATGCCTTGCGTTTCGTGATTTACTAAGCCCAAACATCCCATTACTATAGTAGGGAGAAGCGTGAATAATAAGGGGATAGAAAAGAAGTGCATAGAGGAGTTGAATTATAGGTATATGCCTCTTCAACACCCCCATCCCCTTTCAGTTTTCCAAAATCATTAGAAGAACTCCTGATGATCGCATTCCATAACTTTATCAAACTATTCACTTTCATTGATCCAAAAATTTGTTATCCTTTCATTTCCTAAAAAATGAATAGAACCATTAACATACACGACATCAAGAACCAACCTAGAATCCAAATTCATCCTGTTAGGACACACCTCTCTACCATCGAACACATTTTTTTCCTCATGAACCAGACTAATATTGATTGAATCATTTCCATAGCTCACAATTGCAAGCAACAGACACTATACAATTCAAAGCTCTTCTTCTCCTATCTCACAATTTATAATCTCTACAAAAAAAAAAAAAAAAACTAAATTATATGTAACAATAAAACACTAAAAATCAAATTTAAAATGCCCCAAACTTATTAATTTTTTTCCTTAAATCCTCTGCGTCCTCTAATTATTAAATCAATAAATAGAAATGAAAGTAAATTTCAGATTTAACGCAGAAACAAACAAAGAAGGAATCAAAATTCGCAATTCAAAAATAAATAATAAAAAAAACGCAGAGGAAACATACATAGAGCGCGAAGCAGTGAGAGATTTCCTAGAAGCATCAGGACCTCCTCCTCCCTCGTTAGCTTTTTTCCTTCCATGAAACGACGAAGACGACATACTTTTCCTCGTCGAACTTCCTTGGCTAGCCATCTTCACCACCGATAATAACAAAATTCAATATCAAAATTTTGATAATTCAGGGAAGAATCACGATAGATGAAATCAGATTCTTACTATTTATTTATT
>Ga0325404_1005118_pt1 | contig 13850 bp, 9 predicted proteins | sample PopdelMetagenome_18_FD_205664 | JGI IMG/M metagenome (GOLD analysis project Ga0325404, IMG submission 205664) | Populus deltoides microbial communities from Bellville, Georgia, United States - Xylem-Control-R1 | ecosystem: Host-associated > Plants > Phyllosphere > Stem > Wood/Secondary xylem... | reverse complement strand
TACGAGCATTTATTCCATCAAATAAAAAGTATATACAATTTCTTTTAATCATCTCATTCGTTATTATCCATATTTCTTAAATTTACATCTCATGTTCCCATTAAATCTTTTTCCTAAAGATTTTTAACAAAAATGCAAATCAACATTACAATCGACGTAATTCTTCATTCGAATATTGTTTTGTGTTTTATCCATAACTAACATTATATAGTTAGTTTTAAGGTGTGGCTTAATCCTTTGGAAAGCTAAGATATAAGGCTATAAATCTATTAAAGGAGAAGAACCTAGTTCTGCTCCTAAAGCCCTAAAAACTACCCGTTATCGAGAAGATGACCAACCGTCCAGTAAGGTTTATCCTGAACCCCTCTCGGTTATTAACATATAACTAGAGTTTTAAAACTCTAAATTAAGCAAGGTAAACTTCCTTGGATAGCTAATATTCAAATCTATAATTTCTATGAGGAGACCTAGTCTGAATTCCCTCACATGCTCGAATTCCCTCTGGAAGATCAAGAGACAAAACTGTCTAGTTTCGTCAACAATTCTGTAACCATTCACACATCACCAATTTAACTTATCCTTATTCAAACCAATTCCTTGCCATGTTATATATACACTATAATGATGTTAAAAACACTTTCTAAGAATTTATTTGTCCATTTTCATTAACTAGTCAATCAACATTCTTCCCAACCCTCTCTAACACCTTCATTGTTATTCCTTCATGCATTTCTCATCATTTTAATTCATATAATCACACATCATCAAGTCAAATATTCAAATAAACATCCTCTTTCTTCCTACATCAATGGCCGACCTCACACTTAGTAAGGGACTACTAATTTCTTTTCAAAATTACTTGTTATCTCAACTCATTTCTATCTTATTACATGTCACAAATATCAATTTAATTCAATTTCTCATTCCCCTCCCTAAATTAATCATAAAACCTAACCTTAATTTGATGGAAAATCAATGGAAACTTAACAAATATTGTAAGAACTTGTTAAATGGAGGTTGGGACACCTTATCAAGGAGTAATCTAGGTTCCAAGTGCTAACAAATCAAGGATTTCCACCTCTTCTTCCTTGTTTGCTGCTGCCTCCCCTTCCCTCTCATTCCATCCCCAAATTCTTCTTTCAATAACACTCTAAATCTAAGTGATTTTGTTGCCTAAATCCTTTAGTATCACTAATTCTCTTCTTTTCTTGATTTTTTCTTTAGGTTTCTCATGGATTTTTAAAGCAAAATGGAGTTTTTCCCTTTCTTCCCTCTCAATCCCCCTATGGTCGATTGCACCCAAGCCTATTATAGGAAAAAATTATCAAAATCCCACTATGTCCCTTCAAATAGTAACTTTTATAGTTATCGGGTATTATTTCCTTCATCTCGGTATATTTTTAATGTCGATTTTCAATGGGCGATATCAAAATTTATTAATTTATACCTCAGTACCTTTCTTTCCTCATAAATTACTTCCATTAAAATTTAATTCACATTTTGAACCTTTTTTATTTTTCTGGCATTTTCGCACTTTTATTTTTAAAAATTTGTTCGCTAACCAATTTTCTGAATTTTGAAGGTCCATATCCCTCCCTTACTGCAAACATCAAATCCCTAATTTTCATAATTTATTAGCTTAATTTCCTTATACACTTCTTTTAGAATTTTTATAGAACTCCTGAGTTGTATCGGGTTTATGTTTCTTAACCAACATTTAAAAGCAGTGATTTCGGATAAATTTTTTTATATCCTTACCCTTCATATATATATATATATATATATATATATATATATTGTAATAGTCCCATATATCAAAATTCATACATCATTCATTTTATTTTCTTTATCTGATTTAAAATATTTCTTCAATTTCACAATGAATTTACACCTGGGGTTTACAGTATTTTGTGACTACAAAATCACATTTATAAGAACTTGAGAGCTTGGATGAACTCTTGGCATTGGTGATATATTGTTACAAAGGGGAAAATCTTGTAGGGGGCGTCTTCAAGTGGTGTATAATCTTGTCGAATAAGTAAAAGAGTAAAATATTCAAGTACAACTGATACTTGAGATGTGGATGTAGATTTGTCGAACCACATTAAAAATTGAGTTTACAATCTCTTTTTCTTTACCTGTTTATTTTAATCACTTTAATTATATTGTTGGTTATTGTATTTATTGTGCTTGGTGTGCTTAATTATTTTAAATTGTATTCTTTGTTGATATTAATGGAACATCTAATCCACCTCTTTAGGTGTTATTGTTGTCTCAATCCTAGAATAACATAAAAAATTAAAGGTAATTTTAATATTCATTTCCATGTTAAATTGTTATTTTTTATTATTTTTAATTTCTCTTATTCTTTTTACCAAATTAATGATGATTGTCGCATGTGTGCAACGTCGCGACGATTTGTCCACCACTCAAGGAAAAATGTATTGGTCTATCTGACAAATATAGAGAAACAAGGAATTCTTGTCTCTTATCAGCAGAAAATTTAAATGGGAGTCGTCACCTAGTATTCTGGTCACTAGAAACCCTAACTGGTCTTAGAGATCGGGTAGGGAGACTGTTACGTAAAGGGAAGGTATTAATACCCCAACTACGCCTACTTAAGGTAAGCTGCATTGTTTTGTTGTCTGATAAAATCTAAAGTCTTGTTGTGGTTTCTAATTGTTGGTTTGTGTAAAGTTCAAGAAAAACCCTCCTTAATAAGGAGGTTCTTTATCTTAATGGGGTAAAATCTAACCATTCTAGGGTTTGAAAAAAAGAATTTAATATTTGGAATACGTATTACGTGTAATGTCGTATCCTGAATACTAAAAGACAAACAAAATAAATTTTTTGTTGTTTTTAAAATTTTGGCCAATGTTCTATTGACTTTAATAAACTAGCTATTAAAGCCAAAATACATGTTAAAACATTGTTTTTTGGTGTATGAAATAAAAGACAGACAAAATAAATTTTTTGTTGTTTTTAAAATTTTGGCCAATATTCTCTTGACTTTAATAAACTAGCTATTAAAGCCAAAGTACATGTTAAAACATTATTTTTTGGTGTATGAAAAACACAATATGATTTTTCAACTTTGAGACGCTTGTTGTATGCACAAAAACATTTTTTCAAATTTCTTTTTGTATTTTTGGAAGTTTTGACGAAAACTGAGTATTTTAATATCGGATTCATATTTTTACGAAATAAAATACAGACTAATATTAAGCAAAAAGACGTATAGCTAAAGATGAAAAAGTCACAAAATTTTGAAAATAAATTTTTTTTGAACTGGGCCAGATCCGACCCAGTTCAGTGGTCTAGGGCGAACTCGGCCCAAATGCATGGGTTGGGCTCAGCCCAGCAAAGAAAGAAAAAGGAACAGTGGATCACCCTTCATTGTTCATATGCAGCATGAACAGCGGGGGGTGACGAAGAAGGAAGGTAACGATGGGTGTAATTAACTGGACATCGACCAGCTGCTCGCGGTGCTGACGGTGGGGATGTTGTCCTTGCGGTGAGGGGACTACGATGGCCAGCAGTGCTTCTCCTTCTTCTTTCTCTCCCTCCTCTGTTTTTTTCTCTTCTGTTTTTTTTTCTTTTTCTTTCCTTTTCTCCTCCTCTTTTCTATCTTCTCTACTATGTCATTCTCTTCTCTTTCGATCTTCCCCCCCTTTTCTTCTTCATCTCCCCTGTATTTATAGGAAAACATAGGAGAGACATAGCTAGGGTGGCCACTGTACTGCCGCCCCACGATTGCCCAAGGACCCACGTCTCCTCCATTTCTTCAACACGTGGGAGGCCACGGGTCAGCTGAGCAAGATAAGGTTTTTGGTCGGCGTCTTTTTAAAGGGGAAGGCGGTGGAAAACACAGGGGAACAAAAGCTCCCTTCCCCTGTTTTTTTGCACGTCCAAGGGAAGAAGAAGACATACGGTGTCGTTCAAAATGGCACCGTTTTGGGTCTTTTTTTTAATGAACAATGTATAAAACAACGCCGTTTTAGCCAAAAAGCGTCGTTTCATTTAAAAGGAAAAGGCAGCAAAAACTTATGTCAAAATCCAAATCAATCTATAATTTGTAATTTGTTCAATTAAGTCCTAAATTGCAATTTTGATTTAACAATCAATGCATTGCATCCCTGCCAAAAATCAAACAGCGGCCCTGAAGTTGACTGCCTTCTTCACTTTGGTTTTTGGTTTTGAATTTGTGCAATTTGACCCTCAATTGATCAATAAACTTCTAATTTCTTCAATTTGGCCCCTGATTTGGTTTAATTACAGCCCCTCTATTTACACGCGTTTTTTATTTTGGTCATTGGTTTCGGATTTCTTCAATTAAGTCCCTAATTAGCCATCAAACTTTAATATTTATGCAATTAAGCCCTGATTTGACCAAATTAACTCTAAAAAATTATAATTTGACCCCAGAACTTTAATTTCTTTCAATTAAAGCCTAAATTGACTTAAATATCAATTTTTCTTACAATCAAACCCTCCATAAATTCAATCAAACCTTCAATAAAATTTAATTGAGTATATAAACATCTGATTTTGGACTTTTCTTCCTCAAATTGAATTTTCTTTGTCAATAGGGCTCTCATCAGTCAACAAAATATTGTCAAATTTCAATCTTTGTATTTTTGAACCTCCTCAACCAATTTTTCATAATTTTTTGAGCGTTTTGGCATCCTTTTTTCACTGATATATTTTTTTATAATATTTTTTTATTTTTTTGTATTTTTTTAAGAGAAGAAAAAAAACATGAATTGAAAAATAACCCAAAAATAGGTTATGATAATGCTCGACAAATGTATGCTTTTTGTATTAGCAAACAATTTCAATTTAAACATTGTTGGGTTATCTTAAAAAAAGGAATCCAAATGGCAATATGAGCATGCAAATCAACAACAAAAAGGTCAAACAAAAAACAAAAAGGTCATGCTAGTGCAAGTCCCGCTTCATCAACTCCATTTACTCTTGATTCTGTTAGTTTAGGACAAGATAGTGAATCGTTGACTAATCAAGATAGGCTAAATGGTCAGAAAACTATAAAGAAATGACTTAAACGTAAATAAGATAAAGAGAAAGTGAGAGAGACATCTGTAACAAATCTCTTACAATAATTAAAGGATACTCTAGTTGAAATTGAGGAACAAAAGAAACAAGACAAGAAAGTTATGTTAGAGCAACAAACTACAATGATACAACAAAGTCAAGAGAAATAAGAATTGGAAAGGATCGAGAAAGAAGATCAAATTATGAAAATAGATATTTCTAAGTTGGATTCGATTTCTATAGCATATTTTAAAAATAAGAAGTTGGAAATTATTGAAAAGAGAGGTTTTATTTTTTTAATTAATTAGATTGATATATTTTCAGGTTAGTGTATATTTAATTAACAATGTTGAAATTTCTTGGTTATTTTAAACTTGTTGATTAATATTTAATTTTACTTTGATATCAATTCACAAAACCTTTTAAGTTTTTGTAGCACACAACAACAAGTAGGATTAATTAACTTGAAATAGTACAACCATAACAAGAAATAAAACAATATAAAAATATTGGAAAATTATAATAACATAATAAGCTCAAATCTAATGATTTTACTCGTCATCATGTTGTTTCCACAAATGTTCAATCAAATCTTCTTATAATAGAGAGCTAATTACTTTATTCCTGATTCGATTATGAGTTTGAAGAAAATCATGTACTTTTAGTGTTTCACCATCTGACATTGATAAAAGAATTTACTTCATGTTCACGATCAAATACGAGGTTCATTTCTGCTTTATCCTCAATAATTATATCGTATCTTACTATGCAAGCTTTCATAATATTTGCAAGCGTTTTTTCATCTCAATACCACACAATTCCACACACAATTACAAAACGAGACTGCACACCTAAATGCCCACTCTATGTCATATTTTGCAAACTCTTGCTTGCAAAATATTTCCTCTTCTTTGCTCTTAATGGTCTCAAGATTGTTTTAACAAATGATGATCAAGTAGGATAAATCTCATAAGCTAAATAATATCATTCAATGATCCAATATTCAATTTTAAAAATTCCCCTTTTCCGACGGGTTAGCAAGTATAGGCTTTATCACGGGCTTCAATTACTCAAATTCTGTGTTCATAGTTATAGTAAAATTGTTTATTTAACCAGACCTTTTTAGTGTCTTGTTAATAATTAATAATAATATTATTAAGAAAAGAGAATGTGTTAAAGTTTTTGGAAAGAAGCAAAGCATATGCGATTTGATAAAATTTCCCATGACCATCCAATTAAGAGGGTGTTTAGAAATATCATATTAATTGTTTTTTAAAATGTTTTTTTAAATATATTAAAATAATATATATTTTTTATTTTTTAAAATTTATTTTTAATATTAAGACATCAAAATCATCTAAGAACACAAAAAAATAATTAAAAATAAAAAAACTTTATATTTTTTAAATATAAAAACAAACGGTATGTATACATTTTTTACTTGGTATTTCAATTAAAAGAAAACTGAAGACGAAAAGGAATAAATAATGAAACGACAACGGTTAATGACAAGCGGAGTGGCGGGAAAATCTCTCGCTTTAATACTAGGGTTTTCATTCTCTTACCATCTCATTAACGGGGAAGAGAATCAGGAGACCATCAACAACTTTCCGAGAAACCAACCAGACCCTGGAAAAGGAAAATGCCGACCTACAAGATAAGGGGAATCGACGTTGATTTCCCGTTCGAGGCTTACGATTGTCAGCTCGTTTACATGGAAAAAGTCATACAGTCCCTCCAAAACGTAAGTCCTCAAATATAGAACGCTGCCGTTTCATTGCTTCCTTAAACTTTCCACTCATCACCATTCTTAGCTTCTGATAATGCTCCGTCACGACAAAAATCAACTAATTAGAGAAATTAATTAATTTCAATAGCTATGCTTGACAGCTGTTTCATTTTTCAATCTGAAATACAATTCTTGCAAGTTTTAATCCTTTTGTGTCCTATTATCGAAAAATCTGCCTTTAATTTACTTATTTTAGTTAATTTGTTAGTGTTATAAGTCACAAATTTATGCTGTTTGTTAAAAATATGGCAGAAATGTAATGCCCTTTTGGAGAGTCCAACGGGAACCGGGAAAACTCTATGCCTTCTTTGTGCCACATTGGCTTGGAGGAAGAGTTTAGGTGGATTTTCGACTGGTAAGATTGAAAGGAATGGTCGGATTGCGGGTGGTAAATTGGATATTGTGCCATCATCACAATCTGAGGATCGCAATCTTCCGACTATAGTGTATACTTCACGCACGCACAGCCAACTTCGGCAAGTGATTCAGGAGTTGAAGAGGAGCAGCTACAGGTTGGAGTTCATTTTCTGGTTTGATTTCTTTTGCAGTCAAAATTATTAACAGTGGATGGAATTGAATTCGGTTCTTGATGTGTTGCTTTTGTCTATTACTGTCAGCTGTATTTGTGTCATATGGTGGAAGCCAATGTCTTTATATCGAGGATTGTTGTTAGTTATTCACATATTCTTTTTGAATGATATCAAGGGTGTTGGGCTTCTTTGCAATAGATGTGGTGTTAGTAGTACTAGTAGTCTTTTTATTAGGACAAGTTCAATGGATCAATCTGATTATTGGGTTCAGTTAGAATTTCAATTTGCTAAAATTTAAAGAATATGCAGGCCTAAAATGGTAATATTAGGATCTCGGGAGCAGTTATGCATTCACGAGGAAGTCAGCTTACTACGTGGAAAAGTACAGAATAATGCATGCCATCTTATTTGCAAAACACGGGGAAAGCGTCAATGCACCCATTATTCCCGTGTTGCAGGTATTATACTTTGTGCATTTCTGTTGTGCTTGAATCCATCTACAATTTTTTTATTATGGTAATGTAGCCACAAAATGCTTGAAAGACACGACTTTCCATCTAGATGAAAATTGCACAATCAAGATTTTGGGCTCTCAATAACTTATGCTGTTATATCCTAAACTTAGTCTGGATTACAAATTAATGGATAAAAGTTTCTGGTTGTGCAGGGAGGAGAGTAAGGGTTTATTTATATTAATAGGAAACTATTTTTCTTTTTTATTTTCAGCTTTCTTTTCATTTTCCAGTTTTCCTTTTCCACTGGAAAATTCGAAAACATGTTCATTTGTTGAGAACGAAGATGAATGTTTCCATCAAAACCAGCTTTCCTTTTCCACTGGAAACCTGGAAAACATGTTCATTTGTTGAGAACGAAGACGAATGTTTCCATCCAAAAATAAGAAATATCTCAAGATTACAATTTACAACTATTTTTCATAGAAAAACAAAACCATAATTTATAAGTCATCTTAATATTTTGTATTCATGATAATTTAATTGTAGAATTTATTTCATTCAAATAAAAAATTATCATAAAAAGTTAAATTGTTAGCTTAAATAACATCTTTATATTTGATTTATGATAAAAATTAAATATGACACTAACTAAATATAAAAATGTAAAAACAAATAATTTTAATCTTTTTGTATATAAAAGAATTGTTTATGTCTTTTCTTTATTTGGAAAACGATGGAAAACTTGTAAATTAAGTGTTTTCCTAATTCAATACAAATTTGAAAAATGAAAAACTAGTTTTCCTGTTTTGTAGATGGAGAAATGTTGCATTTGAACATGAAGTTCCAGTTTTCTTCTTTTTTTATACTCCATTTTTTCATGAAATTGAAGTACCACTCTATTTCCGAATAGCTCTTTAAGTGTCATTGATTCTAAACTATGTTGCAACAGTTCATTCATACTAACATTCATTTTGTTTTGCCTGACAACTAGCTAAATGTAAAATACTATCCTATTCATGTAATTTGCAATAGAGAGACTTGTTATGTAAAGTATAAGATGCTCTCTTTTATCCTTGATTTAGCTCCAGTTTTCCTCCCCTTCTCTTCATAGTGTTAGTTGGCCTTTCCTCAAATTTTCTCACTGAATGAAGTTAAATTTAATTTTCTTATTCCTAGACTTGGGCATCAATTCGACATTAAATGCTTCTACATTTCTACCCTTCTTTTTTTCTCTTTACTTCTTGCATGCACTCAGAGGCTATTCTAATCCTTCAAATGCTGTGAATATTTGGTGAATTCATGGATGATAATTAATTAGAATTTTTTTTTTTCAAAAAACAATTTGATGGATAAAGTTCTATGGTGATGATTGTGGTCGAATTTAGCATAGTAAATATTTTATTGAATGTTTAAGATGTCACCGACACTTTCAGATTGCATTTGCAGATCACATACAATAAAGAGGTTGAACAGCTGAGCTCAAAGTTTATTTTTCCATACAGTTATAATCTCAACAAAATCTGACGTCTATATGTGTCTGTTCTTACATTCTAGATTATGTGAAATGCAATCCCCATCTTGGAGATGAGCCTGTCGACATAGAGGATTTGGTTAATATTGGAAGAACATTTGGACCGTAGGTTTAATATCCTCTTTTACAAAAAAAAAATAATAATATTAAAAGGTCGTAGCCATTGATGGTTTTGTGATTATTCTGTCTGCTAATACTTGTAGATGCCCTTACTACATATCAAGGGAGCTCCACAAGGTTGTTGATATTTTGTTTGCACCTTATAACTACCTTATTGATCGTGGAAATCGAAAATCTCTTGCCATTGATTGGGACAACAGTATACTGATATTTGATGAAGCTCATAACCTGGTAAGCAGAAACAATTGGTGTTTTCTTTGCCAGGAAATTAGAATTTTCTTGTAAATTCGTGAAACCATATATGCTGGTTTCTTAATGTTATCATTTCAGAAAACAAATTTTTCTTGCTGACAGTCATCTGCATTTGATGTTATATGAGTTTAAACTCTTATATTAAAAAATACGCTGCAGGAAAGCTTATGTGCAGATGCAGCCTCTTTTGACTTGCCTTCTTGGCTTCTCACAGCTTGCATTTCTGAAGCAAAATCTTGTACTGACCTTTCTGTGACAAGGAGGGAAGAATCAAATGAAAAATCATGGAATCCAGATAATTTTGCTATTCTCAGAGGTATTCTGGTCACTGATTGCTTAATTCCGTCAATATGCACTTGCTATTCTTATATGTACGCATTAATTCTTCCTCAACTCAACTTGATCCATGCCTATATTATCTCACTATATGCTGTTTAGGATTGCATGTTCATATATACTTCCTGCTATTCTTCTTACAATTTTGTTGCTATGCTTGTAATTGATATGGCCGTACTTCTTGGGAGCTAATTTTCAACTGTTGCAGCACTTCTTTTGAAGCTTGAGAAGCGGATTGCTGAAGTGCCCATTGAATCCAAGGAATTGGGATTCACCAAACCTGGACCTTACATTTATGAGCTTCTTGCTGATCTTAATGTTACACACGACACTGCAACTAAGATCATTGATATAATCAAAGATGCTGCTGTTCTCCTTGAAGAAGATAAGCAGGACAAGTCAAAAGGCACTGGTTGCAGGCTGGAAAGCATTAGTGATTTCCTTCAAATAATTTTTAGAGAAAAGAACAACTCCCATGCGAATTTCTATCGAGTAAGCTTTAATTTTATTATTTGGTCATAGAATTGTGTAGGACTTGGATGGGAGTTTTATTGCCAATCTCGTTTCCCTTTTCATTTGCTGTTATTTCTGTTTTTTTATTTTCATTGAAACTTATTCTATGTTCCTTTTAGGTTCATGTGCAGGAAAGTGAGGCAATTGCTGCAGATGTCTTAAAAGGTATTCAGGGAAAAATCATGCTCTGATGTTTGGGCCAAAATTTCATAGTGTTCCACTATTCTTTATGTTCTCACTTGCAAAATCTCTTTTGACTTACTTACTGATTTATCAGCTTAAACTTGCAATGCCCAAGTTAAATAACACATTCCATACTTGCATGATGTTTAATGTTTTGTATAAAAACTAACTCTTGGGAATTCATGTAAGAAATTTGTCTTGTTGAAAAGTATTACTGTCCTGCCTTTGATACTGAGCAATTCTGCCATGTAGTTTAGGTTTGGAGCATATCTTACTGAATCTAGAATTATCTTGAAGTAGAGTGGCTTAGTGTCATTGTTGGAACATATTGGAGGGGCCTAGCAGTTTTAGGCTTTATAATGTAGTATAGACAATGGGTTGGTGGTAGCAGAACTTTATTAACAATGTTGTTGGAAAGCTCATCATGGGTCTCTGGTTCCACTTGCTGGGTTATCAGTTAATGTAATTTGCAGGTGATTTCATGTATACTTCAATAACAAAGGGGAAGTATCACAAAAGATTACAATCATATTTGATAAATTACTGACATGCATAAAAAAGGCTTTTAGTTTTTATACTGTAGAGAAAGAACAGAGAGGTTGGGCCAAAACGTGATTCCTCCCCTCCTTTTTTATTTATTTATTTATTCCTGTAGATAATAATTACCTGAAAGATACCAGATTTTCCATCAAACTTGGCACAAAAGAAATAATTCCACTATATTTGGTCGCCAAGCATTATGGCTTATTCATTTCCTGTGATATCTTGTAGAGATACACAATGTGCAACTCCATTTAAAGATTTTTGTGGTTTTAAAGGCTTTCTAACTATGTTATATTTCAAGATTGATTGCATAACTCATGTTTTTCCTGTGATTTCTGGTAGAGATACACAATTGTAGGATATGAGTTGATTATTTTTATTGAACACACGCCTTCCCGCTACAAGGATAATTGTGTGAGTTTATATATATATATATATATATATTCCATTATTTTGATTGTGCAGGTAAGCCATCTAGAACGCTCAGTTGGTGGTGTTTTAATCCCGGAATCGCCATGCAAGAGTTCTCTCGAATGGGTGTTCGCTCTATTATTTTGACATCCGGAACATTATCTCCCTTGGATTCTTTTGCACAAGAGTTGAAACTGTGAGTCTCTTTTTGTAGATTGTATCTTGTAAAAAACTTAAATGACTTTAAAAAGATGCTGACTAGAGAATTTGGTTCCACCTCAGAGATTTTCCTATTCGGCTGGAAAACCCTCACGTCATATCCTCAAATCAGATATGGGCTGGTGTTGTACCAGCTGGTCCATCAGGTCGCTCATTGAACTCATCTTATAGAACCCGTGATTCTCTAGAATACAAACAGGAGCTTGGAAATGCTATTGGTATGTAACACAATTTATCAACCAAACTGTTTTTTCCATCTGTATCATTGTCCACTGATTGATGAGTTTCGTGAATTTTATTTTCCAGTCAATTTTGCCCGAATAGTACCTGATGGACTGCTCGTATTCTTTCCATCTTACTACCTTCTGGATCAATGCATTAGTTGCTGGAAGAATATGGTAAGGCATCATATACAAATACAGCAGTTTGTATAGCACATATGTTAGCTTTATCTCTGTAAATATTCTATGTTGCTGCAGAGTCAGGCAAATTCAACAACAATATGGGAAAGAATCTGCAAGCATAAGAAACCTGTTGTAGAACCTAGACAATCCTCACTGTTTCCTCTTGCAATTGAGGTAAGTAATGCAACCTACAAGTTAGGTCAACATGATTGCATATTTGTTGTATTTACTATCAGCAACTAGGATGTTCTTTTGGATTCATATCGTGATTGTCTTCATATATTGGCTAGGACTATATGGCTAAGTTGAAGGACACCTCAACTTCTGGTGCAGTATTTTTTGCTGTTTGTCGTGGCAAGGTATGCCTTCATTCAGACTTGTGAACAACTCTTCTTTGATGTTCTTACCCAAGTAAGTTTCTGTATGTCATGCTGGCTTGTGAAGAGGGGAATAAACTTGCTTTGATATTTTTAATTCCATGGCTTAGGTCTATGAAACTATCCAGAACAATATAATCATTTTAAGATGCATCCAATATTTTAATAGCGCATCATCCATATGTACACGGGACATAACAGTACACATATGTTGATGTTCTGTTGTGTGATCTCTCTCTTTCCCAAGATATTTTTCAGTTCTGAAATTGACATATCCGGCATATATGTACCTCCACTTGTATAAAATAAGCTGTTTGGTTGCTTGATAACCTTTTCTGCGTGCTTTGCTTTTTACTTCATGTATGCATGCTATTTTTTTTTATAGAGTTGCACCTGTTTGTCATATTTGACTGTTAGTAGGTTCTCAGGTGAGTGAAGGATTAGATTTTGCTGATCATGCTGGAAGAGCCGTTGTCATCACTGGCATGCCATTTGCCATGAGGACCGATCCTAAGGTTTTGTCCATTACCCTGCTTTTTCTTGGGTTTTTACTTAGCCTTAGTTGCTTAATCTATTTGACCTTTTCAGTTGCTGTTCTTAAAAAAATTGTGTTTGTTAGTTCTGAAAGAATTAATTGATTCTTGAAGCATCACTTGAGACAAAGTTACAATTGGTAGTGGTTCACAATTAAATGATCTATTGATGGCCAGACAAATTAGATGAATGCAACTTATACATTTGGTTGGTTTTGCCATCATTGGCTTAAATTTAGTTACTGTGCTTCCTATTGTTTTATATGTTCTTAGAATAGGGAAATTGAAGATTCACATTTACAACATTCTTGTAGTTGCATTTATTTTTACCAGAAGATGAGAGTTTGGATTTCTTAAATCCAAATGTTGATAATAATGAGTTTTCTACTTTGATCTTGGTCTCGGTATCACAATCAATCAGGTTTATGTTAATATTTAAAGTTGTTTGAGATTGTGATGCAGTCACAGTTTATTTTCTGAGAGACTGCATGAAAATTGGAGAAAAGTCTGGAGCATGTTTCTGAAAATTTGTTTCCCAAAAAAAAATTAACGATTTGATTTCCTTGTATGCTCAATGTATGACAGCTACTGTGTATTGCCTA
>Ga0325404_1005114_pt1 | contig 13859 bp, 5 predicted proteins | sample PopdelMetagenome_18_FD_205664 | JGI IMG/M metagenome (GOLD analysis project Ga0325404, IMG submission 205664) | Populus deltoides microbial communities from Bellville, Georgia, United States - Xylem-Control-R1 | ecosystem: Host-associated > Plants > Phyllosphere > Stem > Wood/Secondary xylem... | reverse complement strand
GAATGGATCAGTCCTAGCTCCTTGCCTTGTTCTCCCTATCCTTTACCACATTTCAAAACCTTATACTCATTCCTATCCCTGGAATAGCAACCTGAGCTCTGATACCAAAATGTAACATCCCCTACTTGGAGATAAAAACAACACTCTTATGTCAACCGAAAATAGAGAAATTTTTTTTTCTTATATATATATATATTCATGATTTTCATATTAAAATTTATCGAAATTTCGACGAAGTCCCCCCTATACCGGAAGGTCCTAAGTTATCGACATACGACCCGTTTACACTTCTAATATATCGCATCTCCAACTCAATTCAGCCTAATCATCCTGAGTGTCAATCCCACAAACATCACCATCCATATCAACCACAATGTTGATGAAATACATTGTACAACAATTATAATTATGGATGGTTAAAGATATAAACATTCTTAATGGAACATAGTTATATAAACTACCGAATTAAATTCATCTATTCAATTTTAAACATCAATTATACAAATCGAGTTAAATAAAAGTTGTAATATTACCAAATACAAGGGTATACTCCCTAGAACCTAAATTACAAAAAAAAAAGAACCTAAGCTAGAATCTACTCCTGACGTGCATGCGATGGTCCTGAAAATAAAATACATATTATTGAAATATGAATATCACAATAATATAGCAATACAAATATCCGGCAATTTAAAAAGGCACCATACATTCATATTTTATTCACTTCTCCTTTTTGGTTCTTATTAGAGACCTTTTCTCCTTCAACTACTAAAACCATTTCCTCTTCTATTATCAACCTCCATTCACGATCTCATAAAACCACCCATGATTATTTTCGCTTAACACAATACCGATATCAATTTCTCTGTTATCATCATCTTTCTGTAGGAGTCGATGCAAGGTGATCCCCTTACCCGGGATCCTCATATACACTAAATGTATGCTAGTCAATATATGGTGATCCCCTTACCCGAGATCCTAACATACACTAAATGTATGCTAGTCAATACATCTCGATCCCCTTACCCGGGATCCTTACATTAAATGTATGCTAGCTAATACATGGTGATCCCCTTACCCGGGATCCTAACATATACTAAATGTATGCTAGTCAATACATGGTGATCCCCTTACTCGGGATCCTAACATACACTAAATGTATGCTAGTTCACGCCCCAAATCACACTTCTCATATTTTCTTTATCAGCTATAATTTCATCACTTGGCAATTCACAGAACAACCGTTCACCTTGAATACACATACATTAAGAATACTATCCAAATATCAGCATCATTACGCAAACTTTCCTCCTTTCTCCTAATATCCAACATTTAGTAATTCACATCTCACATCAATAACTTATTAAATCATAGAATTAAACTAGAAAATATATGCGTGGATCACCTACCTGCAATAGAAGCTCTACTCGTGCTCCCCTGCTGCTGCTGTTGCACCACGCTTGTGGTCCCTCCTGCAAATCACAGGTTTATCTCATAAATTTTCCTCACTCTAGGATATGTTTTATAATAACCATATCAAAAACCAATAAGTCTTTCTTTCAGTCATTTCTTAGTACTTTATGTTTTCCTCATTTCACTCATTATTATTGTCGTTCTTTGTCCAATCCTATTTATCATTCCTTTCTTTATATTTAGACTGTCACTATCCAACTGTTACTGCCTCGTTTTTGAACTGTTACTGTCTGACCTCTCCTCAGATTTTTAACTATATCTGGAGTTATAAAACTCCGATTCAAGCAAAATTTATGTCGTTGGAAAGATAAGACATGAGGCTACAAGTTCAATGATTTAAGAAGAACCCAATCATCCTCTAACATAGTCAAAATCGCTCATCAACAAACACTTGGACTGTTACTGTCCGTTTTTTTTGAACTGTTACTGTCTGACCTCTCCTCATATTTTTAACTATATCTGGAGTTATAGAACTCCGATTCAAGCAAAATTTATGTTGTTAGAAAGATAAGACATGAGGCTACAAGTTCTATGTTTAAGGAGAACCCAGTTCTGCCTCTAATATAATCAAAATTGCTCATCAACAAACATTTGAATTGTTACTGTCCAACTGTTATTGTCCGTTTTTGAACTGTTACTGTCTAACCTCTCCTCAGATTTTTAACTATATCTAGAGTTATAGAACTCCGATTCAAGAAAAATTATGTCTTTGGAAAGATAAGACATAAGGCTACAAGTTCTATGATTTGAGGAGAACCCAGTTCTGCCTCTAAGATAGTCAAAATCGCTCATCAACAAACACTTGGACTGTTACTATCTGTTTTTTGAACTGTTACTGTCTGACCTCTCCTCAGATTTTTAACTATATCTAGAGTTATAGAACTCCGATTCAAGCGAAATTTATGTCATTGGAAAGATAAGATATAAGGCTACAACTTCTATGATTTTGAGGAGAACCCAATTCTGCCTCTAAGATAGTCAAAATCACTCATCAAGAAACACTTGGACTGTTACTGTTTGTTTTTTTGAGTTGTTACTGTCTGACCTCTCCTCAGATTTTTAATTATATCTGGAGTTATAGAACTCTAATTCAAGCAAAATTTATGTCGTTGGAAAGATAAGACATGAGGCTACAAGTTCTATGTTTGAGGAGAACCCAGTTCTACCTCTAGGATAGTCAAAATTGCTCATCAACAAACACTTGGACTGTTACTGTCCAACTGTTACTGTTTGTTTTTGAATTGTTATTGTCTGACCTCTTCTCAAATTTTTAACTATATCTGGAGTTAGAGAACTCAAATCTATAATTTAACATCCAGGCATCAATTCATAATCGACTTTAAAATAACTCATAAGACCATGTTTACAATATCTTACCCGATACGAATCAAGGTCTCGATCCCTCCTTTTCTTTCTAATGACAGCCGACCCTCCCCTCTTCTCTTCTTGTTCAATTTTTTCTTGTTAATCCCTTGCCTACCAGTGTTTATTTTTACCTATAACCCTAAATCTTGGATGAGTTCTTGAAATTTGGTGTTTCTCTCTTGATCTGTAAAAATAGATACCAAAACTCCCTCTCTTCTTTCTTCACGATAGTTGCAGATCTGTTTTTGGTACGAAGAGTAGTATTTATGCTCTATAATTATTCTTATTTGCATTTAAACCCCATTTTATTTAAATGTATTCGTTTTGCCCTCACTTCTTTTTAGTTTAGTTTATTTTCTTTAATTTAATCCAGCCTTGATTATCTCGGGATTTACAGATGCCAAGCTTCAAAGAATTCTGCAAGGAGAAGTTAAATGGAAAGCTTCGTGGATGAGAACAACAGATTGTCTGATGGGTTGTGGGCAAGGACAATAGTAACATTCCCGTATCCGTGATAAAGCAACCATCTCATGTTAATTGATAAACAGAGTGATTACTTTTTTTTTCTATATTTATTCATGGTGTTTGTATTAAAGTCTACCAAAATTTCAACAGAGTCTCCCCTATACCGGGAGGTCCCATGTTATCGACATACGACCTGTTTACACTTCTAATATACCGCATCTCCTAACTCAATTCAACCCAATCATCCTGGGTCTCAGTCCCACAAACATCATCATTCATATCAACCACAATGTTTATGATATACATTGTACAATAATAATCATTATGGATGGATAAAGATATAAACATGCATACATGGAACATGGTTATACAAACTATAGACTTAAATTCATCTATTCAAGTTTAAACATCAATTATACAAATTGAGTTATATAAAAGTTGTAATATTACCAAATACAAGGGTAAACTCCCTAGAACCTAAATTACAAAAAATGAACCCAAGCTAGAATCTACTCCTATCGTGCATGTGATGGCCCTGAAAAAAAATACATATTATTGAAATATGAATATCACAATAATGTAGCAATACAAATATCCAGCAATTTAAAAAGGCAAACATGCATTCATATTTTATTCACTTCTCCCTTTTGGTTTTCATTGGAAACTCTTTCTTCTTCAACTACTAAGAACCTTTTCCTCTTCCATTATCAACCTCCGTTTAAGATCTCATAAAACCACCTATAATTATTTTTGCTTAACACATTACCGATACCAATTTCACTGTTATCATCATTACCACGTAGGAGTCGATGCAAGGTGATCCCCTTACCCGGGATCCTAACATACACTAAATGTATGCTAGTCAGTACATGGTGATCCCCTTACCCGGAATCCTAACACTAGTTAGTACATGGTGATCCCCTTATCCGGGATCCTTATATACACTAAATGTATGCTAGTCGATACATCTTGATCCCCTTATCCGGGATCCTAACATACACTAAATGTATGCTAGCCAATACATGATTGATCCCCTCACCCGGGATCCTAACATACACTAAATGTATGCTAGTTCACGCCCCAAATCACACTTCTTATATTTCCTTTGTCAACGATAATTTCATCCCTTGGCAATTCACACAACAACTGTTCACCCTAAATACACGTACATTCAGAATACTATAAAAAATACCGGCATCATTACATAAAATTTCCTCCTTTCTCCTAATATCCAACGTTCAGTAATTCACATCTCACATCAATAACATATTAAATCATAGAATTTAACTAGAAAGTATAGGTGCGGATCACCTACCTGCAATAGAAGCTCTACTCGTGCTCCCCTGCTGTTGCTGTTGCACCACGCATGTGGTCCCTCCTGCAAATCACAGGTCTATCTCATAAATTTTCCTCACTCAAGGATATATTTTATAATAACCATATCAACAACCAATAAGTCTTTCTTTCAGTCATTTCTTAATATTTTACGTTTTTTTCATTTCATCCATTAATATTGTCGTTCTTTGTCCAACCACAGTTATCATTCCTTTCTTTATATTTGAACTGTTTCTATTTAAATCCCGAACTATCACTGTCTAGACATTGAATTGTTAATGTCTGACCTCTCTCAAATATTTAACTATATCTAGAGTTATAGAACTCCGATTCAAGCGAGATTAGTCTCGTTGGAAAGCTAAGACATGTGGCTACAAGTTCTCTGAAGAAAGAAAAACCCAGTTCTGCATCTAAGACTGTCAAAATTGCTCATCAACAAGTCAAACTTACTGCCCTACAGGGTCTGTCATAACCCAGTCTCGGTTGATAACCCATAACTGGAGTTCTACATCTCCAAATTGAGCAAGACCAATTTTCTTAGTTAGCTAACATCCAAACTACAATTGCTATGAAGGAACCTGGTTCTAATTCCCTCATCCTCCAATCCGAAATCTTACCAAAATTCAGGAGACGAGTTTGTCCAGATTCGTTTAACCCCCTCCCCTTCACACCTAACTTTCACAAACTATATTTTCTGGGTAAATTATCATGGTTTCACATCCCCAATCACATACCACACATGAATTAACTTAATTTTAACAACAAATACTTTTCTCCCAATCAAGTCTAACAACCCTAATCTATAACTCACATCAAGACATCAATTCATTATCAAATTTGAAATGACTTATAAGATCATGTTTAGAAAACCTTACCTGGTACGAATTAAGGTTTTGATCTTCAACAAGTTGAAGATTTTCAACTCCCTCCTTTCTTATCTAATGACAGCTAGCCCTCCATCTTCTCTTCTTGTTTATTTTTTCTTGTTAATCCATTGCCCACAAGTGTTTATTCCATCTATAAACCCTTAATCTTGGATGGGTTCTTGAAATTTTGGTGTTTGTCTCTTGATTTTGCAAGAATGGATAAAAAAACTCCCTCTTTTCTTTCCTTACGATTGCTGCAGATTTTTGGTGAGAATAGGAGTATTTATGCTCTATAATTTTTTTTATTTGCATTTAGGCCCCCGCATCTTTTTTTTCTTCTTATAATTAAGTTATACCTCTTTTCATTTCTTATAATTTCACCCCACAACTTTTATTTTAGTTTATTTTCATTAATTTAATCCAACCCTCAACATTTTCGGGTTGATTTATAATGTCTCGAAATATTTTGTCCAGAAACTTATATCCAAAAATTTCTGAATTTCCATTTTTATTTAACCATATACATGAATTTCTTCACTTTTATTTTTCATATAGTTAGTTTGCAGTCTAAGCGATCTTTATTTTTCCTCGGGTTTTACAAGGTGCATTTAATTGTGATAACTAGATATGTTAGTTACATGCCCGTCTTAGTTGCTAGACAGCTCGGGGGCATACAACATGTGTCGAGGATGACCAAACTATCATGATTCTCTAGGTTATTTAAAGACCATTCCGTTTTAAAAGTCATCATGGAAAACATCAAACAAGACTAGAAGCTGCTGGTTTTGATATAAAAAAAAAAGAATCAGATGGTTTGAGGGATCCAATCACTATTGAAAAGTATCCGAAGTGAAGAAATCTATCATTCATAATTGTCCCCATGAATCTCAAATTTGAATCTGGGACTTTGTAAGCCATTGAACTAGATAAGAGAAAAAAGATTAACAACGAGAAAGAACTAACAGAACAACTAGAAAAGCTCCAGGTAGAATTGAGCACCGGTAAAACTCTTAGGATCTCCCTCGAGGAGCAACTCCTCACTAAAGAGAAATTAAAAAAGTTTGTGGAGCAACAATTAATGGAGAAAGACAAGAAAGTTGTGTTTTTAGAGAAGCAATTAAAAGAGGAAAAAGTGGTTAGACACCAATCTAAGAAGAAGTGAGGAGAATTAGGAGTAAGTTGGATGCAAACCAAAATAATATTTTTGACATTGAAAGCATGTTTCAATGATTGCAAAGAAAGGACCGATATTTCTTCAATAGTCCAAGCGGAGTTAGAAAGCTAGATTGAGCAATATGGGTAGTTATAGAAGGAACATGTAATGCTTGAAAGTGAGCTGGCTGAAGCAAAAGTCCAAGGGAAAGTTGTTAGGAATTCCCAAACTGATAAGATCAACATGTTGAAGAGAGAGCTCGACACCGAAAAAAATCAAGGTAGAACATTTAAAAAATCAATACTTTCATAAATTGTTAATTTGTAATGAAATTTACATGTTTTGTAAAATTGTTATCACAAGAAATTGTGTTGATTAGGCAAGATATATATATACAACGGGCGTAGCCCGTAGAAAATAGTGATTGTGGTTTGGGCTATAGAGTTTGTTGTGTTTGACTATTTTAAGTTTAATCCTTGTCGATGCATGAGTCTAATTGCTGCTACTTTGATTGTTGGAACTTTATGTATCTTGGGGTTCCTTTTAGTAGATGTTAGTTGTTGATCTTTTGTGTCATTTATTCTACCATAAGATTGTGAGAGCTGTGTTATGAACCTAATGTGGTTCTAGGGCTCATTTTGTTTTTTTATTTGTGAAATATAATGCTAGAAATGAGTGATGAGTTTCAGTACGCATAATTTAGCCTTAAACTTAAGGTTTTGTCTATAAACTGGTAATTCTAAGGGAATTCACTGTGATCATTGTCAAGCTTTAGCTAAGAATATTATGGAAAAACCAACTTTTTTGCCATCATGAATGAAGACTGTGAAATGTTGTGAGACACATTTCTTTTATTGCATCAACTCTCTTTAGTTGTTTTTGTTGCACTCTTTTTTCTAGTTGGGTGTCTCTAATGGACTTCCTGGGATCCTTGCATTCCTTGAGTTAAATTTGTGCATCTTTGACTTCACCTTTTCATATTTGTAAATGCCAATCTCTTAGTAAGGTCTCACCGTTCTGCAACAAAAAAGGTAAGTAGTGGTATTGAAGGAGAACTACGTTTCTTTGCTGGTGATTGGAGCCAAGTCCATCTATGTCTTCCTCGTGCATGAAAAGGAAATGGACCTAAGTTGCAGCTCAGGGCACAGATCATGCTGCTAGTAGATAGCCTTTCGTTCTTAATCAAGAACTATACTATAAGTCTGTTTACTGAAGTTGCAGATGGCTCATCTAATGTTCGAGAAGTGTGGAAGCTCTTGGTTCGGCAGATCAAGGTCTCCAATTAAGTTGAATCAGATCCTCTCAATCTCTAAAGCTAGATGTGGCCACAATATGCTCCTACGTGTGAGATCAAATCCATTAAGCGATGTACAATATGCTAAGAACATGGTTGAAGATTTTTATTGATTGGAATAGACTTCTCTCATCTCATTTTCTCTCCGCACTGCATAAATTTTGTTTTATTTTATTTTTTTCAGACATTGCATTAATCAACAAACACTCTTTGTTTATTTCCTAATCCCCAGCTAGGAAATTAATTAGAAGCTTCCACTTCTATCCGTTGAGGCCATGATGAAGGTCACTCGTTCTAAAACCAGTACTCTTAAGACCAAAAGGTTGGGAGGATTTTAAGGGTTGTGGTGTGCATCTTCCTTTTCTTGACTGCTATAGATAGCAATGTATCAATACTCTCTTGGTGCGTAAAAGAGAGGTTAGAAATGCCCTTTAGATAGAAATTTTATTTTACCATGCTTCTCTATAATATCAAGTTTAAAATTATGTGGTAGAAAGGAAATAGCTAAAAAGGTGCATATAATGTGGGAAGCAAGGAGACAACCACACATTAATCCAAGTTGCCGGAAAAAAAAAAAGCTATAAATGGCAAACACTGCATGCATGCTACATATTTATAAAAGCTAGACATTGTGTATTATTGTCACCAAATCAATATTCAGAAAGGAGTGACACTTATATTGATTGTTGGTGTTTAATGGCATCATCTAATGCATTGCTGGTTCTGGGGGTTTTCATGTTGTTGATGACCACAATTGTAGCCGGAGATGTGGCCGATACCATTAGACACAAACTACCATACCTAAGTTATAAAGGTCTTGGATGTGACCCAAAGAAGAGTCCCTGGTGCCTCAACCCACCCCTTCAAGAAGAGGTTGCAAAGCCAAACATCGATGTAGGCAAGGCTAGTGAGGGGAGCTAGTGAATATTCTACGCCTTTGGAAGTAGGCCAACATCGTTGAATAAGTTTATTCTTATGGTAGCAATACAATCATCAATGGATGATTTCTTTTGCTCAAGATGATTATTTCTTCTCCTTTCAATTTCATTTCAAGAATCTTTTCACATTATAAATTATGTTGTAATAAATATTACATTAACAGATAATCTAAAATAAAAAAACTATGTGGATGTCTACTATGAAAAGATAATTTCACCCTTCTCTACACAAACCAAATAACTTGCAATTCGGGTCAAATGATCTTTTTCATATGGACACATTGATCTTTTCCAAATTCATTAACACTTAAACAATTAATTACTGCATTTTAGGGGGAAAACGAACTTGCATCCAAGGGCTTTATGTACATTTTGTTTTGTAATGAACAATGATATTAATTAACTGCCCTCATAATAAAAAAAATTAAACTTTCTTGTAGGAGCTTTTTTGTCTTTGACTGTTGGTTTTTTTGTTATACTCATGTGGACTAAGAGGCATTTTGGTCTTTAAGTCACACACACACACACACACACACACACACACACACACAAACACAGATATATATATAAAGTAGTTGGTGCGAGCCATACATGCCCTAGCGAGTGGATGCCTCACATGCTCTTCACTTGCGGTGGCTAAACACCGCATTTTGTGACTGCGTTGGAAGCACATTGATGTCCTCTATCTAGTGGTGCAGCCTATATATGGGGCAGAGCGGTGGTTGGTCTCTGGTGGCTTTTTTTTTTCTATTCCTCCATCTTTTCTCTCTCTTCTCCTTGTCAAGGTATGGTGGTGTCCTATCATTTATTTTTTATATCCAATTTGGTTCTCATTCTTTTGATTGCTATTTGTTTTGTATTTTTATATTATTTAATTTTATCTCTTAATTCAATTTCCTCCCTAATCATTTGGTTTAATTTGATTTTTATATCAAATTTGGTCATTCTTTTGAATTTTTCCCTTTTACTAATTGAATTTTATTTTCAATTTCATCCATAGCATTTCATTTCAATTAATTTTTATTTTGAATTTGGTCCCCATTCTTTTATTGTATTTTAATTTTTTATTGCATTTCTTTTTCAATTTCATTCTCAATATTTTTTTATCGAGTATTTTGCTTCGTTTTTCTTTTTAGTTTTGCCTTTTATAGGATTAGTCCTGACCTCATGATAGGGTCACGGGTTTCAAAGGTTGACACGAGCTGGATTTGGTCTTTTTTTAGGTCCTATACAATTGATTTAATTTCAATTTGGTCTTCCAATATTTGATTTTTTTGGAATTGGTCTTTATATTTTTTTTCTCTAACTTTTCTTTCCTTGGAGTTATCACTGCTGATAGTAGTGGGGGTTTGTGGGTTTACCAGGTTGACTTCAATATTTTTTTTCTTTTAGTTTTTTTATTATTTTAACCACTTTATATTTTTTTTATTGAGAATTTTGCTTCATTTTGTTTTTTGGATTTGCATTCTACGTGGCCCATCTAAGCCTTATGACGACGATTATGGCTTTTGAAGGTTAAAACATGTTAATTTTGGTCTTTTTTGAAAATTGAATTTTTTTTTTATATTTCATCATTCAACATTTATTTTTTTGTGAATTGATCTTCATGTTTTTTTTTCTCTTTCCTTTCTACGGGATTATTCCAATCATGTGCCCATGGTCGCGGGGTGAGTTTAATTTTTTTTGTTTTTCTATACAACATTGAGTTCTTTAATAGTTGGACTTCATGGTTTTATTCAACTCACCTTCATTAAAAAACAATTACCTTTTAATGACACAAATAATTGTTTGTTTAAGTAAAACATTTATTCTAAGAAACAAAGTTATGAAACACAACTGAGCGTATGACCCGTTTTATGAGATTAAATATCTTAATCTAAGTTATTTGTTGATCAAATATTAATTTATTAATTAGATTCATGTATAAGCATTTCAATTTAGAATTTAGAAGTTTTTTATATCTAAAAACACGTTGAAAAAGCCTGTATATTCTTTTATTTACTGAAGAAAAAATATATTCTACTCACAACGAAGTGATAGTCATGTATATCTAATATGATCTAGATTATGTTCCATGCATCAAAATAATTTTTCTAATGGCTGATCTGGAAGTTTGGGTTGTAATGGGGAGGCCACTACCGAGGTGGAAGGACAAACTTTGGGTGAAGGCTTAGTTGTTTGAAACTAAACAAAAAGATTCAGGGAACAAATCCTGTTTCTAAAGAATAGAAAGAATTAGATTATTGACCCATGCTAAGTGGATCATATCACTTTTTAATGTAAAAAAAATATCTGGTGTTGCTAACGTGTTTTCTAGTAAAAAAATAATAATTATAAATTAAAAATCTGATGCATATTTGATAATTATGTAACAACGTGGTTCTTGCCAAGGTTGTTTGTCTTTTTTCAACCTCCTCAAGTCCAAACCATTTGGACCTGACAAACACCTATATTCTATCTAACCCACCAGAAAGAGCGGAACCGAACGAAAGCAAGGATTACAAGCGAGTCTGATGAAGCGCTCATGGTCGTAGCAGGAAAGATGACAATGAAGTCTGATAAAGCAAAAAAAAAGGCTAGTTCTAGTGGGCAGAGCGAAGGGAAGGTAAGAAAGAGAGATGGGGATATGAATGCGGTGAGGTGAGCTTGATGATTGCGCTACTGGGAGATCGGAATAACGTAAATAAATAGAGCTCTCTCCGGGCAGGAAATGATCTATTGAATAGAGAGAACTCCACCTCTTGAGAGGATACAACACATTGAAATAAAGGAATTGGTTGATCTCTCCCATCAGACAGATCAACAGCACCAGGCATAGGATACACAGGCAGGAGAGTGACCGGGCAATGGTTGTCCTATCGGCCCGTCAACTTCGCTTTGTCGACCCTCTTTGACGACTTACTAAAAGATTCAACCCGTTCAGTATAATTCTGAAGAAAGACTGTTGGCAACAGGTGGAGACATTTCTTTGGCCCCCTTCAAAAGGGAATGCGGGGGCGGGGCTCGGCAGAGGGTTCGAGAATTAGGGTCCCGTCTTTAACATTCAGATAAGAAAAGAGTTCCAAACCTTTATGCATGCACCTACGTATAAGTGTTGCGTACAAGTTCCGGCCTAAAATTTCATATCAATTTAAATACTTCAAACGATCATATTTATGTAAATCAGGCCATTTTTGTTTTACGATAATCTTTCCTTACGTTAGCTCATACATTATGGTATAATAACATGTTACATTTGGAGAAAAAGTGTAAACAAAAGTGCATTAAATGAAAGTATCCAATGGCTAAATGACCAAAATTCTCCGATGGTTAAAAAGCCAATCTATTTTGGAAAAACGGTATCACTGTATCTAACCGTTTTAACAAACGGTAAGGCCATTTTCTAGAAATTTCAGAAAATTTCCAGCAAAGTCAAAATATTAACATACCAATAAAAACACTACTATCATTGCCAACACACAAAATATACATTATGCATGCACATTAACAATGCAAAGAGTTTTCCATTTAAAATAAGAGATTTATCCAATTTAACAAAATTTCGGTAAAGTCTCCCCTTCACAGGAGCCCTACCCAAAACTTTATCCATATTAGTACGTGTAGAACACAACAACAACAACCCAAATCACATTCGACTCACATCACCAATAGTCAGGTCATCTTAGGCATACCACCCAATCAATTTCATCAATTACAATAGTCCGTGATAGTTATACACATGTAAAGTTGATATTATTTACGTCACACACACACCATTCTTTTAATTTCTTACAACTTCATAATATCAAAACTTAACATAAACATTAAGTTAATTACATGCCATAAAATGGTAATTACAAAATTCCTCCTAATATAAAAAGACAAAGTAAAACGAGGGCGTTGTGTTAAGGTTGAGATTCTGGACGGAAAGATACTTGTAAAACATATAAATTTTTTGAGATAAATACTAACATGATAAATGATCATTATTCACTAGCCAATAGAAGTGAGCAAAATATCATTAGACTTTTTATATGCATATTTAAACCCTGCCTGATTTCTAATTCATTTCATCATCATCATTAAACGATAACCATCAATTCCTACATTATACATATTGGACTATCATTCTTGTGAATACTTCAAGATATCATCATCTATTTGTTCCTTCATTTTAATTAATCAAAGTTCATACTTTACCTTGACTGTTTTCGTCAAATTGCATCAATACCCCTAACTCATGGTTTACATCAATTATGGCTTCATTTATTTATTCTGATAATTTTAGCTCATGCTTTACATTAACCACATTTGTTGAATCATTTCACTATCTTCAATATATATTTTATATTAGCCTTATACAATACTTATAGTTAATGCTTTGAATCGAATATTGATTTATTATTCTCATTCAATAAATTTAACTCTTAATTTTTGTTAAGGGTTCGTTAACCCTTTTCAATACATGTAACTTATATTTAACTGCGATTATCGGTTTATCAACCCTGTTCAGCACACTTGAATCATATTTAACTTCAGTTGTGGGTTTATTTTCCCATTTAATACATTTAACCCATACCTTATTTTGATTATGGTTTCATTACATCTTTCAATAATCGTGGCTTATATTTAAGGGTGACCTTATTCATTTAATCAATTTAATACTCTTAATTATGGCCTTAAGTTAATTATAGATTTAATTGACCCATCTCTTAATCATGACCCATGCTTTAAGAATTTCTGAATTCATCAATTCATTTCAACAATCATTGGGGCCCAGGACATACTCACGATTTCATCAAAATGCATCGTACGAGGTATTTCAACAATCTTTGACATTAATACCTTCATTAATATCTTTGTATCATACAAAATACCTCGTACTGACTTGATCATCGAAGGGTCCCCCAACAACACCCTCTTAGAGGTCTCTAAGGGACTTTGTGCTAGTATTCATTCAAGAGAAGATTTACAAGTCTTTTGTTTTGGCA
>Ga0325404_1005113_pt1 | contig 13859 bp, 5 predicted proteins | sample PopdelMetagenome_18_FD_205664 | JGI IMG/M metagenome (GOLD analysis project Ga0325404, IMG submission 205664) | Populus deltoides microbial communities from Bellville, Georgia, United States - Xylem-Control-R1 | ecosystem: Host-associated > Plants > Phyllosphere > Stem > Wood/Secondary xylem... | reverse complement strand
AGTTTTAGATGTTAGCTAACTAAGAAATTGGTCTTGCTCAATATGGAGCTGTAGAACCCCAGCTATGGGTCATCAACCGAGATTGGGTCTTGACAGACCCTGTAGGGTAGTGTTTGTTGATGAGCAAATTTGACTATCTCAAAGGCAGAACTGGGTTCTCCTTCCTTCAAAGAACTTGTAACCTCGTGTATTAGCTTTCCAATGAGACTAATCTCGCTTGAAACAGAGTTCTACAAGTCTAGATATAGTTTAAAATCTGATGAATGTTCAGACAGTAACAGTTTAATGTCTAGATAATAACAGTTGGACAGTAACAGTTCAATATATAAACAATAACAATTCAAATGTCTAGACAGTAACAGTTCAAATGTAGACAGTAACAGTTTAAATGTCTAAACAGTAACGGTTGGAAAAGTCAAACAGTAACGGTTAGAAAAGTCAAACAGTAACGGTTCAAAGTCAAACAGTAACAGCTCAAAGTTAGACAGTAACAGTTGGAAAGTGGACAGCAACAGTTCAAAGTTAGACAGTAATAGTAGACTTTCATGTGAATATTATATAAAGGAATTGAGTCATACGAACACTTGCACATTAAGATACTAACTCTGAAAATATACATAATATATGTATGTATGTTACTATGAGGAAATGAACATGCATAAGAAAGTAACATATGAGTAATGGATAAATATGAATTCTCTATAATATCGGCCTGAAGGAATGATAACTATAGTTGGATAAAGGATGCCAACATTAATGGGTGTAATGAGAAAAACGTAAGATATAAAGAAAGAAATGATTGAAAGAAAGATTTACTAGCTATTGATATGATTATTATAAAACATATCCTTGAATGAAGAAAATTTATGAGATGAGTCTGTGACTGTAGGAGGGACCACCGGTATATATATCGAATATTCGGCGATAAACTATAATCAATTGATTAGCTTCGGCGATAAATAATTGATTAGCTTCGGCTAATGGCATCCGAAGGGATGACTGGGACAAACGATTGATTAGCTTCGACTAATGGCATCCGAATGGATGACCAAGACAAATGAATGATTAGCTTTGGTTAATGGCATTTGAAGGGATGATCGGGATAAACGATTGATTAGCTTCGGCTAATAGCATCCGAATGGATGACCGGAATAAATGAACGATTAGCTTCGGCTAATGGCATCCAAAGGGATGACCAAGACAAACGGTTGATTAGTTTTGGCTGATGGAATTCGAAGGGGATGGCTGGGGTGAGTGAATAGTTAACCTCGACAAATGATGTCTTAAAAAAATGGCCGGATTTAAGATTATAGTTGATTGCAAGAATTGGTGTATATATATATATATATACTGCAAGTTATGTATACCAAGAACATGAAGGAACTACAAATGTCATGCTTCAAACATGAGATAATGTTAATGCTTCGTTAAACTGCTAGACCATTTTCTTATTGTTGTTGTTGTTGTTGTTGTTGTTGTTGTTGTTATTATTATTATTATTATTATTAAGTAATTGCATTCTTGTAAATGTTTTGTACTGCAGTAGGGACGTCATACCAATAAGGTGCCTAGGAAACCCGATACATGGGAACCTACTTTTGCAAAGAATCATATAGTTGCATTCTAAATCATGATGTATTTTATATGAATCAATGTAATGAATGTATAACTATATTTAGATCCTTTTAGGTTAAATTCGTGATGACTATTTGTAGGATAGAATACAAACTCATGACTATACATGTATATTTTAAATGCGAACTTCTAATCATGCAAACATAATATTATAAGTTTATGTAAGTTTTACTTTTAAATGAAATGTTGATTGTTGTTGATGTATGGATTATATATTGATGATGTGAAGGGAACATGTTCATCGATTACCGACACGATGTGTGTCAAGTACAAAAAAAAAAATTTACTGTTGTTTTGGGCTTGTAAAAGCCGAGCTGTTACAGTACAGATTACCAGAATGCATAATTTTATATTTTTTCAAAATTATAAAATTGATCTAATTTTACCGAGTTTGACCAATTTTACTAGTTTTCGAGTTTTAATCCGATTTGACACGTTAGATACATGTTGACTCGTAAAATCGTAAGATTTTAAGAGTCAACTCGCTTTTTTTACAACATTGGTTGTATGTGTTACATTCCTCTACAAGACCATGGTATGCTAATTTGGTGAACTATTTAGTCACCAAATAATTCTCCCAAGGTTTGTCTGCATCCCAAAAACACAAGTTACAAGTTGATGCTAAATATTATTTTTTGAACACTCCTTATCTGTGGAAATTTTGTGTGAATCAAGTAGTTAGGAGATGTGCACCACAAGATGAATTTCATTCCATTCTCACTTTTTGTCATTCTTATTCTTGTGGTGGGCATTTTGGAGCTAAAAGAACGGCCACAAGATACTTGAAAGTGGTCTTTATTGGCTTTCTATTTTTAAAGATGTATATCACTTTTGCAAATCATGTGAAAAATGCCAAATAACAGGTAATATCACTCATAAGAATCAAATGCCTTTAACGAATATTCTTATAAGTGAAATTTTTTATGTTTAGGGTATTAATTTTATGGGTCCCTTTCCTTCTTCTTTTGATAATCTTTATATTCTTCTTGCTATTAATTATGTGTCCAAATGGATTGAGGTGAAAGCCACATGAACTAAAGATGCTAAGGTTGTTTTAGATTTTGTTAGGACTCACATATTTGACAAGTTTGAAATCCCTAAAGCTATCATTAGTGATCGTAGCACTTATTTTTGCAATCATTCCATGGAAGCATTACTCCGTAAATACCATGTGACTTATCAAACTTCCACAACCTACCATCCTCAAATGATTGGCCAAGCTGAAATTTCAAATTGAGAAATCAAGTTTATTTTGGAGAAAATAGCGCAACCTAACCGACAAGATTGGAGTCTACGACTTAATGATGTACTTTAGGCTTATCAGACTGCATACAAATCACCTATAGGAATGTCACCTTATAGGATGATTTATGGAAAAGCATGTCATCTACTAGTGGACCTTGAACACAAAGCTTTTTGGGCCATTAAACAATGTAACATGGATTATGATGCTGCTGGGATAACGAGGAAGTTGCAATTGCAAGAGTTGGAAGAGATACGGAATGATGCTTATGAGAATGCAAGGATTTAAAAAGAAAAGACTAAGAGTCTTCATGACCGCATGATTACGAGAAAAGAGTTTCATGTTGGACACAAAGTCCTCCTTTATCATTCGCGTTTTAAATTTTTTCCTGGAAAGTTATGCTCTCGTTGGATTGGACCCTTTGTTGTTTCTAATGTTTTTCCTTATGGTGGAGTTGAAATTACGAGTTTAGAAACAAATAAAAATGCTTAAGGCAAATGGGCATCGCTTGAAACCTTTCTATGAAGGTTAGACGTCAGAAATCATTGCTTCTATGGAGTTACTGAACCGATATGTGAAGCATGAACATGTGATGTGTCGAGCCAATGACATATAACAAAAGCGGTTGCTGGGAGGCAACCCAGGACACAAAAAAAAATTCAGATTTACTTTCTTTTTCCCTTATCATTTACTTTTCGCATTTTACATTTTTTTTTGTCATTCTTTTACATTTCTTTTCTTTTATTTCAACATTGAGGACAATGTTGTGTTTAAAGTGTGGGGGTATTGAGAGAATTTTGGTTTTCTTTGTTGTGTAAAAAAAAATCTATGTTTGATGTTTTTGAACTCTCATTATAGTTTATAAGAATATGAGTATTATGTATAAGAATTAATTGAGATAGATGACGATATAAATTGAATGAATGAGTGTGCATGCAAGTTTTAACGTTTAATTGGTTTAGGAACTGACTTTGAAAATATGGCACGTTGACTTTATAGTATTATACCAATGCAAGCTTTTGAGCCTTCAACATTATATTCATTGATTGTGCATTCTTTCAATAATATGTATCTCTAGAACTTGCTTCATATCTTGTTGAAATTACATTCACATTACATGTATACTTGAAGATGATAAAGACATTAGGAATTTTAACCATTTAAGCCAAAAAGTCAACCTAAAGCATATTATCCTTAGCGAGCCTGTTTTGAGCTTGTTTATCTTTTCTTTGCTTTACCAATGTGTAAACCTTAACATTTTATATGTATTCCTTTTCCCCTGGCCAAGAATTAGTAGAACATTACTTGTTGATATCTCATGGGATTATGGTTGAAAATTGTGTGGAAAAAAAAAACGATGCTTGATTTTAAGATGGGTAAAGTTGTCAGAGGTGAAAGAAAAAAAAACAAAATAAAAAGAAAAGAATAGAAAAGAAAAGTGTTCCTTTGTGTTCTTAAGATTCAATGTTGATGAAGATTGAAATCAAAAAAAGTTAAGCATTGGTGCTTAAAGATGGAAAATTTATGTGCTTTGATGAGATATTTTGTTTTAAAAAAATCAATTTTTTTGAATGCTCTACTTTCTTTGGTTTTAACCTTTTCTTTTCCTTTCTTTTACTTCACCTTAACCTTAACCCCATTACAACAAACAAGTAAGACTTTTTTATTCATGCATTGCTTGTAACATTTTAGTAATGGAGATGAGATTGTAGAGCAAGCTTATGATTGAATATATTCATTGATTGAATTTGAGAGATTTAAATACATAAGCCCTAAACACGTGAGTGTTGGAATGTATATCAATGAGAGGACCTATCACTTTGCCATGACATAGATTTCATTTAAATCCCAACGATTAATTGAGTTTTGAAGTTTGCATGTAAATGAATTCATAAAAATCTATACTATCTATCTTTCTTAATTGTATTCTTGTTTATAATACATATATTCTTGGACATTGATGGGAGATTAAGATATTGGTCCTAGTTATTTTCAATTTGATTTTTTCTATTGATTAGTACTTAAAAATGCATTTTTATCATGGTTTTATATCATCATTTTGCATTTAAAGTATCAATAACTCCTTAACTAGAGCATGTTTTATAATATCATGTCTAATACTATAAGATACCTTTAATTTATGGTCAATATTCATCTTAAATGCAGGCCTATCACATAAATAAAATAATTGATTGATGAGTTTAACTACTGAAATTGAGAAGACAAAGAGAGGGCTAAGCTTAGAAAAGAGATGTTGGTTTAGTCCAAACTGGAACACTATTCAGTCATTGGGTCATATCTGGAGCTGTAAAACTTGGATTTCAGTTTGGTTTATATGGTTAAAAATCTAAGACATCGGCCTAAAACATTCATGAGAGTCCAAGACTCAATTATGTTGTTTGGAAGTCCAAATCTTAGCAACAACGGAGAAGTCAAAATCTGTCTAGCAACTCAGACACTATTCAGTGTTCAACCCATATCTCAAATTCTAAAAGTCCAAATGCACCGATTCTTTTTCCATTGGAAAGTTAAGACAATTTCCTAGAACTTTCATGGGACAATCTCTTTAAATTCTGACATTAGCAATGATGTTTTGTTCAGACAAGAAGATAAGGATTGTCACCAAGTCAAGATGTGGCCACCCACTCAACAATTAGTCATCAAATCAATAGTTCCAAATTTTGGCCTATAAAAAGAGGCATTTGCCATGCATTTAGGCATCTTGGTTTTTAGAGCAAGATCATGTTCTTACTCTCTCTCTTTATATTTTTGTAATGCTTAAGTTTTGTTTATATTAATCTCTTACTTATGCTTTTTCATTTCCTTTCCTTTACTTAGTTAACTTATATCTTATTTATGTCCTTATCTTGTTTATTTATATTTCTCTCTTTCATCATGTTTAGATAAGTTTATTATTTCAATGAGAAAAGGTTACACTAATGGTGTAAGAATAAATATAGCATATCAACATGGACTTTAATGTTTGATACTTACATGTTTTGTATTTGTTATCATGTTCACTTTTAATACTTTGCTTGTTAAATGGTTAATCTAGATTTATGTTGTATAACCCTTGGTACAATAAATACTTAGCACTTTCATAGCCCAACCATATGGTATAACTGACACTTGTGCTATGAAAGGAACTTGATTTGTTGTTAGCATAAGTTATAATCATGAATACATGACAACATTTACAAGTATTAACATTATTCTAATAAGATAACTAATGTAATCATGTTAACAATTTATAATCCGATTGGAACCTCCTTTGTGTGTGGTTTCCAATTGAATAATAAGAGTTTATACTATACTTGTTTGAAATACCATTAGTGGATCCTCTAACCTTGACAATTATTTTATCCTTGTTTAATCCTTTTATCAATATAACATCTCGAAGCTCTCTTCAACTCCTTTTCTGTTATTATTTATTTCTTTATTTATAGTTTATACAGTTAACCTCGATATGGTTCGACCCCGGCTTTGCCGGGTTATTTATTACTTCGACACTCCTACACTTAGGAGAAGACATCAACTCTTTGGTCGTGTCATCTATCATTTCTTGAGGAAGAGCAAGAGCTAAGTGTAGGGGTATTTGATGCAACCATATTATTCGATAGTTTCACCCACATTTAACTAGTGTTTTACCTATTTTTTATATATAAAATGGCTTGATATTCTTTGTTTTATGTTTTGAAGACACTTTTAGATAAGAGATGCAAAAAGGAGTAAATTGGAGCTAATTGGCAGATTTGACCTTCAGTCGATGTTTTGTGCAGAGCGTAAGCTCTAGAGGTCGAAATGAAGTGATTCTAGTGACATTAAAAATTTAACATTCATACTTTTCTTGACTTCTAAGGCAAGAAAATAAAATAAGGAAGATCATGGAAACTGCAGCCTTCAAAGTCAAATCTTGCAATCTGATAGTGTTAACCTTTAGCCATTCCAACTTGAATATCTTGAGCTACAGAAGTCCATTTTATTCAAACTCAATGTTTTTGGATTCCAGACTTAAAGACCTATCCACGTACCAAATTTCAGCCAAAAAAGATCTCATATGCGAGAGATATGAGTTTTCTAAGATGAAAAATGAATTTTGCCAGCAAATAGGTTTTGTGAAGAAACAAGTCCAAATTATGTGTCGAAGCATCCAAACCAACATCCAAGTTTTTATTTTAGCAATTTAGCTCCTCTAATTCAAAGTTTTAAGATTTCATGCAAGGCTATTTCTCTTTTTTTTTGGAAAATAGTTATTGAAGTACTTAAATGTAAACTGTCTACTTAAGAGATGACTATTTTGTAAAATAGAGACTAGGGTTTCCTAGGATATAAAAAGAATGAGAGGAGAAGGGGGGTAGCCATACAACAATAACCATCAACAATGGTACCACTCTACCTAATGGCAAAATACAAGGTTGGAGAACCCAATCAATCTCATCCACCAACTAATGGATGCAACATATCAGTAGAGACTCCAACAGACTAGCTAAAGCACTTAAGATGGGAGAGACAATAGGTGAAGATTCCTAAGGGAGAAGACAACATTGCCCACTACAACATTTAATACGTTTACTGACAGATTGTTTCCTTTGGCATAAGATTACCATTCCATTGGTGTAAAATTTACCGACTAATCCCCCGATGGAATATGTCCGTTGGAATAATGTTTGCTGGTAATTCAATTATCTGTTGCTAATTCTATCGGTAAAAAAAAATTATAAACCAATGGTTTTATAGATGAAAAATACGTGCCAAAAAAAATTCCTCCTTGAAATATGCCTACAGAATAATTTCATCGGTATATTTCCATCGATGACAGTGGCATAAGCAGTAATATTTTTCAAACTCTCTAGAATATACCGACAAAATAATTCCGTCTATATTTCCATTGCTAAATCACTAACGGAATAATGACGTCGGTGATTGTGGCATATGCAGTAAATATTTTACAACTCTCTGGAAAATATCAACGACATATTTCCTTCTGTAAATCCGTGATAATTTAAAAATATTTTAAAAAATAAAATTGTGTAGAATAAATAATATAAAATTGTATAGAATTGAAAAATGTAAAAATAAAATAATATAATATAAAATCCAAATATTCATTACAATTTTAATTGTACAAAAAAAAATTAAACTAGAATAGTGGCGGTGCTGGAGGTGGAGGAGGAGGGCGTTGGTCGTTCTCGGGACCAAACGGCCAAAAATGTGGTGCATATATACCACTCATCTGTGATTTCATGTCCATGACCATTTAGCGGAGTTGTTCGTAATTCGCTGAAAATTGCTGATATTGCTAGGTGAGATAAGCCGTGTGTTGTTTCAAGGTCATGATCTCCTCAGACTGGGTGCTCAATACTGATTGGGAGCTCCCAATGGTTGAGATACTACAAGCTGCCTGCAAGTTCTCGGTCGTAGTGTTGGAGAGTTCGTACACCTAATTTTTATCGGGTCCACCAGACGATCCTGCCTCCATCCGCAAATCCAGATCAAAATCCAGGTGGGTCGAAGGATCGTCCCTATATCTCTCCCTCAACTGGCTATTATATGTCTCCTGAAAATTAAAAAAAGAAATCATTATGTTCCATTCAAGAAAATAATAACTTACAAAATAAAATGGTTGAACCAACATACCATGAAGTGTTGAGCGCGGTAGTCGATGAACTGTTGCACCCCTATTTGATGGTCTTCACTCCGCATGTGCATCTCTATAAACAGTTCCATTGGGCTCAGCTCACGTCTAAAAGATGTAGCCTGTAAGAAAAAAAATGTTGCAAGTTAACTATATTTATAAATAAAAACAAATTAATTAATGATAGATTTCATTAAAATTAATCTTGTCATCCGCTTCACATGTGCAATGAATGGAACAGAGCCACCGATGTGCGTGGTCACCGAACCATGAATTTACCGGTTCTGAACAGAGCGTCATGTGAACTGCTATTATGTGTTGGATATATTACGCCTATATATCCCTCGGTGACACGATCAAAAAATTGATGTCTTATTCCAAGTGCATGAGTGTCGAAGTAATAAATAACCTGGTAAGACCAAGGTCGAACCACATGGAGGTGAACTATATAAAATTATAAACAATAAATGAAAAGGAGTTGAAGAGAACTTTTAAGATGTGATGTTGATGTAAGGATTAAACAAGGATAAAATAAATGTCAAGGTTAAAGGATCCACTAATGGTATTTCAAACAAGTATAGTATAAACTCTTTTTATTACTTGACTGGAAACCACACACAAAGGAGGTTCCAATCGGATTATAAATTGTTAACATGATTACATTAATTATCTTATTCGATTAATATCAATACTTGTAAATATTATCAAGTATTCATACTGATAACTTATGTTAACAACAAATCAAGTTCCTTTCATAACTCAGGTGTCGGTTATACCATACAGTTTGGCTATGAAAGTACCAAGTATTTTTTGTACCAAGGGTTGTACAACACAAATCTAGATTAACCATTTAACAAGCAAGGCATTAAAACTGAGTAATATAACAAATACAAAACATGTTAGTATCAAACATTAAAGTCCATGTTGAGTTTATATTATACTTATTCTTACACCATTAGTGTACTCTTTTCACCTTGACAACATTAACTTAGTTAACATCATGAAGAAGAAAAACATAGATAAACAATATAAGAACATAAACATGATATAAGTTAACTAAGTATAGTAAAGGAAATGAAAAGCATAAATAAGAGATTAATATAACATAAAATAAAACTTGAACATTACAAAATACAAAGAGAGAGAGTGATCTTAATCTAAACACCAAGATGTCTAAATATATGGCAAATGCCTTCTTTTAGGCTAAAATTCAGAACATTTGATTTGATGACTAATTCTTGAGCAGGTAGCCACGTCTTGACTTAGTGACAACCATTATCTTCTTGTCTGAACAAAACATCATTTCTAACATCAGAATTTGAATAGATAGTCTTCATGAAAGTTCTGGGCATTTGTCTCCACTTTCCAACAAAACAAGAATGAGCTCATTTGGACTTCTAAAACTTGAGATATAGGCTGAACACTAAATAGTGTCGGGGCTGCAGGAAAAATTCCGACATCTCTTTTGTTGCTATAATTTGAGCTTGAAAATGGTCGTTTTAAATCTTGGACTCTCATGAAAGTTTTAGGCCTATGTCGTAGCTTTCCATCCATATAAACCAGACCTAAATCCAAGTTCTACAGCTCTAGTTATGATCCAATAACCGAATGGAGTTTTAGTTTGAATTGAACCAGCATCTCTGCTCTAAGCTTAACCCTCTCTGTCTTCTCAATTTCAATAGTTAAACAAATCTATCAATCCTTTAAATTATGAAACATGCTTGCATTTGAAATGAGCATTTACCATAAATTAAAAATATCTTATATTATCAGACTTGTTATTATAAAACATGCTTAAGTTAGGGAATTTAATGGTATTTTAGTGCAATATAATGATATAAAACCTTGATAAAAATGCAATTTTAAGTACTATTCACCCGACATCTATGGCGGCCTGAAATCCCTTCAAACCACCACGTCATTCCAGCCTTGTAGACCGTTATCTCTAGTGTATTTTTTGGCTTTTTTCTACGCTTCACACCAAAAGTCACGCAACCTACTTCCATCAACGAATTTTATTTGAGTTAATGACAAATTAGATTTTAAAATATATTTTTTAAAAAAATATATATCGTATCATTTTCGATGTTATATAGTTGCCGTGTGATTCTCCTATATCCTTCTCGCAACATTGTCATGAGCGCTATCTCACTCAAATTTGTTCTGTATATAAATAATTTATTAAAAATAAATCAATAATTTCAATATAGCATAAAAAATAAATAAAATTTGAAGTCAACACTAACCTGAAATCTTCGAAACCATACATCGATATAAGATCTCCAATCAAGATGTCTGGAAACCTGACTCCATTGAAATAGTGGAATCTCCGTCGACGATTTAAACATCGATGTTATTACTTGGGTGGCCTCAATGTTTGTGAAGCTGAAATTAATAAAATTAATGAAATATTAATTAGTTATTCACAAATTATGTTAAAAGTAAAAAAAACTAAAACAAAAACAAACTTACATTGAAAGGGCGTCCTTCCAATATGCCTCGTACTAGTGAGTGAATTGACCCCGCTGTGAAGGCACACCGCTTCTGTGCTATGGAACCGTGCTGGAAGAGACAGCGTCGTGAGTCACCGCAGGTTCCTCTTCTTGGTTGACACTTAAGGACACATCATCCTCATTGCTAAAGAACTAGTTGCAACCATATACTCATGACGTGTTGTTGATTTCGTTCTACGCATCTACGCAAATTTGATGAATAATTACATAATCAAATTCGATTATTTTAAAAAAATTTCAGCAGCACCTCTCTTATACTGGATACTACTCAAAATTTTCAAACCTGTAAATATTAACAATAAATATGCCACAAACCAGTTACTGTTTTTTTTATTTATACCAGAAATTTTATATTTTTCAATTTCATCTCATTTTCAAAATGATAATAAAATGTTTCCAACTATAAAAATAGAGAAGAAAAAATCATATATATAACCTAACATCTATACAAATTTAACAATAAAATAAAGAAAAAATAAATTTTAATTCTACATATTCAACTAACGTTCATACTGCAAATTCAATAATAACAATTAAAATTCAACAAAAGAATCAATTATTATTGCAATAAAAAAAATAAAATAGGCAACAAATTAAAAAAAATAAAATAAAGACTTTAGGAATGAAAAATACTTACCGTAATAGTGTCTTTATTTTTTAGACTTTATCTACGTACAATACAAAAAAGAAACAAAAATATATTGTTAATAAAACCAAAAAAAGACAAAAAATAGAAAATCATTAAGTAAATCGAATCACAATACATACCTTTTAAATTTTGAAGAAGAAGATAGAACCACAAATAGAGATTAAAAGCAAAAAAAAATAGAGAGATTTCATATTGGAAATGGAAGAAACAAAGGAGAGAAAAAAATGAACTGAAGGGGTGCTCACTGGGATTTTTACAGTGTTTTTTCCGATAAAATCATCGATGGACTATTAAATAATAATATTTTTAATTAATCCATTCGTGATTTCGTTGGTGAATTCACTTTGAATTTTTCATTTCGCACTAAAAGTTTTAAATAACCCTCCATAATTTTCACAGTTTATCGGTATTTCCGTCGGTAATATAAAATAAGTACACACGGTCAGAGATGCATTAATTACCCGCGCTTTGAAATTCACATTCCATCGGTGATTCAGAGAACTTCACTAACATAGAAGGAGAACAATTCTCATTGCCTCTGGAAAATATCGACGGAATGATTCCATCTGTATTAACGTCGGTGATTGTGGCATATACAGTAAATATTTTACAACTCTCTAGAAAATACCAACGGTATATGTCCGTCTGTAAATTCATAAGTGATGTGCATAGTGCATGACAGATTGTGTTTGTATTACATATTTATTCTCCTTGCAAACATTTAAATTGAAAACTGTTTGCACAGCACAATAGCAACAGTGAACATAACAATTATAAAATAAATATTTCTTGGTACAAAATTTCATCCATAATATTACATTATAAAAAATTCCTTTATACTTTCGTGTTCTGATACTTATAAAAAATTCTTCTTTTTCAATTGAATCGTCATCAGCTCCATCGCAATCTTTAATGTTGATATCATCATCATCTTTATTAACTGTGCTTGTTCGCTAGAGCTCGGAACAACATTCAACTCCTCTGCGTCAACATCAACACGACTATCATCAAAGACATGAAAATTTAAATTTTTTTCTAAGTCAATCGATGAAGCAACTCAATATGGTTCAACCAACTCACTAACTTGAAAGACATCATCTCCCACACCTATGTCTTCATTCTCATCCTGAACAACCTCGACATGACCCCTGGGTTTTGTTTTTAAAACGGATAACCAATCAACTCTTGATCGGTCCTTTCTAAAGGAAGGGGTGTGTGTGTAATAAACTTGTTGGCATTGCTTCACGAAAACAATGACATCGTTTACGTTGCAGAGTCTAACTTTTGAGTTAATTTCGACTAGACTATAGTGGGAATCTACTCTAATTTCTCTGTCAATGGTGTAATACCAATAGCATTTGAATAAAAACACTTTATTATGCTCGCTATGATATTGCAATTCGATGACCTCTTCTAATTTATTACAATAGTCAACTTCAAACTCACTACAAGTCGATCCCTTAATACAAACACCGTTGTTATATATTTTTCTTCCATGCCCATATTCTTCAGTATGAAACATATATCCATTGACAAAATACCTGTTGTAGCACTTAACTTTTATTTCAGGACCCAGGCTTAGTAAAGACAATGAAACACTAGCACTCCTTCCCATTTAATAAACCTTGTATATCAAGTACAACAATGAATAGTAAATGAGAATTCTGTAATGAAATACAGTAACTTGCAAGACATAATGAGTTTGTGATAGTACTTGCATGTGTTTTGAACCACGTGAAAAATTGTTCATCTTGTAATCGAAAGATTTGAGATTCGGTCAGCTGTGAGTTACTAGACAATAAATATTGTTGATGTTGTCTTCAAGGTTTTTAAAATTATATGAGTTTATATTATTACAATATATAAATAGTACATTTATAACAAAGTTTAAATAGTTGACACGATCAAAAGATTGATGTCTTTTCTCAAGTATAGGAGTGTCGAAGTGATAAATAATCCGGCAAGACAGGGGTTGAACCACAGGGAGGTTAATTGTATAAATTATAAACAACAATAATACAACAACAATAACAATAATAATAACAATAATAATAATATAGAATACTACTAGTAGTAATAGTAATAATAATACCAATAATTATTATTATAAAGGAATTTTTTATAATGTAGTATTCTATATGTATTCATACAGTATGAGCTATGAATGTGCCAAGTATTTGTTGT
>Ga0325404_1005110_pt1 | contig 13861 bp, 4 predicted proteins | sample PopdelMetagenome_18_FD_205664 | JGI IMG/M metagenome (GOLD analysis project Ga0325404, IMG submission 205664) | Populus deltoides microbial communities from Bellville, Georgia, United States - Xylem-Control-R1 | ecosystem: Host-associated > Plants > Phyllosphere > Stem > Wood/Secondary xylem... | reverse complement strand
ACAAGTTAAACTTGAATTAATAAAAATAAATAAATATTTTGAGTGTTTTCTTATAATTATGGTGTTTTTTTGTCTTTTGAGGTTTTGATTGGTAAAAAACATGGATTTGATGAAATAACTATAAGTTGTTTATAGAAATGTGTAATTAACTATGAATAAATTTTTGATTTGTTGATAAATAGATAATTTAATTTATAGAATTGCATGTATAGTTAATTGTTTTTAATATTTATTTAGGGTCATTAATTATTAATAGATTTAACATTAAATAATCGTACCAAGTATTTGCCATTTTGATCCATCTTTAACGAAATACCGTATAGTAATTATATTCTAAATTTTAGTGTTAGTTTCAGGTTTTAACAAGGTAATTACACACATTATATGCTCCACCGCATCAAACATCCTTGATCAAGCACAGCAACAGCAACATTACTCTGGGAGCTCATATAAGATCATCATGAGCTCATATAATTAAGATCATAATTATAATTATGGATCATAATTAAGATCCCACAACTGAAGTTCAATAACATAATTACATAAGCTCATATAACATTTTTACTGTTTAATTTAGATCGTCTGGGCTTGACTTGACCTACTTATATTGTGTCTACACGTACTATGCACAAACTTCAAGGACCTCGATTTTGTGGAAGTATTTCTTTCGTATGTGTAACAGTAACAATAAGTAACCTCTGCACACATCGTGGCCCATATTCATGCATGGAGTATTTCTTCACACGCATACCAGTAGGAAGCAAAGCATTGATAAATTGACTAAAAATGTTAATATGGGGATTGTTCTTTCTTTTTGTTTCTTTTTTATAATAATATTTATTAATAAAACAATCATTTAGATAATAGCCAGGAAAAACACAACGAATTTTAAAAAAAGAAACTAAAAACTATTGAAAATAAATCCAATTATAGTATATCAATAATATAAAAAATTAAGCTTCATTCCTTGTGCGGTTATGCCTGAGAATTGTTTTTTCTAATATGCAAGAGACAGAAAAAAAAAATTACAGTTTTTAAATTTTGACAAACAGTTAACAAGCTAGAGAGATTTTATAAGTTAAATCAAAGTTTTCTTACGTGATTTACAAAGTGTTAAGTACTATAAGCACATGCATTTCTATGAAGAGATCAAGATCTACTTCCACCACATATCATATTCATCGTATCAAGTGCAAGCAATCATCTCCTCTTCGTTTATATATAGCTAGGTACTATCTTAAAGTTAATTATCAATGTTTGTATCAAGTCACGATCATATCTAAGCTTACATAAATAAATAAATAAATAAATAAGGGATTAATTAAGAGGGTGTTTGCTAGAGATAGAACAGTTTAATCTTAAAACAACAAGGTCCTTAGCTAGGTTGTCTATGAGATAGGATCCAAAGGAACAAAAAAAATGCAATCAATAATTTTCACAGTATAGTGATACAGAAACATCAACTTAAACGTACAGCCATTCCATGTAAGTACAACACTCACAAGAACAACATATATAACACACATTAGCACATATTTATAGTCGCAACAAACCAATCTGACTTTCTTTATACAGTACTCTTGTGGTTCAGGATCGATCAAGCTAGATCATGACTATTTAAACACACCATCTTTCTCACCGAAAGCTGCTGTGGAATATGCGACTTCAGCTTCCGAAATGCTGCTATGATGAATAGCCTGTGAAGAAGAAATCATAGGTTCACCAGATGGTCCAATAATCTCAGGCTGCTGTAACTGTTGTTGTTGTTGTTGATTCACAAACACATTTTCATTGATCAGAGAATCCAGAAACAAAGAGAACGTGTCCTCATTTTCATTTCCAATGTAATCTTCCTCTTTGTTTTGTTCATGATGACTTTGTAACCCCTTATTAAAACCATCACAACTAGGCCAGTTTTTGGCACCATCATCAATGACCTGATTTGGAAACTGATCCAAGTTAGTCATTGTAAAGTTCTCATTTTCTCTAGTGGCTGTAGCTCGATAGACCCCGCCATTCGCTTCTAGTGGAAAAGAATTAAGGGTACAGTTTTGGATGGGAGCAATATTGGCAATTTCTGATGAATTGGGGTTAGCGTGTAAAGGCTTGTGCGTCCTTGGATCGATTCCTTGACTGATGAGCTTCTTGCTGAGATGGGTGTTCCAGTAATTCTTGATCTCATTATCGGTGCGTCCTGGTATCCTCCCAGCTATCAAAGACCACCTGAAAAGTGAATGTACGAGATCACGATAACCCAAAAAATAAAAATAAAAAACAGGAAGAATATTCATATTCTCAAATTCCAAGTTGTTTAATTAATCTAAGTTATCTTGATTATTATAAAAAAAATTCTAAGTTAATTTGAAATTCGGAACAAAAAGTACTTCTAGTCTCAATTGTAAGAGAGAGAGAAGAGGGTGCAACATATTAAAATGTTGACAAACAAGTTGATGCACTATGATAAAACTTTGTTTTAGAGCTTTCGATAATCTGATAGATTCAAGAATCCAAAATCAAGATGAAAAGCTATGGCAAAGAAGTGCGAGAGAACATGCATACATCCATACATGGATATACGGAGAGACCATGAAAACTTTAATTACGAGGGAAAGGCCTTAAAGTTACATTTGTGATCTGATACAATTTGAATTATTTTTTCTGAAGAAAACAATTTGAAATATTTGTTAATTGAAACTCGAAGCTCATATATGCTGGTATTTCGGGAGGGAGGGAGAGGTAGAGCACAGTGAAAACCTAAAAAGCGATCAAACAAATTAAAATAAATGACATCCATACCTAATTACTCCATAAACATTCCCCAGCTGATGATAGGGGAAAAAAAGAATTATCATCATCCCTAATTAAGTCCATAAAATCCAATTATAAATATATACCTGTTACCAAGCAACCTATGAAGCCTAAGAATGAGATCTTCTTCATCTGGGGCAATACGTCCTCTCTTAACAGAAGGCCTGAGATAGTTCATCCATCGGAGGCGGCAGCTCTTACCACACCTAAGAAGCCCCGCCCGCTTTGGCAGTGTACGCCACTGCCCTTCACCATCCTTCTTGATGTAGTTTGCCAAGATCTCATCTTCTTCAGGTGTCCACGGCCCCCTCTTTATACCCACTTTGCCACAACATGGTGTGGGTGTACTCCTGCTCCTTGTTGAGTTCCTTGAGGATAGATTCCTCATTCTCTGACTCCCTTTGTATGATAAATTAGTTAGTACAGTGTCCTTGTTTTATGTCAAGAAATGAGGGTTCAGATGTGGATGGTGGATGTTGTTGTTTATTGATCAATCGGATATACAAGGAGCTGTGAAGGTAAATATATCAAGTGAAAAAGGTTGGATGGAGACACAAATGCTCTAAGGGGTGGATGGTGTCTTTTTATACGGACTATGTTTGTTCGGATCAAAACTTGACAAGTGAATTTTGAAGTACATGACTTTATAAAATTAGAGTTGGTGGGGCTAAAAAAAAAATTCTAAGTTTCCGAAACTGTTCTTTATGCTATCTTTTATATATTTTAAAAGTCAAGTAAGGTATAAGAGTGAGTAAAATGGAAATGGATTAATTATACTAAAGGTTTTAACCGGGACTTAGTTTGAAGCGTCTGCATTCGGGTTGAGAAGTGGTTAGAGATGTTAGGATTCAGACCAAGACCTAATATAAAACACGTGTGATTCTGTGTGAGACTAACTCTAGACGTACGACCGAGAGTTGATCCAAGACTTAGTTCGGGTCGCTCAGGGTGCGATTAAGACTAGGTTTATGGCACCAAGGGTTTCCTCCATAACTGGTAATGGGGTGCCTAGGAGGATTGAACCAATTTCAGGGCACTTACGGGTCTTTCAAGGACCTCTGCGTCAGAAGGTCGAACCAAGGCTTGATTTAAATGCTTTGCTTTTAGGATGGGATGTGTTTTGGAATGCTTGGTTTGGAGGCTTGTGGTTTGGACCAAGACTATACATTGAATCGAGACATGGTTTCAGTCATGCAATGTTAAGGCTAAGAACAAGTATGAGGAGTTCAATAATTAGTTCGAATCACTCGACGTTCAACTTGGATAAGATCTAAGGTGTCTAAAGACCAGGTCCGAAACATCCATGATATAAATTGGGATTAGGTCTGAGATTCAATTGCAAAACATTGAGGATTGAGTTGAGATCTACTACAATGCTCTAATTTAAGGAATTGCGTTGAGGTTATTGGAAAACTTGTTTAATGCATGGTTAATGGGCACATTTGTTACCAAATTAGAAGTGAAGTTACTCACTTTTTGAATTAAAATTTTATTGGAATTTAAATAAATTATAAATGAATGAAAAAATAATCTCAAATAACTCTTAGTTGGTATGTCTTGAAGAAACTTAAACCCTCTAAAAACTTTATCCAACATGGAAAAAAAACAAGTTTTCACACCCAAGCTATTAGAACCTAGAGGTCTAAGTAAAGTGAGATTGGGCTTAAACTCGTATATGTGCATGTGCGGCCCGGTTTGGCTGAGCTCATGCTCAGACCTAGATTTTAGTTCACTATAAAAAAAAAAAAAAAAATTAAGCTACAATGGATTATTTTTTTTCTAGCTTAAATTTGGGCTTGGGTACGAACCATATAGACTTATTTCTTCCAGCCCATTTATTTGTCTAGCTCGTGAATATAAGAATCTGATCAATTTTTTTCAAAATAGTTTCTTCAAAACCTAAAAAGTTTTTTCAGCTAAAAAATATTTAGATTTAATTATGGTCTTACATAGAGTAATCAAAGCAATAATGAATAGAATATTATCAATTTTGATTCTTAAATTTTTTTTCATAAAAACAGGCTAAAAAGGTGTTTCTAGTTGGTTTTTCTATATTGTTTTTAATATAATTCCTGCAAAGAATTTACTCTTCTCCAACTGATTTTCTGCATACCCCTTCCTATTTTAAGATCTATTTATACTTTTTGTTTTTTTTCTAATTTAGAGCTTAGGTTTCATTTTGTAAATAGATTATTGAGTTATAATTCTTTTAAGTTCATTGGATCTTATTTAGGAGAGTATTTAAATAAGATAGTGTTGGCGGAATCCTGAAAGAGTTATTAAGATCAAAACTTTTACACCAAGTAAAAAGAAATAAAGCTTTAAAGACAAAGAATTAATACTTGATAACAATAACTTTACATATTTACGAGTGATTTAACAAATATCTTACACGAGTTTTTCTTTAAATATAATTAGTATGCATGTTAAGATTGTGTTTTAACTTTTTATACAAGTTTATATATTCTTTTAGTAAGCATGTTGTCATTTTGTAATGATTGCAAGTTTACCATGTTCTTATAATAATACATGATTATAAACAAAATATACAAGCTCAATTGTCTAATTCATCTAGTATAATTTAGACAACAATCTTAAGGCTTTATTGATAATTAGACTTTGTTTAACTTATAGCTTTTCAATTAATTCCTTGCAACTTATGTTTACATGATTCTATATGATGTTATATATTTCAATTTGCATGTTATTGCATTCCTAATACATTATTTAATAATCCAACATTAAATTAAAGACCAACTTTACAATATTGAATTTTAGGTTGTTTTTAAAAAACTCAAAATTTTAGAACCAAAAACAACATTTAAAAAATAATATAACCTCATCATGCTTGTATTGTTTAAATGGAATGAAAGAGTTCAATTTGGTCCCTTAATTTCTAACTTCTAAAATTCAATCCTTATTTTTTTTAGTTTTTTACAATTCGATCTTTAAATTTGTTTGTTTGTTTTAATTATAGTATTTAGATGTCTCTAAATGAGAGAAACAAATCATCAAAAAAGAAAAACAAAAGCTCTCAAATAGTCAAATTCCATCCACAAGTAATTATGATTTTGGTGTATATAGATTTATTTTTAAAAGATGAATTCAATGGAGGTGGTTGATATCTTCAATAATTCCCAACAAGGTAGATCATAACTCAACAAAGTTTTTAATATGATTTGATTTTACATTTCTTATCCAATTAAAAGGTGTTTTATGGTTTAAAATTGGGTTTTAGAGGTTTATAAGGTTTTACCATATTTTTAGGTTAAAATTGATTTTCAGAATCCAATAACTTTTATCCTAACAAATGTTGCAAGTGGACACGCGTTGTCTGCCCAAGCAGAATGATGCATCATTCATGCTATTTTGAAAATATTATATTTAAGGTTGGACACACATCTTATTTGTAAATTAAAAAAAATCAGACATTTGAGCCTAGCCTAGTTTTCAAGCCCACCATAATTTATAATTTTAGGCTAGACACACATATTTATCCTTCAACTTAAGCACACTTGGCTTTGTGTTTAAAATGGCCTTTGAAAAAAAATTTGTTTGATTTTTTTTAATATTATAATAACATTCACTTTGAATAAATTTATTGGAATAGGATTTAAATAATATAAACAATTACCATAAAAATAATTATAAATAAACCTAATATGCTTTTTTTTCTTGAAAACAAATTCTCATCAACATTCAATATGAATAAAATATCTATTTTTTATTGTAAATTTCTTACATAAACTTTCTCGCATTTATTATTCTTATATTTTTTACAAATTTGCATAGAAGTTTTTGATTTATGCTTTTTTTTTATTTCAGCTTGCTTTTAAAATTATAATAAGTTTTAATTTTATAAACACTATTTTTAATAGAAAAATATTTTTCTCAGAAAAAATGCATGAATAAGAAAAGAAATTTTGATTCAACAAATATATTACTAATAATAGAGATATGTTTCTTTTAAAATAAAAACAGTACACTAACAAAAATATATATAATTTTGACTAAAAAAAATACATTTTTCTCTTGAATTCAAATCTTTGTCTTTCTCACAAATATCCATTTAAATTATTTTATAATTGAATAAAAAATTAAAAAAATTACATAAACATTAAATTAAATATTTACATGTTCATCTATCTTTTGCTTCTTATAATGAAAAACAACTTCCTACTTTAGTTTTTAATTAGCATTAACAACTCTTTTTATATTTTTTCCACATATTTTACAATATATTTTATAAAATGTAGACATTATCATTTTAGTTTTCAATTAATAAATTTTTTTCATACTTAAAAACACATCCACAATGTTTATGCGCTTCTTCTTTTACATTACAAATTAAATTTAAATCCTATCCATATCATAGCACAATTATATTAAATAGTGGTTAACTAGACTAGAAAGTGCTGAAATTAATTTTAATAAAAATTAATTGGTGCAACAAGACTTTCTAATTGCTACATTGAAAAATTTGTTCTCTTAATTACTTAAGATATTCATGTACAAGCTGATTAATTTTGTTTTCAGTTTTATAATTAAACAACAATGTTGTTAAAATCATTTAAGCAAATGTTTTGGTTTTATTATTAGTATCAAAATTCTCAATATTAGAGTATCTCGGTGTTAAATATAACACATACATAATGAAAAAAATATTGAAAAAAGTATTTCAAGACAAACAAATTAAAATCTAATATCCAGAGATAAATTGGAATACACAAATAAAAAAATAGATCAAATTGAAATCATTATTAGCATTAAAAAAAACAAAAATTATAAACTTGATTTTAAGGATAAAATTGAAAGACATAAAATCCTTAACAAAAGAGAAAAGAAAAAAATAAGAAATTAAAGGTAGAAGGACTGAATCGAAATACCTTATATATACAAATTAAAAATCAAAAGTTAAATTGAAAATAAATAAAACTTCAACAAAAGAAAAAAATGACTAAAAAACAGCAATCAAAATTAAAAGATCTGAATTTAAAAAAAAAATAGCAATGAGGATCATAGTGTATTTATCAGGATAGGAGAGAGAAATAAAGGGGAAAAAAAGAAAAAATGGTCATCAGTGAGATAGTTCTTTGATATGGTATCAGAGTCTTGATGATCAAGCGGTCATGAGTTCGAATCTCACCATCCTTATTTATTTGATAAAATATTAAGCACAATATAGTGTGAGCATGTGCAAGTTTCACATGAGAGAGTGTATTAGAGAATAATATAAATTATATTATAGGACCTTACCTAATAACTTAAGTTATTGGGTTGAGATGGTTCTTTGACAAATACAATTTTTTTTGTAATTCGACAAGATATGGATACAATTCATTTAGCATTCACTACTTTTTTCTACCCGAGTGATGTTCTGAGATCATTCTAAAAACTTATTTTTATTTAATTATATAATTATTAAATTGAATACTTATAATAAATTCAATTATTTAAATATCCTTTTTGTTATTGAAGGAATAGCCTTTCATCATGGACATTGGACATATTGGTTGTCTTATTCCATCTTAGTGTCCGCCTACCCCAACATCTCATAATAAATTCAATTATTTAAATTCTCGAATAAGATTGTATTTCTTCTATAAAAAATAAATTTTCTTATTTATTTATTTATTTATTTATTTTATCTTGATGAAACCATAACTTTTTTAATTAACAATATGGATATTTAAATAAAAACTTAAAGCAATCAAAATAAATATTCATTAAAAATCAAATGATTTAAATTTAAGAGAAAAAATGTATTTTTTCAGCGAAGGCTTCCTCATTGTTATTCATTTGTTTCTTTTTCTATCTTGACAAAAAAAAAAAAGAGCTTTTCTGTATTAGAAGCATGAAACAAAAAGTAATTTTTCGACTATTTTTATATGATTGTATGAAAAAATAAAAGAATAATTAACTTGGGAAAATAATATAAGAAATCAATAAAACAATAACCAAAATTATATTTATTGTAATCAAATATTCATTAGCTATTTTTTTTGAAAATATTGTTCATAAAGTTTCTTATATAATCATACTATAAAAAGCTCTAATCTTATGTTAAAAAACCATTGCATAATTGAATGATTTTTTTTAAAATATCATTGTATTTATCTATCTAAATAGGATTTTATTTTAAAATATAAAAAAAATGAAGGTCAAAAGCGTCAAGCTCAATTTCAATATTCTTAAAAAAAAAAGTCATATGCATCTAGACCTGACAGGGAAGAGCTAGGCACCTGGTTTTTCATTCTTTTAAAGAACTAGATGATCCGACACCAATTGCGACAATTTTTTATTACCTTTGATGATCTAAAAATCAGGATTCGAGTTTTTGGACCTCTAAAACCTAATTTTCAATATTTTTACCTAAAAAACCTCCTTAACTTTATTTTCAAGGCCAAAACACACTTTGATTAGCTTAAAACTAAAAATCAAATCAAACTTTTCGAACTCTAATCCTTTTTTTCCAACATGATTAGAGACTCAAAACACCTTCATTGAACTTTTAGCATCCAAACAAACTAATAGACACTGAGATTTGTCTTTTTTTCCGATGAAATATGGCATATCAAAAGTTTTTCTTTCTCATTTTCATTTCTGATAGTTTTATCTATCTTCTATTAATTATTAGGGACTGAAATGAAAAAGAAATAAGGTTTTATGATTGAAATGTAAACTTTAAAAAACAATAGGGACCAAAGTGTGGAAAGATGTGCCTCTTTGAACGGTAAAATAGAAAAAACAACCTTTTTAAATATTTTTTTAATTGTGCCCTATAATTGTATATAAAATAGCAAGCTTTATTATTTTACAAAAACAATGTTTTTAAATTGCACATGCAATAGCATGTAAATCAAAACAAATCCTAAAACATAAGACTAGCAATGGATAAAAAATAAAGAAATAAAGCTTAATGATCAAAGTACAGAAAATGAAAAGTTCCACAGAGCAAAAAGGAAAAAAAAGGCCATGAGCGAACAAACAAATGTTTTTCCTATTATTTTTTTAATGGTTATTGTTAATCATTAATATTAATGTGTTTTTAAAAAGAATTTTTGTGTGTTCAATCCTTGAAAAGATCCTAAGCATGTCTTATTAAAAGAAACTAAAATGGATAGTAGAATTACTGTAGCATTTTTTATTGTTGCTCTAGATTTATTAATACTATGGATTGAAATAGTAAAATGATGATTTTTCTCTTAATTACAAACATAACATAGTTGGTCTTGGAAGCAAGTGTATAATAGATTTTTTGTATTTATTTACACAGTAAAATGATTGGTATGCTCTTAGAGACAAAAGGTCGTGCGTTGGAAAAGAGAGGTATTTTTTATGTTTTTCATTTTAAATGTACAGTAAAACAACTTAAATATCTTTCAATTAAATTTGTTTTTGCCTTGGGTCAAGGGGTTTTAATGGCTTTTCCATTTGGTTTTTTTTGTGATTATCAAGTCTAATTAGGGACAATTTAGTATTTAGACATACATAAAATATTAATTAATTTAAAAAATCGGTTACTTGTGGCATTTATGTGGACATGCATGACACTTATGTAAACGCATGTGAATGCTCCTGTGATCTCTATCCAACATGTATGGCGTTGTTCGGTGGCCAAGATTCGGCTTCCACAGTGGCATTTTATTCCTTATGATGTTGCCTCCATTAATAGGTTGCGTGTGTACCAAAAAAATGTCAAGTTGTGCTTTGGTTGTCATTTCTTTTTTGTTGTGTTCCTTCTTTTCTCTCTTCTTCTCAATTTCAGAGCTTTCCGCTGTAAATTTTCAAAGCAATCTTTTGATTTTTTTTCTTCTTTCAAATTTAGTATTTAGACATACATGTATTTTTTTTCTTCTTTTCTCTCTTCTTTTCTCTTCTTTTTTCTTTTTTCAGAGCTTTCCGCTGTAAATTTTCAAAGCATTTTATTTCTTTTTTTTCTTCTCAATTTTTTTTTCGCTGTTAATTTTTTTTATTGATCATTCCCTTAATTAAATTATCTTTTTAATCACACCCCTCAATATTTTATATCATTCTCTTAATTGAGTTATTTTTTTCAATTGCATTCATCAGTACTTTAGATAATTTTATTTATTGGGATTTTGTTAACCTTTCGAGTCACTGGCTTGACAAATTTTTTATAATTGATTTTTTAAGTTTTTATCCTTCTATGAGTTTATCTTAATCTCATATATTAAATAATGAATTTCATGTGTTAACCTAGTCTAACCTGGTCCAATGTTTTTTTTATTTTATTCTTCATCATATTATAAAATTAATTGAGGTTTAGCCCAACTCTCGAGTCTCTCTTACTTTTCTTTTTTTTTAATGCTACCAGTGTTTTTTCTCTGTGATAATAAAAGTTTGGTAAAAATTCTAAATGCTGGGTTCACGGTCGAAATTGCTCATCAATCTGTTCAACAACCCAAATTCTGTGGACTGTGATGAAAATGACTCAACAGAACACAACACAGGAGACATGCGACATGAAAACAATGCTTGGCCACTGCTTGCTTCCTATCTAACATTGCTTTGGCATTGAGTTATTTTAATCTTTAACCTTACCTGTTTTTTTTCTGTGGTAGTGCGAATGACTGGGGCCCGTCTTTTCTCATGTGCATGCGTATGGTATTACGCAAGATGAAATTGACATTCCTTGCCTCTCGTGTTTTAAGTTATTGTTTTTTAAAGGTATTTTTTATTTAAAATTATATTTTTTTAAAATTATTTAAAATAAAAAATAATATTTTGAAAATACAAAAATAAATACACACGGAGAAGCACAAGCTTCAAATTCCTAAACTTGACCCGAATTTGAATTTTAGACCCACCAATATTGGTGTAGAGTTGCTTATAGTGCCTAGAAAAAGAATGCGTTGAGGCCTGCTTTTGAGCTCCATTTGTTATGTGGATTGGGCTTAGGCCTGCTCTTAAGGGTACCTCTGATATGTGGACTGGGTTGACTGGAAAAACAAGCCCTTTCTCCTTTATTAATTGTGTGCTTTTCACAGAAATAATCAAAATAAAAAACTTCTTCTTTTCATAGAAACTGGAAAGTTCTTTCTTGCAGAGGAAGAAAATATTAACAAAGGTTCTCGGTGTTTGTGCACGACGCGCCGCGTGCACGAGAGGCCGGAAGCACAAAGGGTTTTTCTACTCCTAAGTCCACATTGAAAAATACATTTTTTAACCAAATTATACTCTCCTTTTTAAAAACAGAGTTTATGAAGTGTTCTATTCATTAGTTTGCACAAATGAAAAAAAAAAATTCAAAACAAAATATTTTCATTTACTTTAGAAATATTAGATTACTACATACGCTTTGCTGCAGGTTCTACCAAAAAAATAATTTGAATGTAAAATGGATTGTATACGTTACCAAGAATATTTTGTCATTGTCGTTAAAATTAATCTAGATGAAATTTGAAAACTCTCGACACGACTATTTTTTAACTCTAGCTTCAAATTAAATTTTATGTGAGTTGTTTTAGCATAACGTATTAGGCTTGTTGGGTACAAAAGTAACATGGATGATTAGTAAAAATATTATTTAGTTTTTTTAAAAAATCAAGATAGCATCTTTTATAAATAAAAAAAATATTGAGATGTCAACATATTGGATCGATCAGTCTTTGCAGCTTAGCCGGCCAAATTCATGACTCAATCAGTCATGGACTCTAGTGGGTTTAATATAATTTAATTATTTTTTACTTAATTATATGATAAAAAATAAACGCTCATAAAATCAAGCATCAACAAAATGACGCGATATTTATTTGAAACCATAATAACTTCATAAAAAAATTAAAATAAATTAAAATAAATTATGAAGACTAGTTAAGAATAAATCAAATTTTGAAGAATAAATTTTAAAAAGTCAAAAAATTCAATAAAAACCCAATATAGAAGGATAAAATTGAAAGAAAAAAATCAAGCACCAACCAAATATCGTTACGTTTATTTGAGATCACAATACCCCTATAAAAAGCATGCTCAAACAAATCATGAAGAGTAATTAAAAATTAATCAAATGTTGAAGAATAAAATTAAAAAAAAACTTTAATAGAAACACAATATTAAATGATCAAATTAAAATAAAATAACAAGAATGAAAAAAGTCCCAAAACAAATCCAGCCCAATCATGTTGGCCTGGGCAAGTTCACGTGCCTAGACCTTGTTTATTTATTTTATCTTTTTATAAAGCTTGTTCACCCTTTTTCTTAGAAAACAAAAGGCAAACGTCACATGTTATTGTATAAAATTTGACTACCATTAACAGCTCTAAAAAACCTATTGAATGCTCAAAAACTCGTGGTCCTAACAACATGCCCAGACCCAGCTCTCATGGACTTGACCTAAAAAAAAGCTTAACTCTTATAAGCTCAGCCTTAGAGAAGAATTCAATGTCATGGGCTCAACCTAGTTAAAAAGCCCATCCCTTATGGATTCAGTTTAGGAGAAGAGCCCAATTCCCATGAGCTCAACTACATTTTAGATCATATTCTTTATATACCCTTGAGTATATAAAAGTCTTTTAATAATTCATTATATTTTCATCAACATTAATGTTGTATAAGAGATAATGTGTAAAAGTTATCTAAAGATCTTCTATATTTTCATCAATATTAATGTTGTATAAGAGATAATGTGTAAAAGTTCTATACAGGCCCAATATATTTCCATAAGTTTTGATGCATATATCAAGGATATTTCCTCTTATTAAAACTGATGGGCAAAATTATACTTTAGTTTCTCATTTTTACAAAGAGATAGGACTTATACATTACAAATACATAATGAATCATTCAAGTTTCAAGTTTTTAATTTTTATATTCTACTGCATATTTATTTTTAGAATCTCTTTCTAAAATATTATAATTTTTTTTAAAAAAAAAATATTTATTTAAAAGTCAATAAAAAATAACTTTAAAAAAATATTAAACATCAAATATCTTGACTTACCCTGCACCAACGAGCATGCACCAAGCACCCCGGGGCTAAAAAAAATTATATCAGATTATCAAAACCCAAAAATTAATTAATTGTACAAAA
>Ga0325404_1005108_pt1 | contig 13862 bp, 8 predicted proteins | sample PopdelMetagenome_18_FD_205664 | JGI IMG/M metagenome (GOLD analysis project Ga0325404, IMG submission 205664) | Populus deltoides microbial communities from Bellville, Georgia, United States - Xylem-Control-R1 | ecosystem: Host-associated > Plants > Phyllosphere > Stem > Wood/Secondary xylem... | reverse complement strand
ATGCAATTAACTAGCAATCTTTAACACTAATATACAAGACAGAACGGTAGAAATCTCACCTTCTCAAGCGAAGATTGAATCAGTTGAATGTCTGGTTCTAAAAGGGCATTATATTGTTTTTTCTTGTCCATCTTCAGGAAACGGTGGGAATTAAGGATCGAACTCTCAATTAACCTGAGGAGATCAGGGGCCAGACAGCATAATCTGACAACATTTCTTCTGTACCTTTCTATCCAAACCTGAAAAGATGTTTAAGAAATGATTAAGGGAAAAACTCCAAGAACTACGTCCATGTTCATTGAACAGAAAGTACCACGTTGCCAAATAGTATTATTTTACCAAAACAAGCCTTTTACACCTATGTTATTTGGCTAATATTTTTTTTTTTTATTAAAGGTGCTAATATGCGAATATACCCATAATAAAGCAATGTTTACAAAAATAATTTGGAATAAACATTTTGGACAGGAAATCAATTTTTAATCACAAAATGGTGTGCTAATCTGCAACTCCAATATAGCTAAAGATAATGCATGAGAAAGGACTTGAGCAGCAATGCTATGGTAGTGTTACATATAGGCAAACTCTAAATACAATTGGAACACAACAGCACTAAGAAATCCAAAAATAAATGTGGCAATTCTAGTAATCTCAGTAATGTTTCAGGTAGGCTAATTCTGAATCAGACGACCCAAACATATGTCAAAGAATTTGACACTCACATGGACAGATAAACTAAACAAGCATGGCTGCATGAGGGAAAAAACACAAAATAATTTTGTCCCAAGTCTCCAAGGGAATGCAGCAAGCTAGATTTCATACCACCAAAGCATGCTAATTAAAATCAATTGCAATATAAAAAAACACAAATCAATCAGAAAGAACCGGATCATAGCGTAGTGACATTTACCAGATTCATTAAGCTACTGCACAATCATCCAATCAAATAACATCCGCTCAGAGTACTGGTCATACAGAGCATCAAACCCACCCCACCATTGCCTTCCTCCATTCACTTGAGTTCGTCTCACCTTCCGCCTCCTCTTCAGCACATGACTCTTCTTCAGGAATCAACACATAAAACTGTTCCTTCTCAGTTCTTTCAACCTCCTCTTTACCTCATTGGTTATAAAATCATAGTCATTGTCATATAGCTTGCATGCAGACAGAGACACAATGGTTGATTCACTCACAATGTGATTTTGAATTATTTAAATGCTTGTCCATTATAGAAAGCAACCTTTAACTCGATTTTGAGAGTTTCATGTCTACATGCAGCATCACCACCTCCACCATTATAATTTCTTGACTCCTCTGGCTGTGGCCACAGGCTCATCTTCTAAATCCTTTTTCTGGGTCTGGTTTGTGGGTTTCCTGAGCCCTTTCACTTTAAAGAAATCCATCCTCCACCAACCACTAATCTCTTCTTCAAAATAGCATATAAAAAAGAAAGAAGCTTGGAATAGATAAAACTGTTATAATTCCAGGACCCTTTTTTTTTTTTTTTCCTTCTATTATCTCAAATCTTAGAAGGTACCAAAGTTAGATCCTCGGGTAAAAATGGTCCAGGCAGAACCTGATACGAGAGATTACCTCAAGATCTCAACAAACTTCCTAGAATCTAAACTGCTTACTTCAAAAACCAGCGATCAAATAAACTAGGGACCCCAATAGACTCTAATAGCCGAATCAGCTCCAAACTCCGTGTCCCTCAACCAAAATAACCACTTTGAAGAAAAGTAACAATAACCTGGAAATTCTAACAACCGAAGGCAACAAAAGTACACTTTTTTACTCCAACAACCTTCTAGCAATAAACCCTCATCGGTAAACACGTTCGCTTGACATATGACAAAGTTGAAAGCATTCAAGTTTGGATCTTTATGAAGCTTAAAATAGTACATTTAGCAAGCCATAAAAACAAATTAGCATTAAATGGGAGAGAAAAACCCAAAGCCCTCTTCAGTGCTTTAAGAAGTATGTCAACGTAGCAAGACCCCAACAACATGGCAATAAAGACACCAGCTTTAGAGCAGAAGTAGCAGTATTTTTACCATATCGCAGCTCAAAAATCATAAAAAATCAGCAGCAGTATACTCATCAGCAACACCCAAAAACAACACCAAAGAAGGATCTGAAAATGGAAGGAAAAACACCAAAAGCCACATCTTTGAGTGATGGTTACATAAAAAGGAAGAAAATGACGACGTTTAGAGACAATGTAGAACCCAAAGCACCTCAGAATATAAAACAAAGATTAGGGTCTGCTCGCTTAATAAAACCCCAAACAATCATAGTACTTGCGATCAGAAAGAAGGTGGGAGGAGAGTGAAGTGTTTCAAAATATGAAAAGGTTTAATGATAATAAATGTGAGCCATAAATGGCCTCTCTTTTTTTTTTTAAAAAAAAAAAAAACTTCGACAGAAAACATAAAAAAGGAAAGAAATCATTTCATTTTATGAAAGCAAAACAGTGATGCTATGGAGTAGGGTTACTTTACGTTGTTTTCTACACATTGTAATAATCCACATGATTGAAACAGTCACGGAAATCAGTGAAAAGCTTTTCGAACACCTTCCGTTGCACTTTAAAGGGTGTTGGATATGGGTATAGAAGAAAAACCTAAAGAAAAATTGAAGCATCTTTTAGTTTGGTGAGAAAGAGGATAGGTTCTCCTAAGAGCAGCTTGCCACAAGCATTCTCCACGAAACACATTAGCCCATTGCCTTTTAACACAAGATATTTGAGCTCACTCTGATACAGTACTCTGACAAAAATCTCTATGAGCAGATGATCAGGCAGTTTTCCAACTGTAGTATAATATACTATAGTGTTATCTCCAACATCATTTGTCATTAGAAGCCTGCAAACAATGACCCAGATATTGAGTTTAATACAAGAATTAAATGATAGGCGACTTTGTGCCAAGAAATTCTTCATATGAAGAAAGGCTCATTTAATTTCCACTACTTGTTTAAAAGATGAGGAAGATATCACTATCCAAATTGAACTTTATAAAAAATTATACAAGGATTGACATCATAATGCTGGAAAGATCAATGGATTCGGTTATCCAACACCTCTAATTTCTAAAGCACTCCAAAGTGCATTGAAAACAAAAGGGAACCATAGACTTCATTCTAAACTCCAGTTCAGTTTATGCAAATCATTAATGCTGACAGTTACTCTTTTTTTTCAGTATAACCCAGAGAGGTGAATGCTAGTCCAAAACAGGTATTATGATTTGCGAAACAAAAGCAAGTAATTGGTGTCATTGTTAAGATTTTGACAAGACTGGACTAACAATAAATTAACCTGAAAAAAAAACTACCTAATATTTGCAAATTTGCTTTTTTTTTAGTGTTGTTAAAAATATATTTTTTTAAAAAAATTATTTTAATATATTTATAAGTAAAACACTTTAAAATACAACATTTATTATATTTTTAAAATTCTCATACTATAAAGCTATTAATTTAGTAATTAGAGGCAACTCAAAAAATAATTTTTTTCTTTTCAATTAAATCCTTTTAGTTCAAGTTATTTCATTTAAGAAATTACTAAGTTATACACTATAAATTTACAAAACACTGTTAGAAAGGAGGAAATTGTTGCACACTTATAATTATCTAATTTAGAAAGTATTTATTTGTGAAATGTGTTGCATGATGTATCTTATAAAAAACATGTAATATATTTTTTTTTCATGCAGTATATTTTTTAAATAAACACAAACTTAAAATCAAGATGATAAACGACCCAACTAACCTTTTTTTTTTAACTTGGCTACTAGTCTAACCTAGCGACTAAGTTGCTAGCATCTTTGCAGAACGTGAATTATTTCACGTTTTGCATGTTAATGATAATAGTGAATTGGGAAAAACTGGGAGGAGCTTCCCTGGTTAAGGGAGGATATTGTTATGATGTTATGGTGGTTGATGGTGGAGGCGTTGGTGGCTCACGGTGCAGCTAGTGACGATGGTTGACAGTGGTGGAATCAAGAGAAGAGAATGAAAACCTGTGGGATTGCAAAAGGAGAAAATAGTGGAGATGATGGTGTTTTAGGGTGTTTTTCAAGTTTTTTTTTGCTGGGGTGAACTGTGAGTTATTATAGGGTATGATAGGGTAATATATGGCTAGAATATAGGGTGGAAGGTTGTATTACAAGTAGTTTAGAGGGCTGATTTATTTATGGTTTTGTAAGGGAAGGTTTGTCTTCCTTTTTTTTTAAAAAAAAAACTAGTGTTGAGAGTGTTTTTTCTTCAGTTTTTTCTCTTCTTTTCTTGCATGAAATCCACTCCTATTTATAGGGGTGAGAGAAGAGCATGAGGGGTCTCACAAGCATGGTTTGTGGTTGTTGATTCGCTTGGGAAGAATCATATTCATTGGCCATAAACAACAACCCGGTCTTCCAAAACCAGGTTGTAAGGATGACAAAGTTAGGGGATTTGGACCACTTTTTCATTAACTTTTGGGTAACAAATTCGTGGTTTTCAAGTTGAGGGTGTAGTACATTGTCAAGTCACGAGGTTAGCATGTTTCTTTTCTTATATGATGAAGGTATAAGAGAGGAAGAGGCTAAAAAAGGCGGCATTAAAGTTGTCATTTTCGAGTTTATTAGGGAAGGTGATGAACAATAACCCTAAAATACGTTGTTTTGGTCAAAATGCACCGTTTTATTTAAATGAAACAATGTAGTTTTGACCTTTATGGTAAAATTAGGTTTTAAACTTTCTCTTTTAATTCCAGCTCTCAAATTTTCAATTATTTAAGTAAGTCTTCAATTGAATTTTGATTCTAAAATTCAATTCAATTTCACCCCTACCAAATTCAAAAGCACCCCTTGATTTTAGCGCGTTTTTCATCTTAGTCCTTGGTCTTGGATATTTTCATTTTTGTCCTCAATTGACCTTCAAATGTCTATTTTTTTTTATTTCACCTCTATTTTCAACCAAATTTGGCCGTTGAATATATATGCCTTTTGTGAAAAGATCCTTAGTCTTGAATTTCTTCAATTTATCCCTTAATTGACCCCTTAAACTTTTATTTTTATTGCAAATTTGTTCCTAGTTTCACCCAATTGAGTTTAAAAAAGTAAAATTTGGTCATTTAAAATTCTAATATGCTCAATTAAGCCCAAATGAAGCTTCCAAAGTTATTTTTTCACTAATTAAGCTTATAATAAAATTAATTTGACCATTTAAAAGTCTAATTAAGTCCTTATACTTAATTAAATATTTTAATTTGACCCAAATTAATTTTTAAACTTAATTAAACATTTAATTGGGTCTATGATTAAATCAAATTGACCCATTAAAAGTCTAGTGAAGTCTTCAAACTTAACTTTTATGTAAATTTATCCAATGACCTTAAATCTATATTGTCTTTCAATGTTGGGTACAATAAGGTATAATTGGGCTTCCAATTCTGTCTAAAATCCCAATTTAGTTCCTCCATATGTCTGCAACCCTTCTCAGCCTGTTTCTGCCAAGTTACCTATATTTTTTCATTTTCATTTTCATCTTTTTATTTTTTTTGTTACTTTTTATTTTTTGATTTTTTATCTAATTTTTTTTTGAAGAAGAAGATAACTTGTTTTAAAGGGAACCCAAATCTAAGTTATGATAGTTGTCTCATCCTTACAATTTTTATGATAGAAAATCTCGTAAGAGACTTTAGATAGTAAGCTTGCAAAGAAGAAAAGATGAGAGATTGTGGATTCACCAGATCAATAAATGGTCAATCCTTTAAAAAGTGTTAGAAGTGAGGGTTTGAAAGCATACTCAGAAAGAAAATAAATAGGGCTAGAAAGTGCATTATTTGATATATGAGGTTAGAAAATACACTTGAAAGGAAAGAGATAGGGCTAGAAAATATACTATTCAGTATACGAGGGGTAGAAAACATTCTTGAAAGGAAAAAAATAGGGCTAGAAAGCACATTATCTGATGGATGAAGGTTAGAAAGTGCACTAAAAGAAAAATAGATAGGGTTAGAAAGCATACTATCTGGTATGTAAGGGCTAGAAAACGTACTTAAAAGGAAAGAGATGGAGGCTAGAAAGCACATTATCTGATGGATGAGGGCTACAAAACACATTTTTTTAAAAATAGATATAGTTAGAAAGCGCACTTGAAAGGTGTAAAAAATATGTTTTTGCCAAATACTTTGTTGATTTTCAAATAGCGGGAGTCTTGCTAGGTCTTTCTTGCGGGAAAAGTTCGAGTCCATCAATGATTCTTTCCTTGGACTCCCTGCAAAGATCAAAATGTAATGTATTATAATTAATATGCATGTATTCTTAACGAGAAATATAGGTCCCCTTTCTTCATGGACTTTTTTTTTTCAAAGCTTTGATCCTCGTAGCAAGCTTTAATGACTTTTTTACTCTTGCTTACTCGAGCCACAACTTGTGATCTTGACATTTTAAAAAGGGACAATCTCAGATGATATTAGCATACCTCATTATTTGAAAACATTTATCTCAAAAATCATCATCTTTGCTTCCCATTCTTTGTTTTCCTAGAAGAGAAATCATGGAGCCAACCCTATCATGTTTCTTAAGTTTCCTCCCAGTCTAATCATGCCCCCAAGCATTTTATACTGTTTTTTCTGCCTAAGTTTTCATAGGGATGATGTCATGCGAAAAAAAATGTTTAGTTTTTTTTACAAGAGGTTGCTTTCATAGAAAATCTTTAGAATTTTAAAGCTATTTATATTCATTATTAAGGTGGGTGAATTTGGTATGCATTTGCCTTTATATTCATTACTTATTGTAATGGTTGTCCATAAATTAAACATGGAATAAATGAATCATTAGCCTATCATTACTACTTAAGTATGTTGACATAAAAATGATAAAATTGTTTTTTGTGTAATTTGACTTTATCATATTTAAAATTATCAAAAACAATATCATAAAGGTTTCCTTGATTTTTTGTCATGTAATAATAACTTTTATTATTTGTAAAGCTAACCTAAAAAAAAAATAAGAAGTAGGAAAAACTACCCTTACAATCCTATAGTTTATTTATTTTCTTACTTTATCTCTGTTATTTTGAAAATTACAGTTTAAATAAACTTTATAAATTAAAAACACTTTACATCACTTAAAAAAAAATCAATAAAAAAATCCAATTATTTATAAAATTACAATTATATTTCATTAAATGACTTAAGAGTTTTTATATAAAATATTACAATTTTACCATTGAATTAAAAAAATTATAGTCACCACTATAATTATTAAACCCAGATCAAGAATTGACTCGGCTAAAAAATCAGATCTCTGATCATCCTTGTTGACCCGAGCAACCCAAGAAAATCAATTCAATTCAATTCCATACAAGGCAAATCCAGGAAGTGAAATCACCTTTCTTTAACCAGCACATCCACTCTTTATTTCCACGTGGCAAGATCCCACAGGTTACCGATAAAAGACAGGCTCCTCGTTCTACCAAAAAATCTATCGTGTGCCTCCACCTTCGTGTCTTAGTTTCTTTATCTCCCGCTTAGTCTTCTCCTCCCTCTCTCTCACTCTCTGTTTCATTTTCAGTTCTCTGCCAGTCTAATCTCTGTAAGTCCCATTCTATCTTTCACCAGAGCTTTTTCTTATTCTTCCCTTTTGATTTGCTAAAGCAAAATCCTTTTCCTTTTTTTTTTCTCTGTGAAAAATGGTGAAAGATTATCCACTTTATCAGTGATATAGAGGGATTCATGTTTTTCTATCTGTAAATCCAGTTTTCAAGAAATAAACAGAGTTTTTTCGGGTTCTTGTAATCATAACATGGACTAAAAAACTGTTGAGATCTCTCTTCAATTTTTAACCGGATCTCACCTGAGTTACGTCGGGTTATTTGGATTTCAGGTTAACCCACCAGGCTACACCTGCCCAAACCCAGATCTCTAACAAATAAATAAATAAATAAATAAATTGAGTTTAAACATTCAATTTGATAGAAGACCAATTATAGTTTACTCTAACCACCATCTTTCCAGCATAGAAACCAGTCTCCTACCACCATTGCAACAACTCCTCTCCTTCACACCACATCAAAACCACCAAAACAACCATCACCTTCACTAGTAACCCCGATCAACACAACAACCCCAACAACATGTTAATTAGTGTTTTCAATTGAGAAAATTAACATGAACCCAGAACCCAGATTTAACAAGACCATGAAAAAATTGAAACCAACAGTTCATCAAGCTCTAGATTATCAAGAACCAAAAAAAAAAACCCCAAGTTGGTTGATAAAACCTCTTCCCCGATGAGCCTTTTACTTTCCTTTTTTGATCAAGAAGAAGTACTTGAATCTGCCAAAAATAAAATGGGTGAGGAGAGAGTAGAAAATGAAAGATTAAAAATGATGCTGGAGCGAAACAAGAAAGATTCCTCTAATTGCACCTTTTCAAAACTATTTATAAGCAATCTACAAATTCGACAATAATATAATATAAATGAGGATATTATGGTTATTTCATTCAATTTGAAAATTATGTTAATCCATGATATATATAAAATGTAATTTTTAAAAGAATAAAGTTAAAGTAAAAAATAAACCTAACAATGGGATAATGAGGGTAATTTTTCCTAAGAATTATTAATACGTAACTTCTCATTGTTTGTCACTAAAAGAAATGATAATAAAAATACAAAAAAATGATAATTTATTTGATACACGTGGTTAATTAATCTATTTAATACATTGGATCTAATAATTAATTAATTTTCAACCTATTTAAAGGAATTTTGGCATAAAAATATTATTTTTATTATCCTATTTTATTTATTAATTTAATATTAAATAATTATTTTTAATTTGAGTTTTTTCTGGCGCATTATACATTGTATATGAGTTTATTTCATTATTAGACTTATATTAGTTGATTACTAGTTTAAACCCATTAACTTGCAACCTAAAAAGGTTAATTAGGGTTAGTTAAAAGAGACTATATTATGTTTTTTTAACTACAAATTTTAGTAATAAGTTGGAGAATAAACGTGAATTTTTCTTTTTGTTTGTTTATGACAAAGTAATCTTTTTTTATATGAACAAAGATCGTATACTGATTTATCAAAGATTAACTGATTTTGTGGCGTCATTCAGATACAAAATTATCCTTGGATCCAAATTTTTTTCCAATATCTTTGGTTCTTAGGTATATGATTACTTCTAAATCAAGGTTCTATCAAACATGATTTTTAATTTTTTAGATTATTATCTATTTCATTAAAAGTTATTTTATCACATGATTATGAGGTTTGATTTCTTCGTTTATGTTTGAAATTAACTACTTCAAATCTTAATATAGTTTGGCTACTATCAGCTATTTGTTCTCCCATGTTGTCTTGATATTTCATTTTTAGAATAAAGATTTTGTTGTAGTTGGATGAATGATAACATAACTTGATAGTATAACTATTTTTTTATTTTTTTTTATTTCAAGGTGACTCAAACTCATCTATACATGCATAGATAACCTCTATATATATATATATATATATATATATATATATATATATATATATATGAGAATTTAATGAGTTTTATTTGTGGAATAAATTATTGAAAAAATTAATTGTTATATTAAAAACTATCTTATACTACTAGTGTTGTCAATTATTTTTTTAAATAGAAAATTGTATTTTTTTTGAATATAACATAAAAAAATGATTTATTTATACTGTATTTAATATAATAAAATTATCATTCTTTTCAAAAAAAAAAAAAAAACTAGATATAAATACAAAAACAACAAATAACACCAACCACACCATGAACAAACATGACGGTGGAGGGAGCCCTTGTGGTTGACCCAATGAAAAAAACCTGAAAAAGGAAAAAAAAATTCCTCCTCGTTGCCTTCTCCCAAGAGCCTCAAAGGAGGAGAAACCCTCATCGGCTTCTTAGTTACAGACATGAATAAAATTAGAACACCTTTTGGATTCATATCATAAATGACACTATGTTTTAACCTTGATTTTCTTGACGAGGAACCACCATTACAAACCCCTTCTTATTTTCTGATTTATAGTTTCCTACAAACATTTTATTTCTTCTTTTTACTAACCGATCAACAATGTCGAAAAACTCACCAAGAATCATCCAAGGTCTTCTCAAACTCCACTACAATCATGTTTCTACTTCCAAGCCCTCACCTTTAACCACTCCTTCTCTTGCCTCTAGAATTTCTACCTCTTTTACCAGACCTTACTCATATGCCTCCTCAAATTTCACTCCTTTAAACTCTCAAATCCCATGTTTTACTTCAAAACCCACTTCTTCTAATCTGGGTTTATCTCAGTTTCTCTCCTGTACAAAACCCAATTCTTCATTTTCTAAAAATGGGAGTTTTTTCTATGGGGTGAGGCAGTTTTCTTTCAAAGGTTCTTCGGATTTGGGGAAAAGGGTTGATGGGAATTTTGCAAAAAAGCTTCTTGAGAAGCCGGCCACTGCTGTTACTTCTGCTTTCTCGAGGTACCGTGAAGCTTTAGGGTTGCAAATTGATGCCTTTTTAAAGAGGAATTCCTTGTTTTTGATCGGGGCAGGAGGAGTGATAATTTGTGCTTTGCTTTGGAGGATTATGTTTGGTATTGCTAATACTTTTGTTAGTCTATCTGAAGGCATGGCGAAGTATGGGTTTCTCGCCCTTTCATCTGCCATCGTTGCCTTTTCCGTGAGTTCTTTCTCTAATCGTTTTTCTGTGTTTTGTTATTTCTATTGTGCAACGGAATTATTCTTGATTATAAGTGAGTGATGTCTCCTTTTGGATTATTGATGTGCGAACCAACTATAAAATTTATCTTAACTTTACGATTTTCCTAAATGTGATGAGCGGTTCACATGCGTTAAGTTGTGGAATAGATAGATTTTTCTTTGGAGTACCAGCACGAGATGGGTGCTCCTGTTATTGTTATGGTAGTGCCTCTACCAACATTCTATCCTTGAACATATTTTTGTGGATAACATAGCTTGTTATAGGTGGTGTGTTTTTAACTTCAAAGGTGTGGAGTGTTGTTTACACACGAATCAATATGATTGTGGCAAAAGCACAGTCGATTTACTTTGCTTTCACTAAAAGGAAGTGAGTTACTAGAAGTTATCGCACCTCAAGTTTAGATGCAGTGATCAGGTGATGATTAAAGCTCTTAAGATTGAGACTCTAATCTTTTGATCAGTCTGTCATGCATTGAACATACAAATTAATATCTCGACTATAATTGTTTCTACTGCTTATCAATACTGGCTGAGTCAAGTTTTTGAGTTTTGATGTCGAAGCTTTCTAGTCCTACCTAGGTGCTGAAGCTATATAATCCCACTCTTACAAATGCTAAGTGTTGAAGCTATCTGTTCCAACTAAGGGGTATATAGTGTTTAAAACTTTAGGTTCGTAGGAAATAAGAGTCAAGATCTGAAACTGTCTAATCCTACTTAAGTGTCTCTGTGGGAGTGTTTAAGTTGAGATGCATAGGAAATTCTAGTCTTGGGCAATGAGCTAACTAGATGACCACATAAATGTTTTATTTATGTAGCAAAGGCTAAATGGTTATGCCTTTGGTCAGTTTTCTCTTATTGCTGTTGAGGTTTGATTGTTTCTATCCAGTTTAAGTCTCCTACATTGTGGTTTCTTCTTCCATATTTTTCTTGCCTTTTTGCCTGCCCTGTCCTGTCCATGTCACCCATAGGAGAGAGTAACAATTGGGATTTTTCTTTCACATTTCAAATGTGACAGAATAGTGACTACAAAAACCATGGCTTGGATCATGTTCACAAGGTTTTATACTTGGTGACACGTATGTGAATAGGGAGGAAATGAGAAAACAGAAATTGATGGTGACACCAAAAGGAAGGACACTTGAATTGATAAAATTTGTTTAAAAGCATAGCATGTCAACCGTAGAAGAATCCTTTGATAGACTTAGTTAATTTTATTCATTGCCTAGACTTCTAATTCCTTGGTACTGTCACACATTTTACTTTTCATAGTGTTTGCTGACATGCCTTGCACATGGCACCCGTATAGTCATTCTGTTTTATTTATTATTGAGGATGGATTGTTGAATACATGATTAAAGTCTTTTTAAAACATAACTATGCTGGTAAAAAGTAGTACTTTAAGAACAAATATCCAAAATTAATGTTGTTTATGCAAACAATTTAAATAACTAAATCATTTTTCGTACATGATTAATTCTAATATTAACATCAACATAAATCTATTTAATATTAATATCCACATTATACACATGTGAAATAAAATCAGTTAGTGAGAAAATTCAAATGCTATATTGTCAAAAAAACATAATGTTGTTTTCTTGTTAATTAATATGCTAAATAAATTTGCAGTGCAACAATTCAAGTTAGAAGCTTGGAATTTTTTTTAGTACTATATTTCATGAAGAATATTGCTTAAATTGAAATTTTCATTATGCTTGTTATATAATTAAAATCTATTTCATTGTTTTGAGTGAATAAAGCATTTTGGGATTTCATGCTTTGAAAATTTATTATAATAATGAGTGTTCAAATAATATCAAGTTTCATAGCAAATTGCAAAAGAGAAAAAAATATGGTTGGAATGTTTGAAGGTGCAAAAAATTAAAGTAATTAGTCAATGTCTTCTAATGCCTTATACAGAGGTACACGGTTCTATATTTGGTATCATAAGCAATCTGATGGACAGTAGATTATACTAATGGGAAAACAGGATTTGTCAGGCTATAGAGATAAAGAGAAACAGACCTCACATAAATCCTACTAACACCCTGATCCACACAAGTCCCTTATTGAGTAAGAACGAGATTTGTAGCATGACATAAAGTAATTAGTCAATGTCTTCTAATGCCTTATACAGAGGTACACGGTTCTATATTTGGTATCATAAGCAATCTGATGGACAGTAGATTATACTAATGGGAAAACAGGATTTGTCAGGCTATAGAGATAAAGAGAAACAGACCTCACATAAATCCTACTAACACCCTGATCCACACAAGTCCCTTATTGAGTAAGAACGAGATTTGTAGCATGACATGTTAGAAAATTGAAAGTAGTAACAAATTGATAGAATTAGGCACCAATAATATGAAACATGATCATATCAGATACTCTTACATGTATGATTCAAGATTAGAAACAGCATGCTCAAATTATAACAAACAAAATTGAGAAAAGAGCATAGAGAAATATATAACCAGTTTAACAATATATATATATATATAATAAGTAAGTTGATAACAAAGATGAATACCAATGTTAGTCGGTTCTGATTTTTTCAATTTACAAGAAATTTAATATTGTTGTTTTTATAAGCGATTAGAATTATAAGTAGTAAAACAATAGGATTCTTTGTATTGTAAATAGGAGTAGAATTGGAAAATAGAAAAAGAATTCATATCTCTTAAGAATAATATAAATAATTAATATGTAGCTCTTAATTAGTTCTAATACTGGAAAAGAAATCTAAAGTTAGGATGCTATGATTTGGGACATATAATAATATAACTAAAACATGTATAAATATAATAATTATTAGAAAAAGCAATAATAAAGAGCACAATAAAATAAAGAGGGGCATTGCCTCAAAAGCTTACCCCAACCCCCAACCCAAACTCTGCCTTTATATATAGTATTGATAGATGGATTAAGTGAGGTTCTGAGACCAGGTACTTCAAAACTTCTAATCCAGTCACATTAGATGACTCTAGGTAAGCTAACACCATTTTTTCTAGTCAAATATATAGGGGGGGGGGGGGGGGGGGGGGGGGGGGGGGGGGGGGGGGGGGCGGGGGGGGGGGGGGGGGGGGGGGGGGGGGGGGGGGGGGGGGGGGGGGGGGGGGGGCGGGGGGGGAGCG
>Ga0325404_1005105_pt1 | contig 13866 bp, 10 predicted proteins | sample PopdelMetagenome_18_FD_205664 | JGI IMG/M metagenome (GOLD analysis project Ga0325404, IMG submission 205664) | Populus deltoides microbial communities from Bellville, Georgia, United States - Xylem-Control-R1 | ecosystem: Host-associated > Plants > Phyllosphere > Stem > Wood/Secondary xylem... | reverse complement strand
AAAAAATAAAAATATCTAACACGCAGCTAATCACGGGTCAAATAACTAGTCGACGCATTCATAAAAAAAAATTGGAGTGAGTCTATTAGAAGATTGAATATTTAAAATGGTTCCTATGCATGCTGTTTGGATGCAATTTAGATGCCATTTGATATTTAATTCAGAAATTTTAATGAAATTTCATATTTAAAACAGTTTTGAGTATAATAATTAAATTCTAAATAGAATTCACTATAAAAAAAATGATATAAAAGTAAATAAAAAATTAACATTAATTTTAAAACAAACTTTTCTAAAATAAAAGCAAGTACCTCAGGCAAGGACGTCTGCTTGAAGTTCTTATTTTATTTCTCTCTCGCTGGGCTAGCTGGTCGGGAAATCATTAAAATTTCAGCTACACTGTCACCAAAACATTTCTCTTTTCATCTCATGATAGACGATAAATTAGACACAGGAAATGATATATATTTGGACTAATTATATTATTTTTTCTTGATTTTTTCGAATTTATTATTTATTTCAGATTTTATGTTAATTGTTTAATGCTCTTAGATTCTGATTTGTTTCCAAGTAAATATAGGGTTTTCTGATAAATTTAAATGTCTTATAAATTTTTAATTGAGAAGACAAACATTATTATATTTATTTTCAAAAAATAAAACTATGAATTTAAAACAATTATTTTTCCTCATCAAATCTCTTGTGTTTGCTGCCGTCCTTGTAGCTTCCGTCTGCATTACCAGAAAGAGTGTTTGAGAACGTGATGCAAACCATGTTACTCTAAAATTTAAAATTTTTTTGCTAAAAATTAATTTTTTAGTATGTTTTAGATCATTTTGATGCGCTAATCTAAAAAATAATTTAAAAAAAAAAACATCATTTTGATACATTTCAGCACGAAAAATATTTTAAAAAGTACTAACAACTATACTCTCAAACAGATTTTAATCGACGAACACTAATTTGGACTAACTTAATTACTCACATATTAGATATTTACAATTATTCTTTATAGGGCTAATTAAGCAAGAGAAATTGATAAATCAACTTGAAATGTTTAATGACATTAATCCCCTAGCTAGGCGTAACCTTAATCATTACTCGATTAATGGGCATGCATGCCCTCGAGGTTTTCTCTCCTTCATTCAATGCATCTGCTTCGATTTTCCATTTTTCCTAATTAACCACAGGAAAATGTGATAATTATTAAAGAAGAGACCGTTGGACTTCTCGTGTTGGGCTCTTCTTGAATTATGGATAACACGACTCTTCATGCTAGAAAAACTTGGACCATCAACTTCAATTTCAATGGCTTCAGATATTTTTAAATTGATAGTTATTTTTGTAAGAAAAAAATCCTCGCGAGTTAGTGGGTTGTTAGTTTTTTTAATTATTATTGTTTTTTAATTGATCGTTATCGAGGGCGGAACTAAGAATTTTTCCTGCTCCTGAGCTATTAAATGAATATATAATTTTTTTTAGATAAATTATTAATTTTATACATGAATTTTTAAAGTTAACAGTAAAGTTTTAATTCAAATACACTATCCAAAATATTAAAAAATAAATTTAAAAGTACATAAATTGAAGTGAAAGTAAAAATAAACTCACTATTGAAGTTACATCCTTCGATGTTTTGTGGAATATAATTCATCTATAATCGAATCTGAATCGATATCGTAACAACCCCTCAACCGGGATAAAATAACAATCTCATGTTAACTGAAAAATAAAGTAATTAAATTTTTTCCCTCTCTCAATTCCTCCTTTCTTCACTTGATTCTTCCTTAGGTTAGTGTTTTATAAGTTGAATTTTGTAAGTTTATAAGGTTATTCTCTCACTTTTCTTATTTTTTTTCCTTTGATTTTTTTATGTTTTTTCCTTACTTTTCTCTCTTCCTCTCTTGCCTTTCTTTTTTTTCCTTTTCTATTCTGCTTCTGCCCAGTCGGCAACATATAAAAGGAAGGAAGAATTAATTTGTTTTATTTTTTAATGGCAAATAACCTTTTTTTTTTTGTTAGCACTACCAAACTCTGTTCATAATAAAATTTTCAGCAAATTTTATTGAATAAATTTTAAGGTCGCTCGTAAAATTTTAGCTCAATCTGATTGTCGGATTGAAAATTACATCCAATAACGTAAAACTTGCCAAATTGTGATTTTTGAAAATCAAATTTATGAATTTCTAATCAGCATCATATTAGAAGGCTCCACGTAAATTTTCAGAATTTTCTGATAACTCAATCGAGAATTACAAATTTTTTTTACATAAAACTAGTCAAAAAAATATTGATAAAATCTTAACCTCAGCTAGAGCCCACCTAAGCCTTTGCATGGCCTCCGCCCTTGGTCATTATTTCTTTGTATGAAAAAAATATTTTAAAATAATATTTGAGAGTATGGTAGCAGTTATCTTTTAAAATATTTTTTATTTAAAAATAAATTAAAATAATTTTTTAATAGCAGCATATCAAAACATTCTAAATATACTAAGAAAATTGCTTTTGAAGCAAAGAAAAAATAAAAAAAATATTTTTAAAACGAAAAAATAAATTGGCTTAGAAGTTAGTGGACGGTTAATTTATTTATTTAATTGGTAGTTATCTTTGTGTGTGTGTGTGTGTGTGTGTGTGTGTGTAATACTCCTTTCACTCTCTTCTCCTTGTGCCTTTATAAACAAAGACAGAGTTACGGTTACGAAGCCACTCGATCGATCGTTTCTTTATATTTTTCACTGCAACAATGGATACGTTTCTTATTCCTATGACCGATGGCAATGATCTATCCACAACGCTGGTGTCTGAAAAGGATGACATAGATCTTAGCTTCAACCTGCTATTTCGTGATGCGGCGGGTGACAAGGTCGTGGGGTTCGACACGGAGTACTCCCTGGAGCCAAAATTTAGCAGAGATTTAAATGCACATGTTGTTGAGAAAAGAATTGCTCTGGTGAAACTGTGCACTCAATACAGATGCATATTGTTCAGGCTTGACAGAGATAACGTCGATTACGTGCATATGTTGAAGAAACTGTCAGCGTTGCTGGCTAACAAGGACATTGTTTTCGTCGGTGTTCGAAAGAGAGATGACCTTGTAAAGCTGCGGAACGAATATGGGCTAGAAATCTCCAATTTAGTGGAGTTGAGCGGGTTGGTAGTGGTTGTTCTTAGCGACCCTGCTCTTGGCACGTACGGGGCCAGGGATTTGGCTAGTCATCTTGAGGTTCTTCGGTATCTTGAACCGAGAAATTCCATCCTTTCTTTGATCAACTGGCTGGATAATTCGCTAAATAGGCAACAGGTTATGTGTGCAGTTACTGATACGTATGCTGCCTACAAAATTGGCAAGAAGTTACTGGAAAATCGGCCAAGGAAGTATTTTTACTTCGGTCGTTGAAACCTCATGTTCTCTTGCTGTGTCCTTTTCTTTTTGTTTACTGGACAGATTGGATGATCTGCGCTTGACTAGAGAACAAATGCTGGTGATCTCATTGCTATGATTTTCTTCTTCTTGTTTCTTTCAAGCTAGATGTAATAAATGTAATTAATTGCACCAGGAAAATCTCAGAACAACTGTCCAAAGCTTCTCTTTTGCAAGAACTTCTTAGCGAACTCGAACTCGAAATCCCAATTGGCTTTCTTCTTCTTGTTTCTTTCAAGCTAGATGTAATAAATGTAATTGCACCAGGAAAATCCCAGAGCAACTGATCCAAAGCTTCTCTTTTGCAAGAACTTCTTAGCGAACTCTAACTCGAACTCGAAATCCCAATTGGCTACCGATCTTTGAACACTAATCAACTGTAGTATGGAAATTCCAGATCTCTTTGGTAGCACCACAGGAGAAGAACAAGTGATTTTACTACATTCTTTCAGAAAACATAATTTGGATCAATCACGCTCCTCATCTTTGAGATGCATTTATAAATTAATGGTGGTACGGCATGATATAGGCCTGGAATCTGTGACTTTGTGAGCGTTTTAAACTCTTGGAATCAAATAATAGATGTGATAATTACAGCAGAGAGCAACTTCCAGTGTGGAAAAATTAAGTTTACAATAGCCTCACTCACTTCTTCCACCTAATATCCCCCAAGAAGCCATAAAAAAGTTCAGCACTCTATCCATCTAGGTTAGCGGCTTTGCTTCCATTTAAAGAAAAGATTACTGATTCTACTAATAAAGTCTTTTGAGTTTAATAACATTCAATAGTGAAGTCTTGTTTTCATTTTTCTGTAAATTGGAGAACTTGGTTTTAGATTGGTTCTAATCCCATGCTAGGATTTTCAACCAAGCATCAAGTCTAGTTAAGCCCTCATTTGCTATTGTGTTTGCGGGTCGAATTTTTTTTTTTAAAATATTTATTTAAAATTAGTTTGTTTTTAATATTTTTGGATCATATTAATGTACTGATATAAAAAATAATTTTTAAAAAATAAAAAATATATTTTTTTGATAATTTTCGAGTGAAAAACATTTTGAAAAGTAACTGCCACCACACTTTCAAACATTCCATATATTTATATATATATATATATATATATAAAACTTGCAAAGCATATGTTTTCAACTTGATATCTAATTATAAAACTTGGTTCGGATTTCCCTTGTTGATGCGAGATCTAAATTATACAAGGTTAATAAAAATTATATATTTTTAAAACAATAACATATATCCTTTTAAATTCAAATTAATTCAATTTAATTCCCCTGATCCATGACGCGAACTGTATTGCAGGCTAACCCGACTCAAATCCGGTAACCATGCTTTAACATCAACAGCAAACATGGGCAGATATCTATGCATCATGCCACATCGTGTAAGAACCCATCACTTTTAGAGACCGCCAGGGCCGGTCAAATAATAATAATAATAAAAAGTCAAAAACGACGCCGATAAAATTAAACCAAAAAGAAAAATAATTCAAAACCCTTTTAAAATTCTCTGATCACTCCCTTTTCTTCCTCGTAAAAATCCCTGATTTTTCAAAACTTTCTGGAGAGAGAAGAAAATCCCCAATCCAAGCACACACAAAATCGTAAATTATCAATGAAGTTATTAAAACTAGTTGCTCTATTTACACTGTTCTCGTTGAATCTAATAAGCTATACATGTCTCGCTGCTTCGATTCAGAGATCGCAGAGAACAGAGGAGGCTTACGTTACGTTGTTATACGGAGATGAGTTTTTATTGGGAGTTAGGGTTTTGGGGAAATCAATTAGAGATACTGGATCCACCAAAGATATTGTCGTTTTAGTCTCTGATGGTGTCTCTGATTATGCCAAGAAGCTTTTACTGGTAATTTTTCTTTCTTTATTATTTTATATTTGTTTGGTTTCTGAGATAATTCAGCTTTGAAAATGGGATTTTGGTGAATTAATTAAGTAAAGAGTGGATCCATTCCTGGTGGAGAAAGTGAATAAAATAAAGGAAATTTTAGTTAATGTATTTGATTTGGTGAGTAATAAGGAAAAACGATTTAAATAAGGTAGAGTATGAAGTTTTTAGCTTTACGTTGTTATAACTCTATTTTGATTAATAAAGTTGATTACTTCAAGAAAAAAAGATGGTGGGATTTGTTTTTTATTTATCTTTTAGAATTCTTGGTTGCGTTAGATTTAGGTTTTGCTTCTTTTTTTTTTAAGTTGTTTAATTTTTTTTGTTGTTTTGTTTTGGGGTTTCGAATGAACATTGTTGTGCAGGCTGATGGGTGGATAGTGGAGAAAATCAGCTTATTGGCGAATCCTAATCAAGTTCGGCCGAAGAGGTTTTGGGGTGTATATACTAAACTAAAAATCTTTAACATGACTAACTACAAAAAAGGTATAATTTCTACCCTTTTTGTTTTTTAAGTTTCGACGCCAATCATAATATTGTTCATTGCTTAGATTGTACTTGCATTTGTTGTTTGGGGTTTATATTTTTATAATGGTAAGTTTTTCCAATGAAAGTAGGGATAAAAGAAGAGTTTTTCTCCATCCATCTAAAACGGTGGTGGATTGTGATGGGATCTTTTCAAGTTTGTGTTTTACCACCATTTGTGTGTTCTTGGAGAATAAATGCTAAACATTTTTTCTGAGTGTTATCTATTATAAACGTAAAGTTTCACAATCTCTTAGGTCCACTCATCTCCGAAAAGAGAGAAGCATAATTAAATGGTCATGTTGTTTTAGTTGTCTCAGGTTTTGTTAAAATTTAAAAATCTCAAATCTGATTTTCTTGCATGGTAAGAAATCTCAGGCTTTATACTTATGCTTTTCTGTGGGCTCTGAGAACTCAAAATTGTGGTTCTGGTTTTCCCCATTTCTTTTCTTTTAGATTGACACGAGCCAAACAACATATATTTTAGTAATTGTGCTGATTACCTCCTGGTGACTTTTTCATGCAGTTGTATATCTTGATGCGGATACTATTGTGGTCAAAAGCATTGAGGATCTTTTCAAGTGTGCGAAATTCTGTGCCAATCTGAAGCATTCAGAAAGGTTAAATTCAGGAGTCATGGTGGTGGAACCATCTGAAACAGTTTTCAATAACATGATGAGCAAAGTAACCACTTTGCCCTCTTACACGGGAGGTGAAGTGTCTCTTTCTTATCATTTGTAATTATAATCAAGTGCCTACTTTTCATCAATGCCTGCTTCTTTCATGTAAATACAATTGTGTTCATTGCTGTTGGTTGGGTGTTAAAACTTTGGATTATTGTGATTTTTTTTTATCAAAGAATACACTCAATTGCTGTATTTGATCTAATGATTTTGAAGGAAACTTAGCTCTGTCTAACAATGTTGATACCACTAAGTTAGGCGGTCTTTGATAATTTATGTGCCTAGTTGTGCTTTCTCATCAGTTAATAAATATTACTCATAACTCTTACAATTCTCTTTCAATCAAGGCTTGAGCTAATTTTAGTGAAATTAAATTTAGTAGTTAAATTATACATTACCTCGCATTGACTTCTACTAGAAAATTATCTGTGCAGTCTAGTTGATTTTATTACCTTTACCAAATTCTCTATCCTCTTTCTTTCATTCTGTATGGATATTGTCATCCAGCTGTTTATTTTTCTGATATTCTGTCTCATATGTTTTTTTCCAATAACAGGAGATCAGGGGTTTCTCAACTCCTATTATGAAGAATTTCCAAATGCACATGTTTTCCAACCTGGTTTACCTGAGGAAGTACGGAAAAGTAGACCTGTACCTGATATGGAGCGGCTCTCTACTTTATACAATGCAGATGTTGGTCTTTACATGCTTGCTAACAAGGTACTATGTGAACAGAGAATAAGATGATTCTTATTTATGCTGATAGTGCAGATTGACTGCCTCTATAACTGCTGATGCTTCTTTCTTTTGCTTTTTCTCTAATAAGGGGAGCAGAGTATCATATGCTCAACCTCTGCTTTCTTGTCAATTTTTGTAAATCTAACAATTTCAACATGCTAATTCACATTAAATCTGCCTGGTTTAACTAACTTTGAATGGGACTTTAAGTCTTTTGACTAGCTGTAAGGGAGAACAGATATTGAGCTACAAAGTCCTTGGTTCATGGTTTGCACATTTGATTGTGGTGTGTGCTGTGCTTCTGATAAATTTTTCATTCGATATCCTCAATTGCTAGGGTCCTTTGTTCAAACAATAAATTGATAATTCTTGGGTAATGTTTAATTTATATTTGCTCATCATTTGATTGTTAAATGGTGTTAACTTCTATATTTCAATGCAGTGGATGGTAGATGAGAATGAACTCCGTGTTATTCACTATACACTTGGGCCCCTCAAACCTTGGGACTGGTGGACATCTTGGCTTTTAAAACCTGTTGATGTCTGGCAGGTATTAATTCTTTCTTTAATCAAATTAGCTTGTATTTCTCTTGCTGCTTTTTCAAAACCGTGACTATGAAAACTCAATTCCAACCACACTCTTGGAGTGTAAATAATTGCAGATTAAATAACTCTGGTAATGTTGCAGAGAGTCAGGGAACAGCTTGATGAGTCCCTTCCTGGAACCGGAGGTGGCAAAAATCCAAAAGATGAACTTCTTGTCAAAGTTCTTTTCTTGTTACCATTATGTCTTGTACTTCTCTGTTACTACCGCTCTTTTCTTCAGGTAAGCTGTTCTACAATTGTTTTCCTCAAATGGTAATTGAGGGGATCTATATTCTTCTCTAATGCAATCATTGGTACAGACAAGAGCATTCTGTAGAGGTTCATTATGTGATCATATTAGGCACCTCTATTACAAAATAAGATCAAACGGAGCACTTGCTTACACTGGTATTTCTTCATCATCTGCTGGCAATTCCACCTATCAAGTTAGTTCCCTCGTACCTCTCTTCTAAGTTTGATGGTCAATAGTGAATTGGCCTATGTAGCTGCACTACTTGTTGACTTGATTGGCGCAAGTTACAATTTTTATTGTGATGCTAAACAGTTCTCCAATGACGCACAGTCCAAGGTGCCAGCGTATTTGGGTGGAGTTTCCATCTTCATGTGTTTTATGGCTCTTTTGATCGCCCTTGGGTTTGGTCTTTCAATTGTGCCTCGGCAAGTGATGCCCTGGACTGGTTTGCTCTTGATGTATGAGTGGACATTCACAATCTTCTTCCTTTTATTTGGAGGCTTTCTCCACTTGATCTATCTATGGGGAAAGAGGATGGCAACTCAAGCTGCATCACTTTCTCCTCATTCTGAATCTTTGGCTTATGATTCTAGAAAAGGTTTGTAGACTTTGGTTACATATCCGTGCCAAGTGCTTTCGTTTTGAATTTAAATTAGTTTATAATGCCTGTTTCTGCCGCAGGTCATCGGCAGGGGTCAACTTGCGATGTTGCTGCATGGTACTATGGTTTAGGGATGGCTTTGTTGGCTGTTGGTGCCCCTTCACTACCTTATATTTTTGGTGTTACTGCTCTATTTTTGAGGTAATTTGCATTATCAGGTTTTCTATTGAGATGTCAGTTAGTAGCCCTCCATGTGAAGGGAGTGAAATTAACAAGTAGTATGTGATTTCTTTGCAGGTTAGGGTTGATGGTTGCTGGAGGCCTGGTTTTAGCATCTTTCATGACGTATGCTTCAGAACATCTTGCAATCAGATCATTTTTGAAAGGCTTTGAAGACCGGGACACAGCACGAGCTAGGAACGAATGTTTCTTATTTTGACCGGTGGCTTAAAATGTTGATGTAAGTGTACGTTCCCTTTGATTTGTAATCTACTCAACATTGCAATTGATTTGTAACAGTATAGAGATTTTCCTCTTCCCAGGTCTTGTAATATTCTTTCAGGAACAGTTTGATTGGACTTGACAGTAAGGCACACACCCAATTTTGTATGATCCAACTAATGAAATTTGGTGATGTAAATGGTTGAATTTTTCACCTTCTCAAGGTAATAATATGTTAGAAGTACCAAGATTTTTCAATTGATTTTGAATGATAAACAGTTTATTAGTGACTTAAATTTGTAATTTGTTGTTCTACTATGAATCATGTACACTTAGCTCTGCCTTTGTGCTGAGCTGCTCTATTTCATGGTATTCCTACCTTTTTCTCGTCAAAGCATTTTTTCCTAAAAAGAAGAGAAACTGCTACAAAGTGTTTCATTGAAGTGGTCCAAAATTTGTGACAGTTAATATGTATGTATGTATGTATGTATGTGTATTTAGTATAGAAAAATTATAATTATGTTATTGATTATGAGTAATTAGTAACTTATTCTATGTCTTAAGAAAGCTTAACTTTTACCATGACATTGAGATTTGTTTCTTATTTGGATGGTGTTTATGATTATTGCTATGAATGGATGTTGTGTGGTTTAAGGATGTTTTTAAGTACAAAACCTATTTAATTATTATTATATTCTTCTATTATTTATGTTCTTGTTAATATGTGATTATTTAAATTAATCCTTTTACATGGGTTTCTTTTTCTTTAAAAGTAAAATAGATGGTTAATAATGAGTCAAATAATTATGTTTATAAAAAGATTCACAGCTAATAATTATGTTTATGGTCGAGCCCTAAACCGTAACCATTGGTCAGGTCTGTTGTCCCATTTTCAAACTGATTGATCTTCATTCTGTGTGCATATATAAAAACAGTGCTGGAGTCAATTTCTTTAATTAACCAGATTAATTAAATTATATTACATTCTGAACTTAGACCGAACTTAGACCATCAACGAGTCATTAGTCCATCACTTGCTATTGTTTCTTGCCATGCCTGCACCGATGGACTGTTTAATATGCACAGATGCATTTGCCTTTTGAAGCAAATAATTAAAATTAAAAAAAATAAAATTCTGTAACATGCTTTTAAAAGGGATTCCTTTTGGGTCTTTCGAACCAACCACAGTTTCTGAACGTATACCAAGCTTTTTGATTCTGCAGACATGGCAGCAAGCCAATCCACCATAGAAATCTGAATATGATATCAACTTTGGCACTAGAGAATGGAGGAGGTTATCGGAAAAGGCAGAAACAAGATCGTAATTAATTGATAGTGGAAGGTTTCTACTTTCTAGTGTTGCGTTTGCTTATTTGATGTTTGAATCTTCTTCAATTTTAGTGAACTGTCATTGAACTAACCCACCATTATTAATGATTATATTTACTTTTCCTTGAGTCCTTGATGACTCATTAACCAATAGAAAAATGCTAATTGATATAGAATTACTTTTTGGTTGTCATTTTCCACTAATCAAGACACATGGCGACTAGCCCAGAAAAATTAAAAAAAAAAGAAAAAGGAAAAGCAGATTTTGAAAGGTGGGACTTTGTTGAATCATCATCCTTATCCTAAAGGTTGTATAGTTCATGACAACTCCTGTTAATTTAACTTTAAAGTTGCAGAAAGCTACAAACTTTGTTTATACCGCTATAATGTGACTTTTTTCATCGAAAGAAAGGTGGCTGCAAAGATTGCATGGTCCATTGAAGGGACATGGATATCTTCAATATGAAGTTACCTTACCATCTGTGTGAGCATATCTTTATTTGAGGTTAAAATCGTGAAAAGATGGAAAGCAACACTTCGTCTAATTAACCACAAGCAAAGCTGATCATAGTCTGAAAGGTAAATCTTGAGATTAATTCCTCTTAGTTTAGATCACAAGGACATGGATTGGACATGTATATCTGAGGTTGCTTGTTTGCTAGTTATAGTACAAATTTGGAGAATATGCATTTCTGATGCCTAACGTCTGCAATTTCAGGAAGTTCTCATATTTTAGAGTATTTTACTACATTATCTTCTTTCTCATGTATTTGGAACAAATTCTGCTTCTCCTCCGCCTCCAGTACTCTAGCTTTGCAGGCACGAAGAGCTTGCCGGCCTCACTTGTGTTTGGAATGGATCACGGTTTAGATCTCCATCAAGATTGTGAGATTTATGATTTGTTTGGTGAGTAAATTTGACTGGACAGGATAAGAGAAGATGAAAGTAGATGCAACCGAATGAGATGAGCATTTCCCAAATTCGGCTATGGGTGGCATGTACGCTCACCAAATATTATAGCACAATTAGTACTGAAATTGAGTGAAAACTATCTCAACGTACATTCTCAGAAGTTACATAACATGATATTTGACATGATCGTGCGTGTTCCATAGCTTTACTTGAAACTTTCCTAGATTTGCATGCACTAATTAAGACTTCTTCGAGGTAGACAGGCTCCGATGTTGCGTGAGCATGGTGGACATGTCACTGTGTCACTATAAATGCTTTGACATTTCCCTTTTACCTGTAATTCTACGCTGGTGACAATCATGAAGGACAGCTAATGTCTGGCAATATAAATTCTGAAAGCACCATATATATGGTGACATGGCCCATGCCAATAATGTCTACCTACAATAATCAATCATGTGCTATTGTTCCTTCATGACTTTTTTTAATTGAACCTTTGTTCCTTGTGATGAACCCTAGCTAGCATTTTCATAACCTATTTAGCTCGTATATGTTTGGAGTTTTAACTGCTGTTCACTAACTCGTTTGAGACAATTTCTATGCAGTAATCAGTTTCTTGCTAGCTACTGATAACAACAGTAGATGAACAGGTGCAAACACATAAAGTAATAGATGGGTGATTGAACGACAAAAACCAAGCTGCGCTGCGAAGTCTGCAATTTTAAATATTGTCAAAGACCACAACGATTAAGAAATAAGGTGAAGATCTATGTTCTAAAATGATTAATTAATGGTTCCCTTTTCGGTGTTTAAGGATACAGAAGCGCTGAGAAAGTGGGAGAGAATTTGTTTGGTCGCCCGAAAGACGTAAGATAACAACTTCAAGAAATGAAATATTGGAATCTAATCGGGAGTTAAGATTCCATATATGTTTTTATTATTTGTACTCTCTTCCATTTTCTTGGCAACCAAACATGGAAAAAACAAGAAGAAACGAAAAAGGAGAGGATAATTCAAAGCCAAGAATTAGACTTGCCTAGAGGTTCCATTCCCTCTGGTCATCATCTCTCTTTTGTATCTTAAGGCCACGGCTCCAAGGCTACTCCATTGTTATCAGCAAGTAATCCTTCAAACAATCTCCTCCTCCTCCTCCTCCTCCTCTTCCTCCTCCTCAAAACTACCATGATGATCTCCTCCTTCGATAATGATAAACCCTGATGGAAAAACAAAATGAAAAGGAAATTTGATCAAGAAAAAGAAGATGCCAGCATTTTCATCAAGTTCTTGGTTGTTATATACACCAAGGCTAAGGTGATGAGGTTTCTTGGCTCTTGGGTTTAAGGCGGATGATACAAGAAATAAAATAGAAGTAAAAGAAATATGTAGGCCACGTACGAGTGAGGGACAACTATGATATAATATTATAGTGAATGGAATATCTCATAAAGTAAATGAACCTATAGTTATACCATGGTGGGAATCTAGGTGAACCATCTAATTGTGGGGTCATTAAGGGAAAAGAAAAGAAAAAAACTCAACCATCATTAATTAATAAATAAAGAAAAAAAAATAGAAGTGATTATAGATCAATTCTTCTAATTCCCACTTCTTAAGTTAGGATTTTGGAATAATATTAAAAAAAATATTACTTAGAATATATTAAAATATTGACATGAGATGTATATTTTAAGATGGTTCGGAAAAATAAAAAGTTGATCTAAAAATACTTTTTTATCATGAAAAAAAATTAAAACCGAATTTGAGGCTAGAATATTAGCCACCATTAACTTAATAATTTTTTTTTGTCAAGTTTGGTGCTATTAATTAATGAAGTTGGATTGAGTGAGGCAGACACAATTAGTATACAAGTATAATTATAGATGAAATCTCTAGTAGATTTTGATATGAAGTCGATATTTTTATAATATAATGTCATTGAAAAAAGGACCTGAAAAGCTTAAGGTTCTATAATATAATGATAAAGATGAAATTTTAAAAAAATTAAAAAAATACTTGAAAAAAAAAGAAGTTAAATAAGGTTAATTTTCAAAACCAGTGACTCAGATCATGAAATCGAAATGATCTCATAGGAGACAAAAACAAAAATAAATAAAAAACATTAAGCAAAATTTTTAATAGTAAAAAAAAAATTAGCAATCAAAACAATGAAGATCAAATCTTGTATAAAAACTAATAAAAGAAAATAACGAGGGACAAAATTGAAAAATAAAATAAATTAAGAAAATGATAAAAAAAAATAAAAATCAGAATAATAAGGACCAGAATTGAATAAAAAAATTAAATTAAATAAAAATATTGAGGGAAAAAATTAAAAAAAAATCAAGAAAGTAAAGAAAAAACAACAATCAAAAGAATGAATATTATATTTGATATAAAAATCAAATAAAACTAAATAATAAGGGATGCAATTAAAATAAAAACCAATTAAAAAATTAATCCAAAA
>Ga0325404_1005101_pt1 | contig 13874 bp, 8 predicted proteins | sample PopdelMetagenome_18_FD_205664 | JGI IMG/M metagenome (GOLD analysis project Ga0325404, IMG submission 205664) | Populus deltoides microbial communities from Bellville, Georgia, United States - Xylem-Control-R1 | ecosystem: Host-associated > Plants > Phyllosphere > Stem > Wood/Secondary xylem... | reverse complement strand
GATATATCAAGGAAATAAATCCAATCTAATCTAATTATGTGCTCTTAAAAGGGCACAAAATAATCTGAAACTCACAAGGCTTAATGATTCTAACTAAATGTGGTAGTAAATAATTCCCATTTTTGTAATGAGGATATCATTTCCAGATTCCAAGTGGATCCAAAATTGCAGAAACCTTTTCCCTTTACTATTAATTATCGTTTCTTTAATTTTTCATCTTCTAGAAACAGTGTCATTATCAATGGCACGGCTACATGGAGCAGGTCCGAGACCTACCTGGGTCTACGTTTTTTATTTCTTAAATCTGTAGCAGAAAGCTTACCACTACGTTTGTCATGTTGTCGTTCACTATAGTTGCTCCCGTTCATATCTCCTCCCTCTCTGTTAATTGTTGCGCAAGAAATGAGAAACGCAGAGGAAAGAAAAGAAAAGTGAATCCTTGAGAGAAGAAAAGTGTGTTCTGCTCTTCTGGAGAATATAAGCAGAAACTTAATTTGTTCTTCTTTTATTTCTCTTCTTCTTGTCTTCCATGTACCATGGGATACGAATGTTTATATATACACATTCTGCTAACTCTTAACTAACTGTTATAACTAACTCTTAACTGTTATAACTAACTTTGCACTACTAACAGCTAGTCTGCAGGCTTGGCACTAATGATCTGCAGACGTGGCTTTGATGGCTTTGCTGTCAGTATATCTATAGTGTGCTGTATATTCCAATACTCTTTATCATATCGCTCCCTGAAAATATTAACTAGGTATCCATTTCAAGCAGGGCAACTGCTTCAAAATCGTTTCTCTGTCTTGAGGAAAAAGGAATAATATATGTTAAGGAAAAAAGAAGAAAATACGCTAATGCATAAGGGCGAGGGTTTCGTAGTGTCGCTTATGTGTTTCATGCCTACCAAATTCTATTCCATGTGATTGAATCAGTATTCTCCGCAGTTGGAAGAATAACATTGTTGAAGAAGCCAAGAGAAAACCAAAGAAGAAACTTCAACCAAGAAAGCAAGTCCCCTCGATGGGATTTGATCTCTTAAATATTAGATTTCTGATGACAAAGTCAACGAAGGATCAATCAAAATAACTTTGCTTTGACAAAAAATTTGTTAAATTTCGAGTTTTATTTCTTAAATAAAAAGATGCATCTTTTTAATCAATTTTTCTCTTCATTCCTCTGTTTTGGCTGCCAATTGATCATGCAGATTACCGTTGGATAACTACCAGTAAATAATAAAAATAAAATAAGCTTAAATATAATATTAAGAAAATATACAAACACGGAGATAAAGCTTCAATATTGTTGCACTACTCACAGATCATCTGACTCAAGAGATCAAGCCCCCTTTTTTTTTCTTTTGGGATTTGCAGAAAATCGACTATCTTCATAAAATCTCAGAAATCTGCAACATGCCACATTCAAGTTAATGACATGCCCAAAGAATAAAGGTAGACAACAGCTCCATAATTCAGAGTTCAGATGGGGAAAATGAAAAAAAGAATAAATCCAAATCCAGGCAGGTCAATTTAAATGAACTTGCTTCATGTGACATCATTTGGACCTTTAGATTACTTGTTAAAACTCATTTCCTACCCTGATATTATTTCAAACTCATTAATAGGAGAACACGGAACATGCAACAAACTCACATTTATGGGCATTTCAGCTATGACAAGGCTGCTGCTTTCTTCAATGTTTTTAAGAGTTATCACTTCACCACCAACAACTACATTGATTACAATCCCATCTGCGCATGTTTTCACATACTTGTCAAGTTTTCAAGAAATGCAAAAACATGAAAAACAAGGCGCTATAAGTTTTGAGAAATAACCTGCAGCCAAGCAAGTGGCCAAGCGTCTCAAATATGTTTCCTGAAGTAAGCAAACAGAAACAGTGATCAGAAGCTCTCCATGAATCTCTTGGTTATTTGTCAATTATAAATAATGTGCATGCACCCACATAAAACTACTACTAGAATATGAAATCCCGAATCGTTCAGCAAAACAAAAGGAGGCATGTAGAGCAACTTCTTATTTAGCATGCACATCAAAATCTAATTTAGCACGCATGCACTCACATTACTAAATGCTTTGATCAATAATGGCTAGGATTTATTGGTCCCAAAACTGGGCTCGACCCACCATTTGTAAGCCACCCCTCTCCCAAAATAGAGAAAAAGAGAGCTCAAACCAGAAGATTGGGGTCATGCTTCTGTTAAGACCTCCAAAGGCGAGGAGACCAAAGGTAAAGCATGCACACTTTGCATGTAGTGCAATGACAATCGACTTCAGCTAAAAAGATAATCATAACTTGAGAGACTTGAACTCCTGATCACATAAAACACAGTCCAAATAATTGAAATCTTACTGACTAGTTTAGAGTTTTCAGCATTCTGGAAAGAAACCTTAAGCCCTATTTTAAAGCTTAATAACATTGCCAATTTCAAAATTAAATTGGCCAAAGAAGTTGACAATGCTTGAAATATAAGCATTTAAAAAACCACACATACAAACAAATGCACCAACAATTGAAGTACTCATTTAATTCCTAAATGCACAAACAAACAAATAAATAAATAAAAGGGGAACAGCAAAACAACACCTTTGATGGCAATTCATAATTAATCAGAACACGAGCGGAAACCGGCGCTTCGCCCAGCGCAAGAAGCGGAAGGCAGGCATCTGTTACAACTATCATATGTGATTTAGTCTTATTATTGTTAGTATTACTTTCATCATTATTATTTCCAGTTTCACCACCGCTGCCGCCACCGCCTGATTGACCAGCATTTACAATTTGGCTCCACCTCACTGTTGCTTTCCTAAATTCCTCTAAAATTACATTTCGGTCCGATTCAGCTAAGTCACTGTACTGCCAATAGCATATAACGATAAATAATTTTAATGATTTATAACCCAATTGCAGCAGCAGCAGCAGCAGCAACAAGAAGTAATAATAATAAATTAGTAATGTAAATACTGTCAGGTACCAGAGAGGCAAGAGAAATGAAGGGGAGGTTGGAGACGGCGGAGCAGACGGCGTCGAGTTGATCGCGAGAAGTGCAACAAACCACAATGGGTAGGGCAGGGCGGCGGGCAGCAACTCCTAATAAATGGACCAACGTGTCCTGTGGGTGATCTTGAGAGAGTAAATATGGAATTGAAAGAATGAAAAGAAAAGAAGAGGAGAGAAGGGAGAGAGACCATTTTGAAGTGGAGTCTGTCGACGACAGTCACGTAGAAGTGACGCGGTGGTGGTTGGCTGAAACGATATTGATGATTAGATTTCATTCTTGATTTGTTAGTGAATAATAGATAAATTGTTATGTAAAAGAAAATTAAAAGAGTACCTGAAATTAGAAGAAGGGGATGGTTCTTCAATTGCATCCGTTACTGCCATCTCTCGTTTCTTTCTTCTGTTAATTCTCTCACTTTTTTTCACTCTGGACTGGAGGCCCCTTCCCCTCCCTTCTATTATAATGTCTATTCTCTTAATACTGCGTCGTTTTGAGATGCATTAGAGGTTATTGAACACCCTACTTTTTGTGCTTCCTCTTGCAGTTCCAAGGGCAATGTTAAACCTCTTCTCCCAATTCAACAATCTTCCTGACTATTCTTCTGTGGGAGACCCATTTGGACTGGGCCAATTCCCAAACCCATCTCAATTGCAGTTGCTTGACTTTTACAACTTATAGCAACCAAAATCACCACCGCTGCCTGCGATTGTTATTATTATTGTAATGGTAATTCTTACTACTGTTATTCTTTCAATCCCTAGCTATGTTGCCAGGATTTCCGCTATTGAAACAGCCACATAGCTGAATCAAACCACCATGCCGGTAAATTTCTCCTCCTTTATCGCCGCAACAACTGCCGCCTGCTCCTCCGCCATAATTATTGATTAATTAAAAAGAGAGTTATTAGGGTTTTATTTTTCTTTTTACTTTTTACTTTAAGATCCAGAAGATCTGATTTTAATTTTGAGGATTTAACATAAAAAGTAAATATGTACACGTATAAAATATCAAATTAAAGTTCAAAGATACACACACACACACATACAAAATAATTTTTAAAATTTAAATTAAATAATTATCATATATATATTTAATTTAAAATTTAAAAATTATTTTGATCGTAATTTTAAAAAGCATAAGAATAAAGTGTTATCGCTAGTAAACCATGAAAAATAATGTGAATATTTTTTTTCATATTGAAATTCTATGTAATTTACTAGTATACCCTTGATACTTTTACTGGATTTGTTAAAAGGAAACCCTTTTGATTACTGAATGCTCTAGCATCACCACGGAAAAGGGTTTTGTTTTTTTTGTTTTTTCTGAAAGAGATGTGTAAAGCATAGTATCTTATCTAAACTTTATTGCTTTGTAATTGTACAAAGGAAACAGCAACTGAATAGTTTATTGGTTTTGTTGGATAGTTTTAATTGAAAAAAAAATCAATTTAGTTTAATTTTTTTTGTACAAAAACTAAAAAACTGACTTGAATGTGACAAAATCAAATTAAAAAAAAAAAACAAAACTTGATGGAATTGTGAAAAACTTTGGACAAGAATAAGGCTTTTTATTATTACATTCTAGGTTGACAAAGTGATTTGGCTTGAGCGTGACTTCATGAGCTTTTTTACAAAATAAATTCATTGTTGAAAGTGTAGGATAAGTGTTTATACGAAGAGAGAGTTCTTGTGTCTAGCATGGAAAAGATTGTTTTAGTTTGTATTTTCAAGACTTATCTCTTGTAACTTATAGCATGTGTAGTTAAGAAAAAGCTCACTTTCTTACTTGGTAACTAGGTATATTTATATACCCGGTCCTTGAACTTATCTTATAGAGAAGCAAAATGTTATCCTGGAAAGTTAGTACATGTCATGCTCGTTAAAGATGGTTATGTTAGTGGCAACCTTGGGTTGTTGTGTCTTATGTGCTATTGATAGAGATATTAGCCAATGATAATGCAAAAAATAATCATTAATGTAGAAAAATGGGATAGAAAAATATTGTGTGTGTGACTCATGAACTTGAAAAAATGCATAAAAATATGTTAGGATAGCATTAATTAGCTTGAGGTAAGTGGGGGGGCTGAAATACAAGGTCGTTTGGGCAAGTGTGGACAACTCTAGTCTCTAATAACAGCCTTCCAATGTGTTTATGGATTCTTCTCATAACGGTCTTTTTTGCGATACTAAAGATGTCATCAGTGGAGTTTGGATGTGACCTTAGCACTTTATTCTTTCTTTATTCTTTTCTCTTTATCCTTTGGTCTTTTGTGCAAACTCATTTCAGTCATTGTATCTCTTTGTTTTTTTTTTATTGGCATTAGATATCCATGCTAATTGGTTGACAAATGTTCATTTTAAATCCATGAGAGGAGAATTATATATTTTATATGGCTAAAGAAAAGAAACAAAATGCATGGGTCATTTCCTAGCCCTTTAGGTCAGGCTCAAATGACTAAACTTTTTTTTTAAAAAAAGTTATTTTACATTATAATTTGCTCTTTTAAGTCTTTAAATTTGTTCGTAATATTACAGACTTTTGTGTCGTTGAGCTTGGGTTATAGTTAAAGAATATTTTCTTGGGTTATAGTTCAAGAATATTTTTCACCGGTGGTGGAGACATTTTCATGGAGTTTTTTCATAGATATGAATATTCTCATTTAAGTCATTGGAGACTTTTGATGGAGATATAAAGATTTTCATAGAGACTTTTCATTGGAGACGTAAAAACTTTTCATTAAAGACATGGAGACTTTCATGAAGATATGGGAGAAACACTAATGTTTTTTTATTAAAAAGTTCAAAACATTTCTTACGCATAAGGAGATACAATGTTTAGACATTATATGATCTTAGGCATCTCATTATAGGATATGCAAACTTCATTCTTTTTTTGTTCAAGTTTCATCTTTTTCTTCGTATATTTCTTTGGAAAAACCTTTAAACATTAATCTTTTTATATCTTTTTTTAGGGTAAGGAATTTCTTAGTGTAATGCCCATGGTTATGGTGAAAAAGGCATAACTTGTAAGGGTTTCCTATGTTCACAGTGCTTTTCATAAGAGGAGTATAATGTACAAACTTTTTCCCTTTGATAGCAACTAGCACCTCATTACGTGTGGTGTTTAGAGGCATTGTCAAGAGCTTATACAATATCATATAATTACTAAGGGTGTTCAAAAAACCAATTAAACCGAAAAAACTGGAAAAAAAAACCGAAAAAACCGAACCATGAAAAAAATTGATTAAAATTTTGAAAAAACCGACCGGTTTGGTTTGGTTTTGGTTTTTTAACCTGGAACAGAAAAAACCGAACCGAACCGAACCCGAATAAAAAAACCGGAAAAACCGAGCCAAACCGGAAAAAAACCGAGCCAAACCGGAAAAACCGAGCCAAACCATTTTTGTTCTAAAAAACCGAACCGAACTAAACCGAAACTGGTCGGTTTGAACCGGTTTCGGTTCAGTTTTGGTTTTTTTTTTAAATTCAGTTTGGTTACTTTTTTTTATAAAAACCGAACCGAACTGAAAATGAACACCCCTAATAATTACAAATGTTTTCCTTGATGCTTTTATTAAATGCCCTGGTAAGAGATTCATGGCATTGGAGAGATTTTGTTATATGTGATTGGAAACTAAAGTTTCATTGTCTGGTCATATTGAATTTTTCCACTATAATATAATTTTTCATTGCTTATTCATATTGAGGAGGGTAATGTTAGGGAGAGTATCCAAAATTTTCTATAAAAAATAGTTGTAAACCCCATTAATCAAAGTTTATATGGAAATGGGTTCAAATAGCTTTTCCATGTTGAACATTTTTTTTCATTGAATTTTTGGAGATATATTTTGGTGCTCTCCTCTTCTCATTATCTAATAGTAAATAGATATATTGTGTTCTTTTTAGCTAGAATATTTATGCTAAAGTAATAGATGAGTTTGAAGTTGAGATTACAAAAATAAAGGAATGAGTTAGGCTTTAGGTTATGGTTGTAACATCCGAAGTTTTTAATCATGATTTAACCATTGTTCTTCACAACATTAATGAAAATGAGGTAAATTACATACACACACACAACATCAAGATTGTTTCTATTCGCCTTCCAATATTTTTATCAATGAATACAATAATACACAATTTATTTCTATACATTACTGAGGTTTCCATACTTTCTAAATTATATACTTATAAATTGTTCTAGGAATATTCATTTGAAATACAAGAATCCCTCCTTCATGGAAAGCTAGATAACCTAATAACACTTATGAGGTATAAGACCTTAAAGGAAAAAAAATACTTGAAACACATATACGTGTACATGTATAGGATCATAAAAATCATAATAAATATTTGCATCATTATAGTTGCTAATATATACTAACTACATAAAACAAAACTAATTTCTTTAATCATTATGTAAACTCCTCAAACCTATTTTACTTTCCAAACTTAGTATATTCTCATTAACCAGTGTTGAATTCTATTTTAATCATTATACGCATCAAACTATCATTGTCATATCGTAATGACTCTTACATTTATAATCTGGCTTAGATCAACTCAATACAATTTATTTGTTTCATCTTATGAATTTGTCGGATTCATTTTAATACTTCCATATCGTGTTCCCTTACACATCATATTCATTTCGAGTCTTGTCTCACCTCACAAGCACATTAATGTTATTGCATTCACAACACATTGGCTTTATTCCGCATTTTATTTTCTCTATGTATTTAATTCATACAATTTTAATATATATCTTTTTGGCTACCCAGGCATTTTTTTTTTTTAACACATTATATTTACATTTGGCTTCCCGAACATATATGTCATCATGGCCTACTAATTTTGTTAATTTGTCACAATATCTATTACATCACTTCCTTTTGTTTTTCATCAATATCAATTCTAATCTTAACATCTATTATACCCGTTATGGCTCATTCATATAAATCCTTAAACTCATTAACACCTTTCAAATTGAATACTTCTTATGCCAATTTATAGTGCACTACAACTTTATTATCCAACTTAATACTCCTTGTATCCATTCATAGCACCTTACCATATTTTTCGATTTAAATATTTCTTAAGCTCATTTATAGCACATTCCAATATCTATTCAACTTTAATATTTTTTTTGTGCTTATTTATGACACATTCCAATATTTGATCAACTTATATATTTCTTGTTTTTATTTATGGCACATTCCAATATTTGATCAACTTATATATTTCTTGTTTTTATTTATGGCATATTCCAATATTTCTTTCAGAATTTTGATAAAGTTTCCCTTTAAAATGAAACATACCCAAATATTCACAACTTATAAATCAAACATACAATTCAACATAAATGCATATATCTGATCTAACCATCTTGGATCATATTCCAATATGATCACACGGGTAGCCACTTGACTACTTCATTTCCACATAATTTACCATCAATCTCCTAACAATCATATCAATTCTATATCAAATAGTATAAATAACATACATACATCATTTAATCATTTTTTTAATTCAACAATCTAATCTAAATTGACCACCATCATTAGGGTCAAATCTCATTAACCATCACTCATGTGGATGACTAATTATACAATTCTCCATATCAATATCAAATAATATCATTAGTTTTCACTTCATGAAAGACTAATCAATTTTATCCTGACATCACTAGATATCAATAGTTTTATAGACTAATGAATTATATCTTGTTATCAACTGATACTAATAGTCTCACATACAAATCAATTTCATCTCGGTATCAACTGATACCATCAGTCTTACAAACTAATCAATTATATCCCAGTATCAACTGATACCATTACTCCAGCATATCATGTGAGGAACCTGTAAATACACAACTAATAACATAAAAGGTTTAATTAATATCATAAACATTAAAATTTCCAACTTTATGTTCATATCTATTACTTTAATATTTTAATCAAATTAACATCACTAACTCCCTTATTTTAAACTATCATTTAACTTTTCTAGCTAACCTATATGATTATCAAATATCTCTCGGCTTACATATACCATAATTCTAGCAACCTACTTGGTTGTCAATAATCTGACTATCTTCTCACAGATGCTATTAAATTTAGCAAACTTATTTGGTTGTCAATAATCATATTATCCCTTCATGGATACCAATAAATTTGATCATTATATTTGCAACATTATTCATTTCTTTGCTTTACATTTCCAATAACCCATATAAATCAAACAAAACAAATAAATTGCAATGATTCAATTTATTGACTTTTATTTAAATAAAATGGTGAACACCTATATAGGCTAATGATATTTGATTCGATTAATAAAATCATAATTAGGTACGTTAACACATGTATTATAATTCTGTCATTACGATCAATCTTACATTACATACAATCTCTTGCCTTATAAGCACAAGTTCTTATGATCAATAGATTTTTCTCAACACATATAAATATAAATTGAAACTAACATTACAAAGATAATTCAATAATTTACAAGGCAAGGGAGATGACCTTCACATCAAGCTCCTGATATATAAGCTCCTGATATACAAGCTCTTGAGAAGTCGAGTCCCTCTTCAAATGCTTCTCCTACATTCTAATTGAACACCCTGAATCAGTATTCAAAACTTTTTTATTCATTCATCATATTTACAAATTCACATAATCAAATATATTCGTAAATAATTTTTATAGATGTATTATTTTTACTTATAATTTAAACTCATGTATAATGCATTTATTTACACTAACATTAAATGTCCAATTAACTCAATTCTTGGTCGATGATTTTCAATGTCCAAATAATTCAATTCTTCATCAACAATTTTTTAATGTCTAAAGACATGACTGTTCAACATTTATTGTCATAAAAATCTTAAATGTCTAACCCAATCTTATGACTCTTTGGTCCCTAATTTTTCCACACATCTTAGGTATAACAACACATACATACATTTTTATATACAAACAGTTACACCTAATTTATCAAACACTTAGGGGGTGCTACAAGGCAATCACCCATTTTACATTGATTTTAACTGTACTCAAACCTTCCTAACATACAAATCATAACTCAAGCACAATAAAAGTAATTCTCAAGTATTTCTATCATCAATATAACATGAAATAACATAACAAAATCAATTTTCCAAACCTCTCTAAGTTTTCCTTCAACGATTGGCCTTATTGTTCAAAGGTCACCCATGTATTTTTATCAATTTTTCTCTCAATTCAACTTCATCTAACAAGTATACATATTCATTTATACACCAAAAAATGTTGTTGCACATATATTAAACAACCATTCAAACAAGCATGTATTCCTTAAAACTTTCAACGTACAAGCAAGGCAAGATAACACCACATGTCCTACTAGCATCCTAGCTTTCACATGCAATTAGTAGTGTCTAATCATCACATTGACATCAAATTATTAAGGTTTTAAACAAAACACATCAACCTTTTTTTGTCAACCCTCCTATAGGTTTTACTAAGATTTATTTTTAATAATCCCTGTTATTTCACTATATTCTATGCCTATATCATGTTCATTTAACAATTACATGTCTATGAGCTGCCTAGTGATCACCTTTTATGACGGCAATATAGGGGTTTACAAGGAATGGTTGGGGCATAGTGTGAGCGTCATTACTAAGTAAACACTAAACTCATAGTTGAATGTTTCACAAGTTTGAACCCCAACTAAAAGTCATGAGGTAGACCACTACTCCCTACCTAACCTAGAGTTAGGTTTATTAATAAAAAATAAAATGTATAAAGGCATTAATCCATACTCAATGTACTTATGCATGAGTAATATAAAAATGCATGTTAAATATGCTAAAATCAAACATACCAAAACAAACATACAAACAATCAAACAAGCAAAGCTTAGTCCAACTAAACAAGGTGTTCTCTAGTGGAGTCGTCATCCTGTCATGACATATGCGGCGTTGAGAACGACAAGTCTGCCTTTTGAGATGTGTTGAAAGGAAAAGGTTTTGGGTATAATCATAAAGTTATGATTATGAAGTTCAAGAGTTGCCACCTAGTATTGTGGTTACTAGGATGGTTTGTGAGAGTTTGAGTAGGGGACTGGTTGTGCAAAGGAAAACACATCATCCCAGTGCACCCTACCTAAGGTAAGTTGTATTGTTATTTGATTATTTTTCTAGATTTTATTTTTATCCATTGATCTTGTCTAAGGTTCGAGATAGATCTTCCTTTATGATGAAGTCTCTACCTTGTTGGGTTAAAAGCTAATTGTTCTAAGGTCTAAATTTTAAAATTGCATTTATTTCTTAACTAATTCCTAATGTTCTGAACAAAATAATTGTTATGGGTTCTTTGTATTTTGGCCAAATCCTAATGGATAATCATAAACCGGTTACGATATTTATTTTTGCATTTTTAAAACATGATAAAATTGATTTTATCCTTTTTTGAAAATATGCATGAAAAACTTTCAGGATTTGGTCGTATGCACAAAAATAAAACATTTTTTGTGTTTTCTTGAAATTTTTTTGATTTCTTTGAAGTTTTTGAATTTTTTTTGAAGTTTCAGAGAAAATAAGGTATTTTTAATACTGGGTCCATATTTGAAGTGTAGGTCTACACCCCGATATTATGCAAAATTATTGGAAAAACATGTAGGGACCCACAAATGTTTTTAAAATGTCATTTGAAAAATTTGAAGGTTTTTTTTTAATATTATTATATTATTTTATTATTAAATATATTAGGCTGGACCCGGCCCAGCCATTTAGGTGAGGCTGGAACGGGTCAAGCTCGACTCAGTCGAGTTGGCCCGACTAGCGGCCAAACATTCTTTCCTCTTTTTTTTTTGTTGTTACTGATTAGGTCCAAAATGACACCATTTTGGATTTTAGGGTTTTAATTTAGAGATTTGACCAAAGTTCAATTTAGTCTTTCAGCTTTTGATTCCTTTAATTGCACCCCTGATTGACCTAAAACTTTTAATTTTATGTAATTTTGCCTCTACCGAACTTCAACATCAGCCCTAAATTTTAGCGACTTTTTTATTTTGATAATTGGTTTTGTATTTATATAAATTGACCCTCAATTGACCATTAAACTTTCAAATCTCTTTAATTTCACCCCTGATTTCGATCAATTTAGTCCCTAGTGTTCGACGCCTTTTTCAAAAAAGTCATTGGCTGTGAATTTCTTCAATTTATCCCATAATTGACTCTAAACTTCTATTTTCTTGCAATTTTATCCCTGATTTGAACCAATTGACTTCATAAAAATTAAAATTTTAATATTCTCAATTAAGCCTAACTTGGGCTTTTAAATTTAATATTTCACCAATTAAGTCCCTAATAAAATTAATTTGACCCATTTAAAGTATAATTAAGTCCTTGCACTTAATTAAATCCTTTAATTTGACCCAAATTAATTTTTAAACATAATTAAATTCTTAATTTAGCTTATGATTAAATCAAATTGGCTTATTAAAAATCTAATTATGTCCATAGACTTAATTTTTATGTAAATTTGTCCAATAATTATTTAATTTAACCTTAAATCTACATTGTCTCTTTAGTCTTGGGAACAACGGAGTATAATTATATTCTAAATTTGTCCAAAATTTCAACTCGATTTTCTGTATGGTCTTGGGATCTTCTTCGACCAGTTTTTGCCACATTGTCAGTCCTCTTGCTATTATTATTATTATTTTTTTTATTGTAAAAGAAAAAAATGATAAATTTTTAGGAATAACCCTGAAATGGTTATGATAATTTATTTTAACAGTCCACAACTAAAAGTTAAAAAAAGGACCTATTGTTGAAGAATCAGGAATAAAACAATAATTGAAGTTAAAAGTAAGTAACTAGGGTTATGAACAAGAGTCCCAATAATGACAGAGGTAGAGGCAGGAATTGGAAGGTTGAACAAAATGAAAATAGGAAAAGAAAAGGAGGAGAATAGTGGGAAAGAGATTAATAGGGGGAATTAGAAAGTAGGAATAGAGGTTTTCAAAGAGATTACTGCTTTATAAGAAATAATGCTCAGATACCACCAAATGATGAAGTTTCCAATATGAGATAGTGTTGAACAGATAAAGAGCAAGCATATACTAGTTCTTTAATGTTATTTAGAAGACCTTACAAAGGGAAAACCATACCGATGAATATTCTTGGCAAAAAAATGACATGAGACCCATTCTACTAGAAGAATTAATTAAGATTCTATTAAGTATAGCAAACCCCATAAAGTGCATTATGGTTGGGACAAGATTGGATTGAAAAGTATTGAAAGAGAATGAGGTTTGTTTAAAGTAAACACCAACATATTTGCATGAGATCTTTATGGCAATGCCTAGCATTCCACTCGAGGTAATACCTATAAAGTAAGTTTCTATTTGGGAGTGTGGTGGATGTTGCATTTTAAAGTGTTTTTCGCTCATAAATGTATTATAGTAATATTTTTTTTAAAAAAATTATTTTTGATATGAGCACAAAAATCCAAAAACACTAAAAAAAATTAATTTTAAGTAAAAAAAATTAAATTTTGAGCAAACAATGTTTTAGCTGTAATGCCAAAACATATCTTAAGTATGAAAAATGGATGTTGACTAATGAAATAAAAGAAAAAGAAATTATTCATTAAAAAAAAGGAAGGAACTAGAAGAAAAACTAGAGAAGTTTTGGAGAAGTTGTTGACGGTGATATTTATCGAGGAAGGGATATCAAAACTAGTTAAAGAATGTGGTTTGATAAAGAACGCTAATTAGAATTAAAGAATATACAAAAAACTTTATTGACTTAACAAAGTATGGTCGAATGATGGCTTTCTTCTAAAAACAAATTAGTA
>Ga0325404_1005100_pt1 | contig 13876 bp, 13 predicted proteins | sample PopdelMetagenome_18_FD_205664 | JGI IMG/M metagenome (GOLD analysis project Ga0325404, IMG submission 205664) | Populus deltoides microbial communities from Bellville, Georgia, United States - Xylem-Control-R1 | ecosystem: Host-associated > Plants > Phyllosphere > Stem > Wood/Secondary xylem... | reverse complement strand
AGATGGCACGAATACCTTAGCCTCTGGTATAAAGCAAGAGCATTTTGAAGAGCAGCATCTACTCTTGCCCCTACCCGAAATAACAAATCATACAACTTGCAAACAAACTGGGATAGCTCCTCTTCATCGTCATCCCAAAAACCGATCCAATGGTCACCATTCTTCTCGGGGTCACTATCTTCCCAATCACTCACTGGACTGGTAGGCTCGGCCTCTTCTTCCTCAGCCTCTTCCTCTCCGATCTCAAACCTCCCATTTTCCAGAACATTGTACTCCCCTGATCCATGGACCAGTGTCACCGGGATTTCTAAGGGCTCTACTGAAGGGCATATTACAGCTTTTGCACCAGAATCCAGAAAGGCCTTGATTAAAGTTGGCATAGGCCCATATGCTCCTGTGCAAATTATAATCCTGTCCCTCCAAGCTCCGACCTAGGTTTTACAAGACAAAAGGCAACTGCATAAATCACTAGCAGAACAAAACAACATGAATTAACATTAATTCATTTCAGAGTTTGTCAGCCATTTGCAAGGCACAATACTAACAAAATGGGAGCAGCAGTTTTCTGCATTAGCCCTTAAGAGTTCCCTGATTTTCTTCCTTCTTGAGAAATTCAGGAAGAATAATTATGCTAGAAGAAAAATAAGCCAATGGATAAAAATCTAATTATGTTTTTATGACTTGACAATTTGAAAAAACAATATGGAAAAAGAAGACTTTAGAGCTGAATTATTCTAGGAAGAAAATACTGATGGCCAGGGTTTGTTTAAATCACCCCTCATAGAACCATGATTCAGTAGTGCCACTAGTGGGTAATGATCTTATGAAATAGACCAACATTACAGGAGAACCACAGAAGGTGAGTAGTGGATTAATTGTCAAATATCAATCATTTATTCATAAAAAAATAAAAATAATTAGAAGCCAAAGGAAGACGCAGGAAAATCAAGGGCCAAAAGCATACCATCCAGCGAACATCTTCAGGTGTCAAGTGCATAGAAGGAACTGTTCTACGGAACATATATGCCCCTATTTCTTGGTCATCCTCCATGACCTTCAGAAATTAGTAATGTACATTAAAATGGAGACCAATAATTTAGTAACCCTGTACTAATAGCAACTAGGAAGATCTTATAAGAAAAAAAAGAAGTTAGTTAACACATACTTGCGTCTGTCATCCTATATAACGATGGATGACATTTCCAACTAGGAAGCATGGTTTCCAATGAACTAAATCAGAAACAGTTGAAATATTGCCAACCAGTGAAGTAATCTTCCTATGGCGGCTCCGGTTCATTGACAACAAGCTAAATTTAACACTCTGAAGAAACTTATCAGCAAGATCTCCCGGTTCAGCAACAACGAATACATCATTCTGCCAGCTGGAAAAACACGCATTTGGCACTTTAGGACAGTGCCTGAAACTAAATATCAATTAAAACATGGCAAGTTAAACAACAGAGAAGCATGCTCACCTTAATATTGAGCCTGATGAGTCATTTTGAAGGGCTAAATGTATAATCCCCACTTGTTGTGAATTCTGTAGCTTTTCATGCAATGATCGAACAGGTAAAGAGAGCTGTCTGTGTTTTGAAGGGGACATTGGTGGTGATAAAGCTGTCTTTCCAGACTGAACTCCATCCAAGCTTAAAGGTGGGACCGTGTCAATACGGCCAATCCTCTGTGAGCCCAAATCAGGACTGAATAGAAGTGGGCTTGAGGGGAAGCTTCCAGTAATTAGAGGTGATGAAAAAGGGGATGAGAATGTTCCTGGTGGCACTGTCCTAGCAATTCCAGATGTGGCATGCATGAGAGATAGTATTATTGCATTGCGGGAACAAAATGTCTCTAGTGCCCGGGAATGTTGCACAGCCCTTCCTGAATCAGGACTGTGCAAAGCTTCAACAAGTAGCACATTACGCCTCCAACCTAAAGATGGACTAGTCTCATCTAAAATAGCAAAATACCAAAAGATTTCAGGTTCAGTAGAAGGAGCATGCCAAATGATAAAAGCATGTAAAAAGCAAATTAAGAGAATGTGAGCATCAATACCTGCATTTGATAACTTTGCCTTGGAAAATTGCTGAGATTTCATAATCTCTGACAATTTATCATCATGTTGGTAGGGAAAAATTAGTCTCTCACAGACATTCTTGAAGGCTTCAGAATTGTTCTGGACATATTCATCAACTGCAGCTTCCAACTTTAGCCAGATAGCTGGGTCAGTCTCATCCAGCTCCATACCACAGCGTTCATCAACTGCAAGATCAAGCCATAGAGGATGCAGTCTTAGAACTAGATATTCTTTGACTAAAGCTAGTCTTTAAAGATAATTTCTGGAAAAATAGAAAGGCCCATTAAGATATGAAAAAAAAATGAAAGGAAACTATCTAAATATCTTTAAAGAATATCTGCAGAAAAGAAAACATTAGTCTCATACTCTTATAAGCACTACACTCCAAACAGTCTACTTAGAGTGTACCTGGATTAAATCGAAAATATTGTATCTCAGGAAGCATGGGTAGCAGTGTACTTAAAGCTTCCTCCACTCTATCCACAGAGCATGCACTCTCAATCAACACTTGGCCGGTATCCAGATAACGCCAACCACCTTTCCGGACCTAGAACGAAATATTTTTGTGAATCATCAAATGAAGTGGCAACTTTTGATAGAAAAGGCGAGAAGATTCAAATCTCCTTTATATGGTATGTAGTACAGTTAGGTCACTAAAATTCACTGATTGATAGATCAATAAAATCAGCTTTGATTGATGTCCTATGTGGTTTACCTTTGTTGGAACAGCGCCACACCCTATTGACACTAAGCAATCAATTCTGGTGTCAGGCCAAAGAAGTTGTGCTTCTCTTATAGCAAATATGGTAGGGTTGTTTGCCACTATAGCACCATCTTGCCAGCGGTTTACATCTATAGAATTTTCATGGTTAGCAAAACAATGGCCACCACACTCAACCTTATGGTAGAAGGGAGGACCACAACAAGAACAAGCATGCCAAGAGCATACCGTCTGAGAAATCATCAAGATAGTATGGAGCAGCAGATGATGCTCTTATGGCTTGCCAAACATGATGCTTGCAACTGCCAATAAAAGCACTACGTTTATAGCCAACTTGACCTCCAGTAGTAGGTGATCCAAGCACATGAACTCCTGAACTTTCTGAAATTGCAAAGGGCACTTCAAGTGTTCCAACAGGATACTGTATATTGACACCAAAAGAGAAAAAGAGGGAGGAAATAAGAAGAAATTTATTAAAACCACTGTCAGCAAGTATCTCACTGATATGATTATGTATCTATGCAGAAGATTTTAAAAGTTACAATTCTAGCAGAGTAGCCTACACTAATGAAAATCAAAAACATATTAAACATGTTTAAGCAATAGAATTCTCAGTGTCGAACCTGATAATTGCGGAACACAAATGGTTGAGCTGGCATCACACTAACCAAAGTTGATACAACAAATACTTTGGGAACATTTTTCACTGCTGAATCTATTAACAGATCTCCATCCTCATCAGCACACATTTCTTTTAACAGCCTCTCGAAGTGATCTGCACTGTGCTGCAAGAAGATATGTTTTAGTGTTTTGTTCCTGCTGCATCCATGTTTAACAAAACATGTTACCACATATACCTATATTAATGAGCACATCATCCTAACCCTTTTTTTATGAAGAAAAGGTTGGAAACATGAGCAACAGTCTCCAGTTTTCTGGAAGATGCAACTTTTTCATGATCAAGTTTATGTTCGCTAGTAAAAAATAGTCATGCATATATCAATATTCCATTTATGAGAAGACAAAAGAAAGGCCTAGGACAATAGTAGTGCAGAAGTTAAGGAAATATAGAAACAAATAATCCATACTTTATATCCATGCACCACAACTCTAAAACTCTGAGATGAACTTTTGTAAAGCTGATCCAACTTCTCTCTCCAAGTTGCAGCTTCATTATCCTTTGGCACAGGTTCAGCAAAGACAAGTTTTCCTTGAGAAGCAAATTTGCAGAACAGAATGTGAATAAAATGAGCAACAAATAAAAACATCGTGAAATGCATATGTTGCAGTATACACACCAAGATTTTTGTATATTTCTTCACATTGATCCAAGGTCATTAGCTTCATGCCAAGAGCAACAGCCAGCATTCCACCAGTTGATGTGCCACATATTAGGTCGAATATCTCATGTATTCGCTTTCCAGTTCCCTTCTCAATTGCTTTAAGAATCTGCACAGTAGCCAGACCTTTCATTCCACCTCCATCCATTGAAAGTATGCGCAGTCCTTGCTTTGCCACTGGTCTCCCTCTTATGGAACGCCTTAAATTTTCATTTTCTCCTAGAGAAACACAAAAAGGACAGACCCTTCTAATAATGTTTGGCTAGGAATCTCAGAATACAGCAAAAAGAGAATAGAAAAATCCAAGATACAAACCAAGAATTGCCATAGCACGAGCTGCTGCTTTATTCACACGTGGTTCAGATGAAGCTGTCAGGTGCAACAGAAGGTCTTGCAGACTTCCAGAGGTGACCATAAGCTGTCGATTCTCCAAGCAGAAGGCCAAATTTCCAACAGCTAATAAAGATAACCTTTGCACCTGGTTAAAGATGAATCCAGTATTAAATTCCTGCAGAATTGTACAGAAGCAATAAAACCAGTTTTATATAATGACAAGAAAGAAAGGAACTTGCCTCTGGATTTTTTTGAGCACATAATAGTTTTAATGATCTCAACATATCCCTTGTCAACATCTTCTGAGATACAGTATCAGATGAAAAGGACAAGGTGGCCACAACTTGCAAGACAGAAATTACTTCTTCCTGAGCAACCGATTTGAGTACTGTTTCAATGGGTTGCAATATGTCACATTTCATCAACTGCATTGCCACAGAAACATCTCCAGCAAGAGCAGATAGCGCAGAGCATGCTTGTTTAACCTGGAAGAACTCAGAACTATAAGAGTGCAGATGAACAGGAAAAAAAACCATGGTCAAAATTCATGAGAGCAAGGATCATCAACATACCACATGACAGTTGTCACTACTCATCATACTAATAAGCTGCTTCACTGCATTCAGATCTTTCCCAACAACAACACGGTTTCCTTGGTCTTGCATTATCTTTGCCAGCGCAGATGCCAGCAAAGGATGATGGCAAGAAGAAAAACGGAATATGAGAGAAAAGAAGGCACTAAGCTTGTGTCTAGATGCACCAAAATAAGAGCTGTTCTCCATCTGCATTCTCCAGAAATAAATAAATAAACTAAACCAACTTAAAAGACATACAGAAAAAGAAAAGGCCTATTGAACTGCCATATGGCCACTACCTCTATCTGAACATTCACTGATCTCAAACTTTCATCAGCCTCAATCTTCATATTAGCAAGAGACAGGTGTCGTAGTTTGTGTAGAGGCAAAATTTCAGGAAGGAATTCCAGAGGATTACCAAATAGCCTGAGAATTTGTAACTCAGCCATAGACCTGCCATTAAAATGGTTATAAACATTAGGCCTGAAGCAAATTATAGTTTTTCAAGCTCTATCATACAGGAAAAGTGCAGCTAAGTATACTAATTTGCTGATAAAACAACCTGAAATCAAGAAGAGGTTGGACAAGCTTATTGTGTTCCAAAGACAATTCCACCAGTTCAACGCACTGCCCCAGTTCCACTACTCAGAATTCCAACCAAGATCCCATAAACAAATACATTGCATAAAACATAAATAGCCTAGATTTCCCTATTCCTTATCAGGAAGTTATGCTTGTCCTATAAGAACGAAACAGTATTGGATGAAGCAAATTACATGCATATTATGATCAGATTCTTACGAGGAATTGTAACCAGCATGTTGTAATCAACTGCAAGAATTTTCTAACTCTTCAGCTCACCAAGCTCAGGTGGCAAAAGTGAAAGCCTGTTGTTCTCAAGATAAAGCTTCTCAAGATTTGGCAACTGAATTATCTCAGCAGGCAATGTCTGCAAACAAAATCCTGACTCCAATTACATACAATACCAGAAAGAATAAAACCATACAATCTTATTTGTGTAACAAACCAAGCTTTAAACATTGAGCTTATAAAAGTAGTTATATCAATGATTTACATTCACTGACAGTAAAGTTTTTTTTTTTTAATCTGAGAACACCAACTAGCAACAGATATACCTAGTGAGCACTAAACAATATCCCATGACAGCAGGGTTAAACATTAATAACTCAACAATCACATAATATTTATTCCACTAGATCAAACATAAAGAGCTCCAATTCAAGAAAAGCAAGCAATATCTTTAAATTCAGCCTAATAAAGACCTTTGCTTTATGGTATTTGTCCTAGCGATGAAAAACCACATTTTCACAGAATTCAAGTGAAACCCCAAGAAAGATCCAAACTTGCGACAACTAGACCTCAGTCCCAAAAAAGGAGAGTAAAAAAAAAAAAAGACAAAAGGGCAACTCTTTAACAGACTCACATAGAAATGAAAAGAAAAAATCATCATGCATTCACCAATTTACAATTAATTACTACCACTACAGATCTCCCAAACCAAAAAGACCAACATAAAGTTCCAATTTTTACGTGACACACTTGAACAAAATATAAGTGTTAGAGACCCAACATCAAAATCAGAAGACTCTAAACAAAGGACGCAGCATAATCTCTCTAAAGAAACTTAAATGAGTAAATTTTTTTATTTAATTAGAAGTAACATTTCTAGTACTGCAAACCTACATTTTCTCATCATTCAACAAAATCCAAAAAAAACCTTAACATCAAAACAGAATTCTTTATCCAAGCTAGCAAGAAAAGAAAAGAGATGCATCGCGCATTCGCCTATTCATAATTACTTGCTATCACAAATTCTTCTTCCTTTCTTGCTTATATCAAAATTCACTTGATGATTTAACATAAACCAACACAAAATTTAAAATCTTGAAGTCCTCACCGCCAATCCGCAACCGCCAAGACTAAGCAAAGTCACACTCTTCCAATGCCGACTATCATCAGATCTAAACAACTGAGTCAAAACACCAACTCCATCACTCTGTTGACCCGATCCACTCTTCCCTAATATCAACCCTCTCAATTCCTCTCTCTTCTTCTCCACCTTCATCCCCACCTCCACTCTCCCCTCCTCGTCCTCCTCCGCCGCCTTCAAATCCACCATCACACAATCCTGAGGCGCAGGCAACGCAACCATTAACTGCGACTGTAACCTCAACGCCACCTGGTCTTCATCGTCTCCAGCATTCCAATCTAATTCAATTTTAAAGCCTACCTGGTCCTCTTCCTCCGCGGCGGCCTCCGTAGAAATATAGGCCAGAGGAGACGAGGAAGGAGTGAATGCGGTGGTGGAAGAGGAGGAGGTGGAGGAACGGTTGAGGTCGTCCCCGAGATCTTCGGAGCCATAATTTAGAGTTAAACGAAGGAGCTCAGAAGGACGTTTCCAGCTAAACATAGAGGGCGAAATGATATGATGATGATAAAGATCAGAGGGTTATGAATAGATGATGTTGATACGCCATTGTAGAATTACCGTCTGATGGCGGCAGTGTTTAGAGAGAGAGAGGGGGGGGGGGGGGGGGAATGAGAAGCGGAATTGAAGTGAAGAAGAAGAAGAAGAGTGTTTCCTCTTGTAGCTGCTGCTATTACTATGGCTGGTTTCCATGGTAAATTAAGGAGATAGCCTCTTATTTCAGTTTCCATTTTCGTCGTTACGTGGGCCCTCATCACGTAAGTTGTACTTCTACCGGCGTCGTTTTTGTTATTATCCAATGCTGATTATAGTTATGAAAATCAGCCGACGCAGAACCTGAATTTAAGGAAAAAACAGATTAACTTGAACATTAAAATCTTACTTTTAACTTGTTATTTTTTTTTTTGTTCGATAAGCATAGAATTGATTAATAGAGAGAAGAAAATAAATTTTGCTTTTGGGTCCAAATCTTCAAAACAACCTTCTTTTATAGAAGTGTAAAATTCTCTTAAAAGAATTTGGAAGAATACTAATCTAAAATTGGACTCTCTCTTTTTTCCAAGTAAATGATAAATCCGTTTTTATAATTTTGCAAAAATGAATTCAATAATCCTTCTAATTTTAAACCTCTTGCTCTATTCCGGCTGCCTGTTTTGGTGTCAAATTTAGGTGGAAACAAAGTTTACGTGACTGAGTCCAGAGAGAAAAAAAAAAAAAAAAGGGGCATCCGAACAATGCCAAGGACTTGTTCTGCAATGCTACCTTCCAGCATGACCATGTTGATTGGCAATGCATTGCCACATCCAAGCCTTTTCCACGGCATCTTCAACAAGTCCACACAATTAACCTAATAATTTTTTTTAGTGTTTTTTAATTGTGTTGATGTCAAAAATTAAAACATAAAATCTAAAACATTTTCAAACACATTTGCACCATAATTTCAAATACATTTGGAACATAAATGATTCCAAATACCTTTAATCATGAAAATTATGCAACAGCCACATCCATTCTTCCTTTAATATGAGAACCACAAGCTTGAACAATTTGAGAAAAACACGGAAATGGCAATTAAAAAGGCTATATACAGACTTCTTTGTCTAAACCTAAGTTTATAGGTGGGCAGTTTTAGTCAAAACATCATCGAGATAGATGCAGAATGAATCATAGCAGTTTGAATGTTTAAAAACAGATGATGCATGAAACATTTTTAGCAGAAACTATCAAACTAAACCAATTCTGGGATTTGCTAATCTGATTCCAAGTGGTCATGGTTTTATAGTTGAATGCTAAGAAATCTTGAGTTATAAATTCAAATAGGTACATGATCAACATTCATGGATACGCCTATTTCAGGGGTATTTGGAAGTGTAGTAGTAGATATTTTTTAAAGTGTTTTTCACTCGGAAATGCATCAAAATAATATATATATATATATATATATATTTAAAAAAAAATTATTTTTGATATCAGCACATTAAAATAATCTTAAAAAACTAAAAAAAATATTAATTTAAAATAAAAAAAAAATAAAAAAATTCAAACCTTTTCAAAAACGCTTTTGAAACGCAAAAACAAATAATCCCTTCCAATCTAAAAATCAAATATTGCACCATATATGGTGAAGGCCTGACTACTGAACAAGATGAACTGGGAAGATATCTGAAAAGTCCAATATCAATGTGATCAACAGGTCTTGAGCGATAAATAGAGTGTTATGTAGCGCAAACCTCATTAACAATTTCACTAAAATGGTTATGACATACTATCGTCTGCTCCATTAGATGCCTGATCATAGATGTAGTTTCTTTGCTGCTGAATCAAAAGTCTCTACTAAATCTTGCTTGACTTCATCACCAGCAAATATAAATTCAATTCCATTCCTGGCAAGCTCAAACATTTCCCTCTTTCCAAGACCTTGATATTTGATAGAAGCATACAATCAGTAATGTTTAGCTAGCTACTTGAACTATTTCTTGTCACGGGCACCATAACGTTCTTTATACTTACCAAATGCAGTTGAAGCAAGTTTATACTCGTTGGAAAGACTAGTGGAAAAAACTCCAGCATCATCAGTACACAAAACTAGAGGATGTTTGGCATTATACAAATCAACTGCATTACAGAGTAGAATGTGTAAAATTTAGGCAGGAGATGCTGAAACAATAATCCATATCATTGGGTTAATAGTGCCCAAATAAAACTTTCACGGGCTTGCTTAGAGAGGTAGTCAAGTGAGCACACCAATTTAATAGTCAGATGCCAATTCAAATAGAAAAAAATAGAAGTAGAAGACTAACCAAAATGGTGAATATCTATTGAAGAGATTGATTCAGTCTTGATGTTGGATGTCAAACATATCTCGACCTGCAAAAGATTTGTTTAAGCTTAATAGCAAAGGAGTTTGACATTTAAATCATTTTGGCCAACAGTAGTGTTAAAAGCACTTAGTTACAGATAATAGAAGAAAACAGGTCAGTAATAAGAAGCTTTAGTCCATTAGAAAAAAAATGTTTATGGATATCCAACCGGTATTTTAGATGTTTTTAATTGTCTCCATTCTTCCTCTTCAAAGAAGATCGCATGGCCAATCCTCTAGGGGAGAAAATCTAGCATTGGTTGGACCTCCTGGCAATTAAGTACCTACAAGCACTAAGCCATAAACAACTAGTAAGGCTCGTTAATAAAAGAAAATTCAATCATAGAAACAACATCAAGCATATTAAGTACCTACAAGCACTAAGCCATAAATAACCAGTAAGGCTCATTAATAAAAGAAAATTCAATCATAGAAACAACATCAAGCATTAGAAATGCAAACAAACCTCTCCGCAGTGCAGAGTTATAAAGAGACTCTGTTCCTGGGCAAATTTTAGTGCTGGCAAGAATGTATTCCTGAGTTGGATGAAAAGAGGATTTAAGATTGCCATCCCTTTAAATCAACATTTTATTTGCTAATAAAGAAATTTTATCAGTATGGAAGTACCATTCACCCACAACAGGATTTCCAGAAAGGTCAATGCCAACAACCCCTAAATCCCTCATTTCTAGTGCAAGCTTAACCTGTAAATAAGAAACAAAAGGGGGAATGACAGTTAGAAGCCTTACCCAATTCATAATTTTTAGAAGCTCATAAACATCCTTACAGTTTCAATTGCAGCTTCAGTCGTCTCGCGACGATCAATGCTTAGAAGAAGTCTAACATACATCCTTTTCTTTTTAGTTCCATCACATGCGTCATTCATGGCAATAGAATTCAAGGAATCTTGAGTTTTGAATTTATAAGGAATAAAATCTATATCTACTGCACTGACAGCCCTTAAACCTTCTACCACGGCTTCCATATAAGAGTGCTTGCTCATTCCTATAGAATCATTTTTCTGGATAACAGGAAACCACAAATTTCTTCATCAATAAAAATAAATGCGGTACATTTGACCTTACAAAATAAACCAATATAACAAGCTGAAACCTCATTAATTCATGTAAGTACCTTAGGAGTTGTTCTTAACTCTAAATACACAACATTCTCAGAAGCGAAATCTTCTACCACCTTGTTAGGAAAATTTAAAAATATTAATGCAGAAAATTTTGAGATTTAAAATAAAATAAAAAATTAAAAAATATTAAGTTGTCATACTTCTTTTGTGATTCTAGTCACGGTCTTGTGATCAGTAGTGAGAATGTATATGAGGTCAAACAATTTGAATACTTCGCCCAAAGATCGGTCATCTGAGTAAAAGAAAACTGAAAGTTCCTAATGTCACACATTATCAAGAGCTGAAAGGGAAATTAAAAATGAAAAAGAAATAGAGAAAAATCTCTACAGAAAAATTAGACATTTGCATCAAAAGGTTTTTATTGGCATGAGAAGAAGGATAATCCAACTTATTGATAAAACCATGTAATCACAAGTGATCAAAATTCTTAAACTACTCTTCTTTCACATACTTTCTCAGCAACCAAACACATTTACAACCATAAAACATGAAAAAGAACATACTTTTCATGATAACATGCTCCATATCTGAGAAAACAATGACACCCTTTTCACCCAAAACTCTAGCAAGCTCTCTACATAAGCAAAAATACATAAATCCATCAATAAATTGATAATAAATAACCAAAACTCCACTATCGAACTTAAAAATTCAAGAAAGAGACATTAAAAATAAAATCTTTAAATTTGAAGTCAACTTCTTTTCTTCTTTCCTCTTTTAGTCACTTAGTAATGAAACGTCCAAAAAAAAACTTCGCATAAACTAACACAAAACATAATATAATACTTAGAACCCAAAAACACATTAAGAAAGAAATAACTATAGCAGGAGGGGGAAGGTATGTATGGGAGCATACAAAAGTGTGGAGTCTCTTATGGAACCATTGAGGTGGGCGTGGAGTTCAATCTTTGGCATGGATACCCACCACTCCATTTCTTCTTCTTCTTCTTCTTCTTCTTCTTCTTCTTCTTCTTCTTCTGTGTTTGTTTGTTTGTCCCTGTGTTAGAGTAGCTTTCCACCTTGTTTTGCAATAATTGGGCAGACTGGCTTACTTTTAGCAATGACTTGAATGAATGACTACTGATTGATGATTTCTCAGTTGTTGGCTTATCTGGGGTGGGGTCAATTGTTATGTAGTTTGGTTCGGTGCTTTCTTTCGTTTGTGATGTCATGGATCCATCAGTAATATTCCATGCAAAATAATTTAGTTTAGACAATAACTTAAAAATATCCCATTTTTTGTTGGGTCACAAACCTCAGGCCTGAGGGAAATCTTAAAGTTGTAGGAAAGGATTATCATAGTGCACAGCTCCATTCATTTCGATCAAGAAATCATTACTTCGAGATTTTTTTAATCTTAAATTTAAGGGTATTCTTTCTTTATTTGAATCTTGAATGACGACCTGAAGTGGAAATTCATTTACCAAACAAGTTAAGTTTCCAAGATTATGTTTTATGGGATTTGTTTTATTTTTATGATAAAGTATTGTTTAGTTGTCGGGGAGGTAGTTATGAAGTAATATTTTAGGGAAGAGATAAAGCGAAATATAGATACAATTTTTTTTGTTGCGTAGAATGATTTAATGATGCTAATATTATAATAAAAAAACTTCTAATTAAAAACAGTAAATCTTGTAAAAAAATACTTAATGAAATGGAATTAGTTAGACTGGCTTATTGTAATGGCTAGAGAAATAAAAATAAAATAATACGAAATGCAAATAATTCTCTATAATTATTATTTTATCCTTCTAACATAAATTAACAACATGTTTTAGTTTTGGGGTATTTTCTTTTTATCTTTTAACATGGCTTACTAGTTATTATAAGATTGATTGAGAGTAAAATAGTTTTAAATACAATAAAATTATTAATTTAACTTAAAAAATAATTTTTTAAATACACAATGAAATTAGTAATTTAACAAAAAACACAATTTTTTTTTAATTCTAGTATATAGGGTTTTTTAGTCTTTTCACTATTTTGAATATAATAAAATGAATTAATTGTTTAGTCCATGTGTTTATAGCTAAGAAGAAAGTAGAACCTCGCAAAAAATATTTTTTGGTTGACGTTACAATTCAAGGATAAATGTTACAATTCAAGGATAAAGACATTGATACCACCATCCAAGTTTGGCGAGTCAATTAATGCTCACATGTCATCGGCTTACTTTATCTTGAATGCCCAATACGATTTTAATGCGATTTTCATGGAAAAAAGGAGAACAATAAGAAGAAAACCTTACCAGTGATAATTTGGGGTTCGGGTTTCGGGTTTGGGGTTTCGGGTTTGGGGTTTCGGGTTTTGGGGTTTGGGGGTTGGGGTTTCGGGTTTCGGGTTTGGAGTTTGGGGTTTGGGGTTTGAAGTTTGGGGTATTGGGGGTTCGAGGGCTCGGGGTTAGGGGTTCGAGTTTCGGGTTTTAGGTTTCGGGTTTCGGGTTTAGGGTTTAGGGTATAGGGTTTCGGGTTTAGGATTTCGGGGTTGTGGGTTCGGGGTTGTGGGTTCGGGGTTAGGGGTTCGGGGTTAGGGGTTCGGGTTAGGGGTTCGGGTTTGGGGTTCGGGGTTTAGGGTTGAGGGTTTCGGGGTTTAGGGTTTCGGGGTTTCGGGTTTCGGGTTTAGGGTTTAGGGTTTAGGGTTCGGGGTTTAGGGTTCGGGGTTTAGGGTTTCGGGGTTTCGGGGTTTCGGGGTTTAGGGGTTTCGGGGTTTCGGGGTTTCGGGGTTTCGGGGTTTCGGGGTTTCGGGGTTAGGGTTTAGGGTTAAGGGTTAAGGGTTCAGGGTTCAGGGTTCAGGGTTCAGGGTTCAGGGTTCAGGGTTCAGGGTTCAGGGTTCAGGGTTCAGGGTTCAGGGTTCAGGGTTCAGGGTTCAGGGTTCAGGGTTCAGG
>Ga0325404_1005098_pt1 | contig 13881 bp, 7 predicted proteins | sample PopdelMetagenome_18_FD_205664 | JGI IMG/M metagenome (GOLD analysis project Ga0325404, IMG submission 205664) | Populus deltoides microbial communities from Bellville, Georgia, United States - Xylem-Control-R1 | ecosystem: Host-associated > Plants > Phyllosphere > Stem > Wood/Secondary xylem... | reverse complement strand
TTGGGGTACCTCTCCTCTCTCTCTCTCTCTCTCTCTCTCTCTCTCTCTCTCTCTCTCTCTCTCTATATATATATATATATATATATATATATATATATATATATATATATATATCATTCAGTTGATAAAAAATGAAATAAAGACCTTTTGGTGTTAGGGTTCAAACCTGGGTAAGCTTGATCACCCGATAACATGCATGCCACTGAGCTGTGCTTCCATTCAAGTTACAAATTCCAAAAAACGTGAAAACGTTAGATGTCTTCTGATAAGTTAAAAGTAATGTTCGGAAAAGGATATTAAACATCTTCAGAAGTAAAAATCTTAATGAACAGATTGCAGCAGATTACATACGACTTCCTTTTATGGATTATGGACCGTTTGCTGCAGGGTATTGGACCAAGAGTATTGTGGATCGGTGTTGGAGGTGCAATCTTCTTTGGTGTCCTTGAAAAGACAAAACAAATACTCGCTCAAAGGTGCCCAGAGCCCAAGATGTGAGCAAGATTTAACTTTGCTAATCTCTAGGTTGAAACATTTCAACAACACTTCAATGTCTGAATTTTTTGTTCACTAGAAAGAAAAGAAAAGAGAAGGTTATGTATATTGTTCATCTCCATGGGCTTGTCCCTGACCAATAGCAACCCTTCTCGTGAATCTCTCGTTAATGTGGAGGAGGACCTTTTGATTATGGGATCTCATACTATTTCAACTTCAGCATGCTTCACATCATTTCTACTTATATCTTAAAATATAAGTTATAGAGAACTATTTTGTATTGTTATAAAATATGGTTCAATGAATTGCTATTATAATTTCTTGACTTGACTTTTGTCTAGTTTGAGTTTAGAATTAAATCATATGGGATTGTTTTACTTGATCTAGTTGACTTGATAGGTTCAAAAGTAATCTGAATGATCGGTATTAAAAAAATCGATTCAAGCTTTGTAGTTTAAACTGTTAAATTCATGATTTTGGTTATGGACTTTACTAGATTTAAAATTGTTTTTTAAAACTATTTTTATTTAATTATATGATAATAAAAATAAATACATGGAAAATCAAGCACAAATTAAAATAGAAGCTGAATAGAGAAGAGAGTTTTTGTAGTCTATAACAAGTTAATTGCTTAATCCCATGATCCGAATCCGAGTAATGCTAGAAAGAAATAATTGTTAAAAAATAATATAAATTATATCTCAAATTTTATTTAATTATTTAAATTTTTTAATTAAAATAATTTTTTAATATGTCCGATTGTTTAATAGGTACGCATCTATCTCTTGCTCTCTCAAGGCTCAGCCATGTAAAGTACTACATAAACTCAGCCCAGAAACAAAGTTTGTATTTGTTTTCTTCTCTGGACAGACATGGGTTTTAAATATATTACTGAAATTAAGCTGCCATTTTTCTTTAATATTGAGCAATGAACTTGTTATAGCTTATGGATGGTTAAAGTGTGAGGAGGACGAAGATAAGCACTGTTATGCTTGTAACCAGCAAACAGAGCATAATTGGATTTTTTAATCAACGACAACAAACTCATTAACTGAAATCAATCATCTTTTCAATACAGATTGCTTTAGCAACTTTTTAATGTTGGTTTTTGCTCTCTTTAGATTATTTACTCTTTTAATTAGATTTTTTTAGTGAAATAAATATTAAATTGCGTATTTTCTTTTTTCTTTTTAATGATCAAAATCAAACATATTCATGAAATATATTTTAAAAAAATATAAAAATATAAATTAAATTAAAGAAATTTAATAAAATATCATATTTAATATTATTCGTTTTAATTTCATTCAGTTAAGTTTTTTGAATTAATTGGAATATTATAACAAGTTTTATAAGCTTACCAACGCGGGATCCTATACTAGTGGGTTCTGTTTGGTCACTTTGATGAAATCGTCTATTTGCACTTTGTATTTCTACCTCGGAGCCTTCTTCCCCAATTATCGCTGGCAAAAGATAAAGAAAACAGCAGAAATTAGGAGGCAACAAAAACAATACAAAGCTAAAACCAAAGTAAACCCCAACAAGCCGCCTCCTCCGCGAAGCCATTTACATATCATTGCATTCTCAATGTCTTAAACAGCTCCCTCCTGCATGTATAAAGCATGTTTCACTGGATCTGCCGGCGGATGGGAAGACAAACGAGTATTGGGTTTTTCACTTTCTAGCTCATGGCATTGGTTAAGAAAAAATCTCATTTTCTTAACTCTTCAAGTTTGAATCTTGAAACTAACATTTAGAAAATTGTTTTTCAAAAAAAAAAATATTATACGAACAAAAGGTTGTTAAGAAATAAAGCGAATCCATTAACAGTTGCGTGTCTACCTCTGGGAATATATAAAATCCAAACTGGACAAAAGAATGAATGCCACTCTATTGATTTTTTTCTTTAATGAAGTTGAAATTATTTGCTTCAAAGAAAGCTGCAGCTCCACTTCTATAAGAACGAATAAATGTACCAGGTATACATAAATCAATGTTTACTCGGCATTAGTTTCTTAAGAGTCTAAGTCCTACGCCTAGTGCACAAATAATTAGGAGTTTGACAGCAGATTTGCAAATAATGAAAAATGAACTCTGTATTTTTTGTTGTAAAAGGTTTTTAATAAGCTTGTGCATACATACCTCATACCTGAACTGACCTTCTAGGCAACTGTCTATGGTTTAAAATGTTGACTTTCAGCTTCCTCTTCAATAAAAAGCAAAGGAATACAGAGACAACAATCAAGATAAAATAAACCTCTGAGTGCACCCTCCAGAAAACTTCAAGCCCGCGCTTGCTTTCACACCGACAATCATTAATACTTCGTAGGCTCCCCTTGGTTGTGACCGCTGGATCAAGAATAAAGTCCAGAGTCATGGCTGCTTCTTCCAGTGAGATACGTGTGGTTTTTGGTTTGTACCCAGGCATACTGGCCATAACTACAGAAACAGTTGCCCCGTTGATATTAGAATTCCAAGCGGGGATGGGACAGCAATCTTAAACAATCCAGTAAATCAAATATATAGTATTGCGAGATCAATATATATAATTGCAAGATCATACTGGATTTTGAACCAAAAAATGTTTTGGTAAAATGAACTAGAGGTCCCTACACTATTGATCAAAGCGCAAAGAGTTTCTAAACAAATATTTGAAACAAATAGTCCCTGAACAAAATTAAGAGTAAAAAATAGTCCTTCTGTCAAGTGACTTCAGGTTTCAATCCAATATGGATTCAATTAAAATCATGTGTGTAGCACATGACACCCCGTCCCACTTAATTGAATGACCTAATTTGCATTGAATACTTTGTTTTGGGACTATTTGCGCTTTCATTAACAGTTTAGGAGGGCTTGGCACATGTTATCTTTAAAAAACTGAATGGTTTGCCCCAATTTTATTGAGGGATTGTTTGTGCTGAATAATTTATTCAAGGACTCTTTGCACTTTGACTGAATAATTGGTACAGGGGCTCTGGTACATTTTACCCTACGTAATTCAATGATATAACTAATAGCTAAATCAAAGGCTACATGATACTGTTGGGAATATGCAATGAAGGCTATTAAATCAGAATAAGATTTAACATTTCATAAGATTAATAATTTCATTTACAATTCAAACTTCCACAAAGTTTTACTTTTGGATGGAACAATGTTCTGGGTGATATTTTGGCTCAGCATTGTCGTGTTGCCACTTAAGGAGGAACAGATTGGCTTTCTAACATTACAATATTCATCAAAATGAGTGTTCCTGTTTTGTCAATTTTGAAGAACTATTTGGTTACTTTAAACCTTAAGGAGACTCCATGTTTTGCCAAATTGCTAAAGTTTAATCCTGATGTTTTGGTACACATCAATATTTGACATACCTTCATATCTCTCCCCTGGAGCAAGTAGCCGATGGTAATCAGCAAAACCTCTGCCAGCTTTAACCTGTGAATTGAAGTTAAGGAGTTGCTAAGGAATATTTTACCAGAGAAATATCAAGACAAAGCACCAAGTTTCGAAGCAATGACAGAACATTTCCTTAAAGGACTGGCCCACTGGTTTGGTTAGCTACATACAGAAGCTTGAACTTGATATCCCAATCAATGTTATTATGTAATAACCAACCCAAAAGTTCAAAATGAAAGTATGTCAAGATGCATTTTACATAGTATTGAAACAGTTCTCAAGAGAAAAGGGAAAACAAAAAAACAAATAATTTTCCCACTAGTAGAGCAGAGACATACCGCATGATGCTATGGTTTTGAATAGAGACACTACATAGACTTGAAAGATTTCTTGATGCATGGCAAAAACAAGACAATAATTTGTTTTCGGTAATAGATATTACAACATCCACAACCAATTTCCGAAAGAAAATCTCAATGTGCTGGAGGACAGCAGAACAAACTACAACTCCCTAGTAACAATAGAGAACAATCTAAAACAAGATATATAAATGGTTGTGAACTTACTGTGTAATTTATTCCAACTCCCTAGTAACAATAGAGAACAATCTAAAACAAGATATATAAATGGTTGTGAACTTACTGTGTAATTTATTCCCTTGATCGTAACAGAGCCAGGGAGTGGCATTCCACTATCTGACGAAAAGATCCTTCCATGTACTCCTGTCTTTAAGCATAAAAGTCATTCAGATACTGATTTGACACTTTGTAAATCAGATATATGTAATTGGCATGACTTCAGAAACAAACTGTGATCTCCTTGAGCCTATAAATTATCTAAAATGATTTAATCAAACAAACAATAATGATATTTAGTTTTAATAACATGAATATGCAATCCACATGGATAGTATTGTTGCTTAGATATATGAATTTCAAATCAAATTCACTTTCAACTCATCCAAACTAATGTTTTATGAGGTATGAAAGTGGCGGTATATATTTCAATAAAAGAAATTTTAAAAATCCTCATTTGCATGACAGAATGTGTATTTGCCATGAAAATCATTTATGAGGGTTCCTACTATAGATGTTACAAAAAGCAGGAAAAAAACTAATATATGAGAAAAAAAAATTAATTGCCATGCTGCAGCCTACCTTCACAAGGCTGGCTGCAAGGTTCAGTAAACTCATTTTGTTGTACTCCCAAAGAGTAGGAAGCTGCCCAGGTACATGGCAAGACAGATTAAGCAATTGGATGACTGTAAGATGGAAGGGAATAAAGGAAAGTGGGAGGACAGGGTCACAGGGGTGATGTACTGACAATTAAACACAGATACAGCTTGAAAAAAAAAACTGACCTCATTGGCATTAGGCCATTTGTTTTCACTAATCTCCAAGGTCAATTCAAAACATCCAGCATGTATATAATTCCAATCTTGCATTCCACCATATATTGGGTACCTGCAGCAAGTTTTGGTTAATATAGTCGCTGAGCAACAAATAAAGGAAAAGAAAAGCAAAACTTATACAAGTGCAAATATATAATCTTGAAGAATGATTTATGCCAGTGTAGTTCTTGTGCATAAGAAACAGTTTTGAACTTGCCATACCAAAACGCTCCATTTGTGATTCCTCCAGGGAATTCCTTGCTCAGAGACATGTTATGATGAGAACGACTATATATACTCGCCATGAACCGGAATGTGTCATCATCAGGGCATGCATAGTAATTTCTCCTGAAATTGGTTGCACATAACAAGATAAAGCTAAGGGCATAAAAGAACAGAAAAGAAATTCTAGGCAGGGCATAAAAAAATATTGCAAGGCAACTTAATTATGGTGTCTTCAGTGTCAGTGAGAGCATTTAAGGAGCCAAAAAAAACACAGAAAAACAAGAGATCAGCTTCATGAAATTACTTGTGGCATCTTTTATGGAGTTATATACTAGCAGAACCTAAACTATGCATACATTAAGCCTGAAATATAGCCATAAGAAAACTATTGAAAGGAAAGATTTGTTTAGAAACCACATCATGGTATCGATGCCTAAGATACATGTCAGTTTTTTTTTATGGAAACCTAAACTACAAAAAAGAAGTGTGAATCAATAAACCATCTAATAGATTAATGATCAATGGCCTAATTGAAAAAAAATATGTTAGGAAACAATGCAGAAATAAGTGGAATGGGTTTGAATAAGCATGGTCCGCATGGCAATAGTCTAACAAACACCAAATGGATAGCATGTACGGAGAAACTAAAGGATCAGTCACGAAACATGAAGAAAGAGGTACTACTTTCAAGTTACATATCTATGCAATAGGCATAATTACCTTTTATCCTCAGTACCATCCCATGGGTAATTTGCAACTAGGGCACCCTGAGAATAACAAAAGGCAAGACTAAGAAGTATGATTAAAGCAAGACAAATCCACATCCCTGTGTTTTCAACGACTTAGTAGCACTCACAAAAAGCCCATAAAAAAGTTCATTTCTTTAGAATCAGCTGAAATTGGCTGGACACGTCAACCCAGCAACAATCATATGTTGAAAATGTGAAGATGTAAAGAAGGAAGAAAAGACAAGTTTTAAATTTCAGGATGAACAGATGTGAATGAATCAAGATCAAGTCTTCCATTTCTGATCAAGAAGAATGCCACTCGCAATGTTCAAGAATTTGATAGCTATTTTGGGCACACATTGATATAAGAACCAGCAGATGTTTACATACCCATATGATTACTTCACCCCTCTTTATGTGAATTAAAAATTGTATTTTAATTCAATCACAACATACAATGTACAGGGTAACATGTCAAACTAAGTGCCTATCACTCTTAGCTTAAAGAAATGACAAAATTATATTATTTTTTAATTAAAAAAAACATGGTATGTATATGCTTTCACCAAATTCGTAACATAGTGGAAAAAAAGGAGACGAAGCATTACCCCGTGCAAACTAGCAGACGCTGCAAATTGTATCTCTCTCAGCCAATTCATAACTGCTCTTGTTTCTGGTTGGCGTGCATTTATGTCATTATTGAGTGGAAAGAACTGGCATTTCATTTTGGTTAATACTTTATCATAATTCACTCACAACCAAGTCTAGAAAAGAAATGTAGAACAAAATTCAATTGGTATATAAAATATAGCAACATGCAGGAACATTTCATTTCACAATTATGGCAATTTAATAATTTTACTTGATTGTGGATCAAACAATTTGGACACAAGGACTAGGTCCTGGTAGATAAGATCATTTCAGTCACAGAAAAAATGTTGAAGTTCAACATATGTATTACATATGAGTATTATTTGAATTTCAATCTCGACCTGAAAGGTCCAGAACCAATGATTGGACCAATTGTTGGACAAAATACTATCAAAACCACAATTATATAATTAATCCCACATATTAATATTTTAGCAATGCTATTAATCTCAAACTGTTTATTATTTTCTTTCTTTCCCCTCCTGGTCCATCTCTTAAAAGAAAAGGAACCTAATCATAGTACTTGCATGAAAAATATATTGCAGAAATTACTCCAATTAGAATTCTTTTGACATGGTAAAACGATTCAGAGATTCTAAAGGTTTTTTTTCAGTTAGGCTTGCAACTTGTGTCATAAGATAAAACCATGCAGAACAGAACTGTAACATGTTACACATTGTAGTATTCATCCTCATCATAGCGGAGTATAATAAATTGATTTCAGGTTATATCTGGATTTGCCCCAAGAAAATAACAAAATCAGTGACAACAATGAAGTACCTGGTCTGGAAAATCTCGATTTAGATCAATATTGTTAGCATTACCACGGCTCCTTAAAAAATAACCATCAGGATTCATGGATGGAAGAATATGAAGGTGAATATTTTCTACAATCAATCTGGCCTGTAAGATAACAGAAGACTTGAAAATGAACCAGATATTGCTGTGAAGCATGCTTTGTTGCAGTAGCACAAGTTATTAACTGGTGCACAAAGCAACAGGAAATATCTATATTCATCAGGCTAATTTGACTAGAAGAATTGAATGCAAACATAATGTTACCTATGAGAGCTTCTGAAACAAGGATATGAAACAAATAAAGAAAAATTTTTGTTAGCAAATGTTCATATAATGTGACCAGGAATGGTCACAAATGATCAATACTGTAATTCTTAGCCTTTCTTGATGGCAGTAAATTTGGCTTAATTTATAAAAGAAAAATGGATTTCTCCTGGAAGAAGACACATAGAGTCTGTCAAAGATTCATAAGTGTAAAGGAGATAGTGAAGACATAGATAGAAACCAAAGAATAAATGTGCAGCTAATTGATGTGGGGGGGGGGGGAAGCACATGCAAGTAAACTGCAAAATAAAGTTCAAAAACTTTAGATCAGACATCTAATGAAAGGAGAAGAGAAATACCAAGGAATCCTTCATATAGTTATCACAAATCCAATTAGCAAGACGTAACAGAAGCTCACGACCTACAGGTTCATCCCCATGGACATTTCCAATGAACTGAGAAATCAAAAGGAAAAAAAAAATCAGTCACCTAGTTGCTCGCAGCAAATATTACACATTGCATACATGCATATGGCTGTAAAAGATCATTCACCTTGAATGCAGGTTCAGGCTCTTCCTCCCCAGGCTTGTCAGAAATCTCAATAACCCACTACAGCCAAAAAAAACAGAAACCACCTTTGTAAGAAATATGTAGTGCAGGTAAAAAAAATAGAAAAGAGGGAACTAAATAGAGTGAAACAATTACCAGCGGAACTCCATGGAGACTCTTTCCAATACTGATTTATCCATTCCAAGAATCCCTCAACGAGAGAAACAAACAACACGTCAGCAAAATCACCTTGAAACCAACAAAAAAAAAACTATATTCGACAAAACCTCCAAATATATAAATCACTTCGCGAATCATTTGTATATCAAACTCAATAGAAACAGTGTCACCGCAATTAATTTCCAGCAAAGAATCATGAGAATAACCTGTAAATCCTAGAAATATTACTGCATCTTCGACCGAATTCTTTGACAGCCTTTTCAAGATCAGAGTTAGTCATGTATCCTTTAGCTCTATCATCACTGTTCCCACAAATTTTTGCCACATTTAATTTTTAAAAAAAAAAACTACGCATATTCAAAAAGCATAAAAAATAAAATAAAAATAAGCTTTAAAAAATCAATTAAAAAAAGAAACTGAGATGGTAAAGTACCTTAACTTAGACGGTTTATCCTGGAATAACTGCCTCCTTACAGAATCCGAATAACTAATTCTACTACCATTTCTAATACCTGCAAAATAAATAAATAAAACAATACAATTATTTTGCGGTTCATCACTAAAACCTAAATCGTAATCGAAATCGAAAACAACAATCATAAATCGCAGAACCGATATTTTAGAGAGAGGGAACTGGCCAGAAGGAAGAGAAGAATGGAGAGGGCCGCGAGCGATGGAAGAGGAGAAAGAGAGAGAGAAAACGAGGAGAGAGAAGAAGAAGAAGATTTTCATTTCTGCAAACAAAGCGCCAGGTTGGCCCAACCATCTGATGTTTGCAGTCTGCTGAATTTTAGTTTCTTCTACCTGTAGTAGAGGCCAGAGGGTTGGTATTTTATTTTAGTTTTGAACGCTGAATTTGGAAGGAAGGGAAGGTGGGATAGTCGTGGGAGGCGCACGTCACGTGACCGGGGGGTGGGGCTGGCTTGAGTGAAATGAGCCTTAATATTTTTCTGAGACATAAAAATTTATTTTTAACATAAATATATTAAAATAATTCAAAAATATTAAAAAATAAATAAAAATTTTGAAAAGCTTTTTTTTTCCTCTGCTGGCCATGGACATGAGCAATGCTTTCTCTATGTCCTTGGACCTTGGTTACATGTCTCTGGATCATGTTAATTATATATTTCACGGAGACTGAATCACAAGGCAACGTCAGAGGCCTGTTGCCTGGCAATCCAAATTCATCTTCTCCTAGCTTGAATAGTTCTCTAGCAATTTTGTTGCTAAAATATTCCAAAGGAAGCACAAACCGTTTCCGATCATTACTGTAAACAACAAGGTGTCCCTTCTCAACGGTGGATGATGTGCTACAACAATCTTCATCAACAAACCTTCCCAGTTGTTGGCAGTGTGATTCTTTTTCGGCTAAGAGCAGCCAGCTTCTTCCATTTCCTCACAAGTTTGATAAACCTCTTTGCATTGATCATTTTGTTAATCTGATATGAAACGGGAAAGTTTTTAAGACGAGATAAAATGAGCATTCTAGGTCTTACAAATGCTAGGTGCTATTTCCCTGCTACGAAGGAGATATATAGTGGAAGTGGATTGTTTATTCATTCACAGAGCCAGAGGCAGACCATTTATAACGCAGCCTTCCAATGCCAGAATACATGGGAAACAAAGCCATGCGATGGGTAGTTGAGAGGGACTTTCAGCAAGGTGCCCATGCATGTTTGCTTTTGTTTGGCAATCAGCACACGAAAGTGGAGCACAGATGGGGTATCATGTATGATATGAAATAAATAGCTGCCAAGAACCAGGCAGTATGTGAAGGTATACATTAATGATCCCATATATGCCACTGAAGGACTTCCACATGAGTATTTACAGAGTTCAATATACACATTGATCAGCACTGACATGGAGTTGCGGGGTTGTTGGTTCTTCATTCGGGAGAGAATATGATAAGGCACAGCATGTGGAAATTGACATGAGCAAGGGTTTCTCCAGATTTTTATCTGCTCCTTGTCGGGTTAACATGAGTATGTACTCCATGAAAAATGCTTCGCATGGTAATGTGATTGGTCCATCACTTGGCAGCCCAAACTCATCCTTAGATAATTCAAATAGCGCTCTAAGAATCCCACTGTTAAGATATACTAATGGAATTAAGAAACGATTTTGATCAATTGTGTAGACAACAAAATGACCCTTATCAGCAAGCACAGATGTTCTTTCATCATTCCATGTTGTTCTTGGCAGTGAGTTGCTCTTCCTGCTGATAGAAGCTAGCTCCTGCAACTTCTTTCCCAACTTGGTGAGGATGCTGGAACTATTCATGTCGGAATACTTGGAGACAGAACTCGGAAGACTTGAGTTGAGGAATGTACAAGAGGGTGGAGCTATGAGTTTTGCTGAGTGGAATACGAACTCAAGTAGTGGTTTTTATTTATACAGGATAACAAGGATTGTAATTTTTGTTGTTGTTTGTTACTTTTTTACAGGGAATCACTTGTCATTTAATCCATCTTTTGGTTTCGTTTTGACTCAGGAATTTGTCGACTAATGTGTCTAGTACACTATTGACGTGGTATTTTTTTGAAGAAGGTTGCCTTGATTTTATCAAGGATCTGCTTTTTTAATGCAATGAGTAACAGCACAGTCAAGAGTGCTGGGAAAGAAGTTTCCATATAGAGCATTGGACGTAGGAGGAGGACAGTCTAACTTGTTTTAATTATTATCAAAAAGACAATATTTCTCTGTTTCAAGAGTTGAATAGGAAGCTTATATTTTGTCTTGCAATACTAACTTATACCTTGTCAGTATAGGACTATACAATGGAAGTAGCCATTGAGATTGAAAGATTAAACTGGAATCACTTGATAGTCAGTATGAAATGATGGCACTCACATTGAGGAGTAAAACGGTGTATGTGACGGAAAGGGTGGTGCTCATAACAGAGAAAGTTGGAGTTCACCAGAGACTAGGGTGGCGCCTGCGATATACAATAGGGTATGCGTTTTTGAAGTAAACATAAAGGAATTCAGGCAATGGTTTTTGAATGAAAAAGTCTGTTTGGACTGCCTATTTTCTCCTTCTCCTTTTTCTCCTTTTCTTCCTCTTTTCCCTAGTAGGCCTTGGTTGGGCCGGGGGTTCTCCTCCCTTTCTTCTTTTCTTCTTCTACTCTCTACTTAGCCTCGGCTAGGCCAAGGGTTGGAATGGGCGAAGGGCTCCCCTTCTCCCTTTCTTCTTTTTTTCTTCTCCTCTCCACCTGGCCTCGATTAGGCCAAAGGTTCTGTTGGGCTGTACCTATAGTTTCGGTTGGGCTGGTCTTTTCTTCTCTCTCCTCTCTTTCTTACCTTCGAATAGGCTTTTTAGAAACATTGTCATATCAAAATAATCTAAAATCATAAAAATAAAAATTTTAAATTAAAAATAAAAAATAAAAATTTTAAATTATTTTTAAAATATAAAATTACTTAACATCAAGTTCAAATTTCAAATGGTAGTTGGTCCTCTCCTTGATCCAAATCTCGATTAGTGCGGAGTGCGGACTGCGGACTGCGGACTGCAAATACAAGGTAGGGGGGCATATAAGCCCATTACTACGCAAGCCCAATCCTATCTACCTAGCCCAACTGCAAATAAATCCCTTAAACTCACCCCATCAGGCAGCCCTAATCAGTAATTAACTAGTGATTTATGACTAGTTTTTTAATAATACTCGGGGTGAGCTTGACGTTAATGGAAGGCAAAGTCAGAGGATAGCATAGAACCGCCGTCCAATCTTTTCAAGATGGTAGATGATTGGCCCAAGACAAGATCCTTGTCCATGGACCCACCATGACAGAGCGTAGAGCACGTGTACGGTCAGGAAACGAACACCAGGTCACCAAGTAAAGGATTGAAGGCCCTGGGGGGTTTTTCTCCAATTGGGAGCAGGGTAACCTATCATGCTTGATGGCCTTGGTGAATGAATAAAAAAACTACGATGATTGGTGCCGACGGGCCCCGCCATGTTTCTTTTCTATGTTTTATTGTGAGTGCGTAACCGACTTTCACCTCCTCATGTAAACTTTATGCCATTGTTTTTTGTCGTTCTAGATTCTTCCTTTCTGCAGTCATTTTCTCAAATTAAACACATTCCTCCTTGTGATCGTGTTCATTTTTTGACCTCTCCCGCTGTACGAGAAAGTATATTCCAAAACGAAAGAAGCCCCAATACATACATATATATATATATATATATATATATATATATATATATATATATATATATTCTGCAATCAAGTTTTGTTGCTTAAATGCTCCGTTTCTTCGTTTATTAGCTTGTGAAGGGAAATCTTGACCCCTCTGAACAACGTTGTTAGAGGTCCGGTTTAATATCCGAGTAATTTTGTGAATAAAATAACTCGAATTAATTAAAAAAACTAAATTATGAATTAATTTATTGATATACCAAGTTAAACTGGATTAATTTTCTCTAATCCAGATTAGAAATGTCAAGGAAACTAAATCCTGAATGAACTGGTATATCTTATATAATTCTTGTTTTGATCATCCATTAATTAAAGCTTTTTATTGTTATCAAGAATAGAAAAATATTAATGAAAAATTATCTAGTGAATTTAATTTGTTATTTAAAGCTGTGATTGATCATGATTTATATTTATGTTCATGATTGAAATATTATTAATTATTTCAGTAAATATAAAAAATTAACATCATGAGTATTATGATTATGTAAATAAATTTAGTAATGAATGATAATTTAATTAATTAAATTCGTGTGATAATATTTCTATTCATTGTTTCATCTTCTGAAAACAATTTGTATAGCTTCGTGGGCATTGCATTGTAAATTTTAATGCAGGTGATTGTACCTCGCTATACTAAATTTCGAAGAAGGCACCGGATTGATGGCGTGAAGTGTACCGCTGATAGGTGGACGAATGCGATTATACGAGAATGCCGTGCACGTCGCTACCCACAACTTGCTGTCTTTGTCCGTTTTGTATATTGAATGTTTTATACAGTTAATTTTTAATTTGAAAATATATTAAAATAATATTTTTATTTTAAAATTTATTTTTTATATTAATATATTAAAACATTTGAAAAATCAGCATTTTTTATATTAAAACAATTTCATCGGCATTGATTCTTTTGTGATTTTCATTTTTGAAAAATCTAATGCAGTCAATGAATTATCTTAACATTTGAAATCAATGTTTTGAATTAGTTGGATCTAAACTTTTTTTT
>Ga0325404_1005097_pt1 | contig 13885 bp, 9 predicted proteins | sample PopdelMetagenome_18_FD_205664 | JGI IMG/M metagenome (GOLD analysis project Ga0325404, IMG submission 205664) | Populus deltoides microbial communities from Bellville, Georgia, United States - Xylem-Control-R1 | ecosystem: Host-associated > Plants > Phyllosphere > Stem > Wood/Secondary xylem... | reverse complement strand
CTAATATCAAACAGTATTATTTTAGATTATTTTTTAATTTATAGATTATTTTTTAATAATCTATATATTAAAAAATAATCTAAAATAATACTGTTTGATATTAGTTAATCCGCCCAACATGAAATTCAAGTCTTGTACTTGATCAATTTCAAATTAAATTTAAAAATTATAATTTGTTATAACTCAAACTTTTATTGTGCCATGTACCGAAGACAGAGAGATTATTGACTTAATTCTCTCACATATATTTTTTAACAGAAAAATGCATAAATAACACTCGCTCATTGGATTAACATGTTTTATACATGTTATTTTTTATCTAATTCATGTTCAATAAAATATCAAAGACACGGTGATCATCCAATTTGTTATCCCAGTTTTGTGTTGAGAGTTAGTACATGTGATTCTAGTAATCCGCCAAACCTAACTTCTTTAAGTTCAATTATGCATGGAACTCACGTACATGCGGGTCTAATAAATTATTATACTCAATATCTTTGAACCCAACATCTCGTCGAGCCTAAATATATATAAAACTGATGATCTTTCTAGGTCTTTAATTGAGTCATGAGACTCCGTTTATTTTTATCTTGAACTTTAATATAGAAAGTTAAGGTTAAAGATGCTTATCTTTCTATATCCCTGAATATATAAAAGTTTTCAGAAGGACTTGATATTTTTTCCTTGTTAATGATGTATAATAAATATTTATCTATCTTCAATGCTATCAAGACAAAATAACATTCCAGCCCCTTTAAAAAAATGACAAGGTTTACAGGTTATAAAAATATTATGAAGCTATAAAAATACTAAAAATTCTTTAGGAAAAAAATTATCAATCTTCATTCTCTGCTACATATTTATTTTTAGAGTTTCTCTATAAAATATTATGGTTTTTTCTCTTAAAAAGATGCTTAAGTATCGAAGAGTCCTCAAATTTATCAAAGAGGATATTTTGCCGATACCAGCCATCATTCACCTTAGTTTACCAAACACCAAATATCAGCCACTTTGACTAGAAAATAAATTAGATTGTCAAAACTAAAAAAATTAACCAATTACTTAGATTTTTTTGGACCTCATCAGTATTTAATTAATAAAATTTTAAAAAATCAACATATTAAAATAAAATATTCAAAGGATTTAATTAACATCCATCCTCATACAATATATTGTATTGATATATTTTGAGGTTAGATGGCAATTTAATTTGATGAAGTATGTCCATGTTTCTTGCTATCCATCTCTCTCTTTCCTCGTCACTAATAATGAGAACAAGATGTCGCTCAAATCTTTCAGCTACAACTTCACACACTTCTGTCCGTTGCTGGCCCATAGCATTAACTTGCTAGTTTTTTTTTTCCCCGACTTAATTTTTTTTTTAAATTGAATATTACTTTATATCTAAACTGTTTATACTAAAAAAAAAATAGAGGCTGGAGAGACTATAACGACAACTCACATGTCATCAGGTAATTTTGCTAGGAAGATTTAATAAAATATAGTAATAATTAATTAATAAAATCCCTGCATCTTGGAGGTACTTGTAATTAGTGATAAGTGATCACTAAAGTAATAATACAATGACCTAGCGGAACATGACGTTGACTAAAACTAAACAAAGTCAAGGAAGATCCAAGATTTGGAAATAGAAAAACTGATCCCTGCATATTGCTGGCTAAAAATGGCAGGAAAAGTCTCATTGAGATTGAACATTGTGAAGGTGGCTAGCTAGTCAGAGAGAATTGAAGGGATTGTTGATGGTTAGATCATTTAATCATTTGCTTCATTATTCCAGGTAAACAAAACCAATATTTCATATCTATCATTCATCAGAGGGAGACTCAAAAAAGGCATGACAAGTAACCTTCTTTCTTCATCTTTCTTTCACATATTGTTAGCAACTGGAATGGTGTCGTAGCGGATATTGAGTCAATTTTTTTTTAATATATAAAAAAAAATGATCAGGAGATAGTTGCGCTTTTAAAAAAGAAAAAAAAAATCAAAGAGTTTGATTATTAACTTTACTAAATTTAATAAACTTAGTTAATTTAGTAATATTATTAAAAAAAGCAACAATAGTAGATAAATTAAAAAAAAATAACTCGAGAAAACTTGGGCTAACATGTCAACCATGTAACCCAGTATTTGAAATCGAGATAACCCTATAAATAAAAAAAAAAAATAATGAAGTTCAACCTCAACATACCCAACATTGAAGATAAATTTGAAAAATAATTGTAAAAAATTAACTTAAAAAAGATCTAAGCCAACTCGGGTTAGTCTTCCAAACTCATCACCCATGTTCTAAGATCAAAATTACCTCATTGAAGGCAAGCCCGAAAAAATGATGAAGCCAAATTCCTGATTAACAAAATCTCAATCAATAAAATATGTTGAGCGATAAATTGAAAAAGAAAATTTTAATAAAAAAATTCAAAACAAAATAAAAAAAATAAGGATCAGATTTGATATAAAAATAAAATTAAAACAAATGTTGAAGGATGAAATTGAAAAGAAAAATCTATTAAGAAAAGAATTCAAAACAAATTTAATAAATTGCAATTAAAATAATAAGGATAAAATTTAATAGGAAAAAACTGGAGGAAGAAATCATAAGAAAATCAATTTTAAAAATTATTTTAAATAAAATAATTATTAATTAAATGAATATGGATCAAATATGATAGAAAAAAAAATTAAAAGATAATAAAATAAAACAATCTAATTTAATAAATTATTTTAAATAAAATAATAATAAAAAGAACAATGATTAAATATTAAAAAAAAATCAAACTGCATGTCACTGTGAAAATTTAAAGAGGAAAGTATAAAAATTGAGAAGAAGAGAGAGAGAAGTCGTTTATGCAAGTTCATCGTCTGATTCGTAAAAGTAGTTATCTGTCACAAAACATTTTAAATAGGTAAAGGTTAAAGCCAGAAGGAGTAAGAGGCTTACCAACAGCTGCAAGTTCATCATTATAGGTCTTTCCACGTTTTAAGGGCGTATTGACACTTTCATCAGGTTTCTAACACAGTTCAATCAAGGCAAAGTGAATAGACATGATGCCTGTTATAGAGAAAGAGGCTAGCTAATATCGATGCTAGAGTGGTTCGAATGGCAAGAAACATGGTACAACCAATCATTAAAGACAAAACCTTGGTGAGAGGGAGACAATTAGTGTGCACATTTGGAACATGGCACTTATTTAATTAGTATGTTGCTGTTAGCACAATGGAGACATCAGTTGTTGTTTTTTTTTTTTTTTTTTTTGCTGCCACGTTGGGGGAACATTTCTGTTTCTTCAAACAATGTCATGCAATCCTTTATTTTAACACAAACCACACTGCACCCCGCCTAGGATTTATAATTAGTGTGGCACTGTTCACATGTTAGGAACAGTGCCTCTCCCCGTCTGCAATTTTTCCCTTCCCTGTAACCGTTTCTGCTAAGTTTTTTTCTCTCATCCTTGCATCCTCTGGCTGGTTTGGCGTACAAGAATACCAACCCTTTTCACGCCAAGGGTTCAGCTGCAATTCACGGTTTAGCTCCAGTCCAAGGGAAACGGTTTTGCGCCTCATTTGTCATTTGTGCCAGCTTCAAAATGATATAAAAAGAGGAACCTCACCATCATCTAATAGCTGGGATTTTATCCCTAACACAGACGGCTGGGATGAGAGGACGTTAGAGTGGTCTCCAAGTTTGTTTGGCTAGATAAACAAGCTGGCTTTGCAGAAGAGAGGGACGAAAAAAAAACAAAAAATAGAGGCTGAGAAGAGGAATACAGAGGGGAAGAAGAAGGCTGAAAGTAGAAAGAAATAAAAAAATATATATTTGAGAAAGAGAGAGGAGATTAACTGTAGTCTACCCTACCTTGCCGAAAAGGGGGTTTACAAAACTCTAAAAGTTTTGAAAAAGCTCCTAACGGCAAAAAGAGGAAGGCTTTCTTTGGGTCATCAGAGGCAAAGAAAAAAAGTAGGGATTGCCCATCGGTTGATATTTCATTTTTGCAAGCAAGATCTGCAGGTATAAGTTTCAACTTTTTCTTCCTTGCTATATTCAAACTTGGCCTCTGTTGTTTGTTCTGTTCCAAACCAAATCTGTTTCTTCCTTTTGCTCTGGATATTCGGTTTCTGTTTGGACAGAAGGTTATATGCTTGCCCACTGTTCATGCATGGCTTTGAGCTTAGATTTTTTTGTTTATGTTAAAGTTACGTGTTCTTTTCTTATTCTCTTTTCGTGAGGAACCGTGAGCTTTAAAGGTTTTCATTATCTTTCCATTCCTTTGTCCGAGTGCCTCTCTGCCTTAGGATGTTGCATAGTATGAGTTTGGCTCCTAAATAAAGCTATATCCAGAAAGTGAAACACGAGGGAAGCCCCTTTGCGTTTGAAGTAATCTTTTGGGCAGGTTCAGAGGGGTCATGTTTTCCTTTCTGCTCTTTGAAGATTGACATAACTGGCCATGTTGTTTTGGTTTTAGTCTGATATATGTGGTATAAAGGCATGCTCTTCAAATCTTTCCTTTTGCATGAAACCAGTATGGCAGTTTTCCCAGATTGGTAAAAGAGGATAGGTCATGAGTCACGAGTGTTGTTATATATAATAGGATTTTGGGTTTAAGTTGATGAACCAAATTTTGTTTGAGGAGAGGTGGCTTCGAGGGGCAATCTTTGGTTTTTTTGTTTTACGAACTGTTCACTTTTCTTGCAAATTTTGAGAATATAAGTGGATGGTTCGTTGTTTTTAATTGTGATTAATTTTGATATTTGTGTTTTGATAAAAAAAAAAAATTATATTTTATATGGTTAATATCCTAAAAATAGTTTGAACATTTTTCTTTTTGAAAAAATAAATATTCGAGATTTTAAAAATATGTTTTAGCATGGATTTTTTATAAAAAAAAATTATTTTCTTGCATTTTAAATTTTACAATGTGTTTGTAAATTCCGAAGGGTGTTGGGCAATATTCAAAAAATATAAAATTTTAGTTTTTTTCAATTTATTATTATTCACAATTAATATTTGGATAAAAAAATCTCAAAAGGATTAATATTCAAAACATTACTATGAATGATTTGCTATTATTCACTATTTATATTTGAATAAAGAAACCCCGAGTGGTTAATACCCAAAATATTTTTCTAATTTATTCGTTAATAATATAAGGGCAAAGAATCCTATGAAAGGTAAATGCTCAAAATATTATTAAGAGTAATATATCCTGTTCATTTTTAACATAAGGGTAGATTTATGCTTAACATATTATTCAGAATAATTTAATTGCATATCCTTGAAAGAAAGCTCAACTATAATAAGGAATATTTTAATTTTTATTCCACGATTTACGAGTCGCAAAAGTAAAAAATACTAAGACAAAAATAGGTTTTTAAAGCACCTTGAATTTTCTTAGATTTCTAAACTTAGTTTCTCCTCTTTGCAAATTACGAGTCGCGAATACTTAAAATACTACCAGGGAAATGAGCATTTAAGCACATTAAATCTCCTTGGATCTCTATCTTAGCTATTTATTAATTCACATGTTATAAATTTAGTTTGAATCAAATACAGATTTCAAGAGATTTGCATTGGTTCTCCTTGACACTCTATAGACATATCTAAAGGTATGATCTATATTGGCCAAGAGTTCTTTCTTTTAGATTTTGAGCCCAAGTTTATTCATCGTAGTAAACCTATCCTAAAAAAAACTGATGGGATTAGAGAACACCAACACCATAGCAATTATAAGGCAAACCAAACACCAAGTAGCTTACCTTAGGTAGGGCGTACTAGGAGTGTTAAAACCTTCCCTTTACACAATCAGTTCTTTGCCTTAGAATCTCTAAAAGACCAGTTAGGTTTCTTAGTGACCATAATACTATGTGGCGACTCTCTTTTCACGAAAACAAAGACCCTGACATCATCCCCACTTCAGGAAGGGTCACCGCGACGTCGCGCTCTCGCGAGTACGACAGTGAATGACGTGCATGTTCCCTCTATAGTTGAGATTCCTTGAAGTTTCTATCTATTCATCTCTCCCTTTTCAAACAAGTTGTCGCTCAAATCTTTCAGCTATAAATTCACATTCTGTCCATTGTTGCCCTATAGCATTAACTTGCTAGTTTTTTTTTCCCGGCATAATATTTTTAAAAAATAGAATATTATATTATATGTAAACAATCTCTAAACTCTATACTAAAAATAATCTTAGAGGCTGGAGAGAATATAATAAGAATCAACTATTGAAAGCTTGTGTGCAGGAGTACCTATGATTTGTTGGCCTTTTTTTCTGGTCAGACAATAAACAGTAGCTATATATGCTAGCAGTGAGTGAGGAATTGGTGTGGAGATTAAAAATGATTTCAATGTCAAAATGTTAATGGAAGGAGAAGAGGGTAAGAAAATGAGGGGAAAAGGCATGTAGTGGAAGAAGTTGGCTGAAGAGGCTACTGGCTCAAAAGGTTCATCCTCCACTAATTTATACAAACTCATACATGAAATATTCTAATTAATCATTGAGTTAATTTGTTGCTTATTTTGATTTTAGAAAAAGAAAACAAGTTTCATGATTGGATTTTATTGATTATTTGTTGGAGAAGTGGTGTTTGATGTGATTGTGATTGTGATTGTGCATGCATCCATGGGATCCACATAGAACATCTTGAATCCAAATAAGGTAATTATTGTAAAGATATCAAAGGACCTAGTCCTGCCACATGTCAAGTGATTAGAGAATAAAATGGTTAAAATGTTGTTAGTATTGTTAGACAGTTAAGAAAGTCTGTTAGCATTAATTAGTGAAAATAAAGAGAGGATAGATAACATAAGCAAGCTTCCAACTATAGATATACATAAAAGATGTCAGATAGTGTGAAATGGATTAATCAAGAAATAATACAAAAGTTTTCTTCTTTCTCTCTGTTTAGCAGAAATTCTCTCTGCTTCTCTTCAGTTCTCTATTTGTTTCTATGTAAATTTTGCTATCTTTACATGGTATCAGAGCTCATGGATTCTTGATCTTGTGATCTTCTGCTTCTGCACTCTCTAGTTTTTGTTTTTGATTCTAGCTTCATTCTCTTCTTATTCATGAAATTCTTTTGTATTCATCGATCTGTCTATTATTTGTTTGATATATTGTCTAACTGAAAACTCTTCTTCAACTCTTTGATTTTCTGTAAGATTCTTCCTTCTCAATCTTTGATTCTCCTCTTTTACTTCTTTCATTCTCAAAATGGTGACTACTTCTCAACTTCAGATTGTTCAATTTCCTATTACTTCTTTGCTTCCTATGATTTCTACTGTTGTGACAGTCAAGCTTGATGATACAAATTATCTCATATGGCACTTTCAGATGAAAATTCTTCTTGAGATTCATAGTATTTTAGGATTTGTTGATGGCTCAAGGAAGTGTCCAAGTTGATTTGACTCATATTCTGATCTTCCGGGTGTTGAAACTGATGATCATCAGGTTTGGAAAATGCAAGATCGAGCATTGATGCAGTTGCTTATTACCACTCTCTCTTCTACTGCGATTTCCTATGTCATTGGATGTGTCAGTTCTCATGATATGTGGGTTCAACTGAAGGATCGATTTCTATAGTTACTAAAGCACGAATCTTTCAGATGAAAAGTGAGCTTCAAACTATCAATAAGGCTTTAGAACCTGTGTCTCAATATCTGCAAAGGATCTAAGATGCTCAAGAACATTTATCTGCAGCAGGGGTTTATTTTGAAGATGATGATATTGTGATCTTGGCTCTCAATGGTCTTCCTTCTTACTATAACACATTTAAGTGTATGGTTCAAGGCAGAGACAATGTGTTATCTCTTAAAGATTTTCGGTCTCAACTACTTGCTGAAGAAGCCACTCTTGAGCAAACTCATTTTGCACCTCCATTTGTCTCTGCATTGATGGCTTAAAATAAGATATCTCAAGGCAAGGCTTTTGTTCTTGATGAAGGTAATTCTAATTCCCATCCTCAAGGGCATCCTTTTAGCTCCAAGTCTGCTCCATCTTCTCAATTTTCCTCTGGCTTCAATGGGGGTTTAATGGCTATCATGGTTCTACTGGCGGTTTCAATGGTCCCAATACGATGTTCACCAACAATGGTTATTTTAGCAATCGAGGCTCTCAATTTAAGGGTCGTGGCCTAAGTCGTAGTTATTACCAATCTGGTCCACGACCTTATCAAGTTCAGCCCACTTCTAGTCCTGGCATTCTTGGTCCTGGCACTGACATTCCTACTTGTCAAATCTGCAGTAAGAAAGGTCATATAGCTACTGATTGTTATCAGCGCCACAATCAATCTTCTACTCCTACCTCTTCAGTCCACTGTCAAATTTGTTGGAAATTTAGGCATTCTGCTACTCAATGTTATCATAGAGGCAACTTCTTTTATCAAAGCAGACCTCTTTCAACCAATCTTAGTGCCATGCATGCCAACTTTCCTTCTTCTCAACCTCATGAACAATTTTGGGTGGCTGATACTGAAGCAACAACTCATATGACCTCTGATTTGGCTTAACTCAGCTTGGCTACTCCTTACTCAGGATCTAATACTATTACCACTGCAGGAGGTTCAGGTTTGAGCATTTCTAGTATTGGCTCTTCTATTTTGGATGTTCCATAGTGCTCATTACAATTAAAACAAGTTTTGCATGTGCTTAAGCTATCTCAACATTTGCTATCGGTTCATAGGTTGTGTAAAGATAACAATTGCAGATTTATTTGTGATGCATTTGGTTTTTGGGTTCAGGACAAGATCACAGGGAATGTCCTTCTCAAGGGATTGTATAGAGTTGGTTTATATCATATTCCTTTCTTCATTTCTTCTATTCCACAACCTCATTTTCAACAAGCATCTGCTTTCCAAAATAATCAATTTTGTTATCTTGGTCAATAGGTCAAAACAAGTCTCTAGCATAAGCGTTTCGATCATCCCTCTAACAAAATCACTTCTAATCTTTTAAATCAATCCCAGATTCCTTTTACTTTATACACTTTCAAATTAGTTTGTACAACTTGTTTAGAAGGTGAACTTGCTAAACTTTCTTTTCCTTATCCAGCAGTTAAATCTATCAAACCTTTAGAGGTAATACATAGTGATGTTTGGGGTCCTTCTCCCACTATATTTGTTTAGGGATTCAGATATTATGTTAGTTTCATTGATGAATGTACTTAGTTTACTTGGATTTTTCCAATGATCAATAAATGAGAGGTTTATTCTATTTTTGTCTATTTCCATACCTTCTTAGTTACTCAATTTTCTGCTACTCTTCGGTTTTTTCAAAATGATAGAGGTGGTGAGTATCTTAGTAATAAATTCAAACATTATCTTCTTACCAAGGGAATTGTCCATCAAATGCCTTGTCTATATACTCTTGAACAAAATGGTCTTGCTGAGAGCAACATAGGCATATTTTAGAAACAGCAATCACTTTGTTACAAACTGTCAATTTTCCTTCTAAATTTTGGCTTAATGCTTGTGCTACTTCCATCTATTTGATTAATCGGATGTCTTGTCAAATTCTTCAGCTTAAATCTCTTTTCTTCTTATTGTATGGTTATACACCAGTCATCAATCATTTAAGAATCTTTGGTTGTGCTTGCTTTCCTTTACTCAAGCCTTACAATACTCACAAAGTTCAGCCAAAAACTTCCACTTGCATTTTTCTAGGGTATGCAGGTCAGTATAAGGGGTATATCTGTTTTTCTCTTCAAACCAATCGATTCTTTGTGACTCGACATATCATCTTTGATGAATCTGTGTTTCATTACACCTCTATGCCTGCAGTCTCTGCTTCTTCCTCTACTTCTTCACTATCTATTTCTCTACATAACATTGTTTTCCCTATTATTTCTTCTTCTTCATTCCCTTCTCGAGCCCCTACATCTTTGCATACACTGCCTCCTAGTGCCAACCCTCAACCTCTACCAGTTTTGAACTCCACTACACAATCTCCTCTCCTTGTGGATCCTAATTTCCAACCTGAGAATCTTTTTGTAGTTTTGCCTCTTTCACCTATGAATCTTTATCCCATGACAACTAGGTCTAAGAATGGTATTTCCAAAAGGAAGGCCTACTCTGCCTCTGTACAGTCTATTGATCTCTCTCAGGTTGAACCTAGTTCCTTCAAGGCTGCTTCTATAGTTATTGAATGGCAATCTGCTATGCGAGAGGAGATTGAGGCTCTTCATGCACAAGGCACTTGGGACTTGGTTTCTCTACCACCTACTAAGAATCTTGTAGGTTGTAAGTGGGTCTATCGAATCAAGAAGAATGCAGATGGATTTATAGCCAGACATAAGGCTCGATTAGTGGCTAAGGGCTTTAGTCAAAAGGAAGGTATTGACTATGGTGAAACCTTTAGTCCTCTGGTGAAACCTACCACTGTTCATTTAGTCATTGCCCTTGCAGCTCAGTTTAATTAGTCTTTAAGGCAAATTGATGTTAAAAATGCATTTTTGCATGGTATTATTAACGAGGAGGTTTATATGACTCAACCCAAGGCTTTGTGAACAGGCTTCATCTTTCTGACTTTGTTTGCAGATTAAGAAAGTCTTTGAATGGTCTAAAACAGGTTCTTCGTGCCTGGAATGAGAGATTTACTAGTTTTTTTAACCAAGTTTGGGGTTTCAAGCACCTCTTGCCGATCTTTCTCTATTTGTTCAGCACTCTTCTCTTGGCACTATGGTCTTGTTATTCTATGTAGATGATATCATTCTTACAGGCAGTCATTCTTCTCTTCTTACATCAGTTATTGAAGCCTTTACTCAAGAATTTGGTATGAAAGATTTAGGTCAGTTGAATCATTTTTTGGGGCTGCAGATTTCTTATCTGTCTTCTTGTTTGTTTATGTCTCAGACTAGCTATATTAAGGAATTACTTAATATGCTTGATTTACATAATTCAAAACCATGTGCTACTCCTTGTATTCCTCATCATCACCTACTCAAGGATGCTGGCAAGCCTTATTCTCATCCACAACAATACAGGAGTATTGTTGGAGCCTTGCAGTATCTCACCTTCACAAGACCTGATATTGCCTTCTCAGTGAATCAAGCTTGTTAATTCATGCATAATCCCATGGACTCTCATGTTGTAGTAGTAAAGAGAATCTTGTGGTATCTCAAAGGTACCCTTGATTTTGGACTTCATTTTCAGCCTGGTCTTCTTAACCTGCAGGCTTATAGTGATTCTGACTAGGCTAGTGATCCAAATAACAGACGGTCTGTCTCAGGTTCTATTGTTTACTTCGGCTCAAGTCCTATTTCTTAGGCTTCTAAGAAACAACATATTGTTTCTCGATCCTCTACTAAGGCTGAATATCGGGTTCTAGCTATTAATGCTGCAGAACTTGCCTAGATTCACCAACTGCTCTATGACATTCAAATCCCTTTACAAATTCCTCCTTTAATCCATTGTGATAATATCTCTTCTATTTCCCTTGCTTCCAATCTAGTGTTCCATTCAAGAATGAAGCATCTCCAGATTGATTATCATTTTGTTAGAAAACGTGTTATCAAAGGTGATTTGCTGGTCTAGCATGTCTCTTCTGCAGACCAGTTTGCTAATATCCTCACTAAAGGTCTTTCCATTCCTTTATTTCAGCACCACTGTTCCAATATTATGCTTGGCTCCTCCAAGCCTGCGATTGAGGGGGAATGTAAAGATATCAAACGATCTAGTCCTGCTACATGTTAAGAGATTAGAGAATAAAATGGTTAGAATGTTGTTAGTATTGTTAGACAGTTAAAAAAGTCTGTTAGCATTGATTAGTGAAAATAAAGAGAGGATAGATAACGTAAACAAGCTTCCAACTATAAATATACATAAAAGATGTCCGGATTAATCAAGAAATAACATAGAAGTTTTCTTCTCTCTATCTGTTTAGCAGAAATTCTCTCTGCTTCTCTTCATTTCTCTATTTGTTTATGTGTAAATTTTGCTATCTTTACAATTATGAAAAGCTTGATTGTCTGATGACAACTCATGTGTATAATTGTTAGATCTCACTTTGTCGGGCAAAATGATTCAAAAAACCAATAATGTAAATGGCTTTGAATTTGTAATCAAATCATATAAGCCATTGATTTATTTAGAACTTAAATCACCATGAAAATAAAATAATTGAACCTGTACAAGATCCAATCATCCATCACACAAGCACTTGGCCAAGTTGTCTCTATAAGATGGTAAAATAGAGAACTAAACAAAACATGTAACATCAAGCTACATCGTCCATATGGTTGTCTGTAACGTCTCAAGAACCTAGCACGCAACTGAACAGCTTCTAGGTCTGCAAAGACATTTCCAGTCCAATGAGCTCGGGCGTAGAAATTTGCCCATTGAACAGTCCCTGTTAAAGATCAATCCAGAAATTAATTTATCACCGCCTACCATTCTTGAGTTTCTCAGAAGCCTCCAGCTAAATATTCAGGCATGCTTGTTGACTGAGATTTTTCAACACCCACCGTTCTTGAATTTTGCAGAAGGCTCCAATCAAACAATGAAGAATAATATATATTTTTTTGGGTTTTAAAAGAGTTTTTTAAAAAAAAATTGAAAATTTTTAATGTGTTTAATGATTTACAATTAATTCTTTTTTAATGCTATGGAATAAGTAAATTGTAGAGTCACAACTGAGAGTAAATGTGTAATATTTTACTTTCTATATCTTAGAGCTCCAAAATCAACGTCTCCTACTCAAAATATCCTCCTCACTGTTCGGATCGTCAAAACCCTTGGCTCCGTACATTAAATGTTATTCTATCATGACATGTTTTCAATTTAAGCAGTTTTTTAATCACGGCACTAGCCATGTGTCTATCATGACAGTAAGGGCCGGTGGTCCAGGGAGGGAGGGAGGTGTTATGGTGCAGGTTTCCACATTCTAAAACGATTTATCCAAATGTTAGTAAGAAGAAAGGGATGAGTGATTCTGTATATAATTGAACTCAAGATTTCAATTATTTGTATAATTGAACTTTTTTTTAATTTCTTTTTAGATTAAATTAATTCAATTCATTATATGTTCATTGCTATAAATAAAGTTTTCTAGTTCCCATAATCTGGATATGTATTTTAATAATAAATTTCAACGAAAAAATAACTGGCCATTCATTCATACGACTAGAAAAAGGGCCAATGATGGATGCTGGAGATAGTGCAATGTTACGTTACAGGCTGCCAGACAATTTTGCTGATAAGATTTTATATATTATAGTGATAATTAATAAGTAAAATCCTTGTATTTTGGAGGTAGTTGTGAGTTGTGATTCAGAAATTAATTTATATGGTTTGTATTGGTTACGTAGTGGGTCTATCTTAAGGAATAAAACAGGTATTAAAAAAAATGACCCATCAAAAATAATATAAATATAAATATATCTCTATTTAAAATTTTATTTTCTGATTATATTTTTAAAAAAAAAAATCAGATAACAACTAATAAAATAGCAACGTTTATTCCTCACCCCTGTAAAATTCTCGGCGTTATCACTAGAGTATAACGACAACGACTTGGCAAAACATGACATTAATAAAATAAAAATAAAAAAGTTGAAGGAAGATACAAATTTGGAAATAGAAAAACAAGCATTTCTGGCTATAAATGACAGGAAAAGACTCATTGAGACTGAACAGAGAGAAGCAAGCAAGCTAGCTAGTAAGAGAGATATGGGATCCATTTCGAAGCCTCATGTTGTTGTGATCCCATGTCCACTCCAAGGTCATATAAAGACTATGCTTAAACTTGCGAAGCTTCTTCACTACAAAGGTCTTCACATCACGTTTGTCAGCACAGAATTCAATCACAAACGTTTCCTTAGGTCAAGAGGACCTCATGCCCTTGATGACTTGCCTGGCTTCCATTTTAGAACCATTC
>Ga0325404_1005096_pt1 | contig 13886 bp, 4 predicted proteins | sample PopdelMetagenome_18_FD_205664 | JGI IMG/M metagenome (GOLD analysis project Ga0325404, IMG submission 205664) | Populus deltoides microbial communities from Bellville, Georgia, United States - Xylem-Control-R1 | ecosystem: Host-associated > Plants > Phyllosphere > Stem > Wood/Secondary xylem... | reverse complement strand
TTATATTAGTGCAGTTAGATGAAGTCCAAACCCAACTATATTTAAATAAAAAATATAAATGACATGTCATCGAGAAAGGATGATGCATCATCAATTCTTATCTTCTTCGTTGCCTGTTAAAATCATGGAAGCTAAGTTGGATTCTAGTGTATAATGTTATAATATTTGCAAGTGAATAAAATCATAACAAGCAGTAAAGATTTTTTTCTGTTTTTTTTATTAAATTCATTTATAAAAAAAATACATAATATATTTATACTTTATTTATATTAAATAATTTTCTTCAATAATGTGATAGTAGGAAATTGTTATAAAAAATCAAAAATAATAAATGGAAGAAAAAAAAAGTTGATAGGCTTATAGAGGCCCTATTTGTTTTTGCGTTTCAATAGCATTTTTAAAAAAATTTAAATTTTTTTATTTGCTTCAAATTAATATTTTTTGATGTTTTTAGATTATTTTGATGCGCTGATATCAAAAATAATTTTTAAGAAAATAAAAAAAATATTATTTTGATATATCTTTTAGTAAAAAACACTTTAAAAAGCAATCACAACCACACTTTCAAACAGGAGTGCTGAAGGATTTTAAGGGTGCGTTTGTTTCCCGGAAACTGGTTTCCGGGAAACCATTTTCCAAACTTTCATGTGTTTATTTGCCATTAGAAAAGTTGATTAACGAAAAACGCTTTTCAGTCAAAGAAAAATTTGGCTTGATTTTCATAAAAGTGTTTTCCTTTTATTTTGGATGGAAAACACTTTTCAGAAGTTGTGAAAAATTTAGAAATTTCATATTATTAATTATTTGCTGATGATATCAAATTTGATCATCAAACTTTTGATTGCTAGATATATTTTGCTTTTAATATTTGTTTTTCAATTTCATCACTTAGAATTTAATTTTTATATTAATTTTGGTCCTTATTTTTATAATTGTTATTTGTTTTTCCCTTATCATTTTTTAATTGAAATTTTTTATCTATCAAATTTGGTCATCATTCTTTAGATTGTTACTTATTTTATTTAAAATAATTTATGAAATGTTAATTATTATTATTTTAATTTCTTCATCTTTCAATTTTATTTTTTAGATTTGATCTTTATTATTTTGATTATTATTTATTTTATTTGAGATAATTTATGAAATTATATTTTTTTTCAATTTCATTCTCAGTCAACTTTTTAATTTGTAAGATTTGTTCTTCATTATTTTAATAAACTTGAAAAAAAAATAAAGCATTAATAAGTTATTTACCAGCTCATTTTCCATGATATAACAAAACACTGGAAAGTGTTTTCCAATTTATTTTTCATTATACTAACGAACATCAGAAAATAATTCACTTTCTAAAAAGAAACAACTTTCCAGCAAACAAACAGGGTTTATTTTCTATTACACTATCAAACATCGAAAAGTAATTTACTTTCCAAAAAAAACTACTTTCTAGCAAACATTGAAAAACTACTTTCCAGCACAGCAAACAAACAGGCCTTAATATCTTATAAAGTACTATCATTTACTTGCTTTCCATCTTTCTTTATTGTGTTTTTTTTACTTGCCTTTGGTTTTCTTATAGGGTCATCCTTATTTTTCCTTGACATGCCCCTAATGCTTGGGTTTCTTAGGCACTTTCCTTCAGGACTTGAGTGAAATCCATGGATGGTCTAATTACAGTTTATTAGTGTTGATTTCTTGATGACTGATGGTTTTCTTTCCTTTTTTTTTTTTTTTTTTTTAATTGACGCTTGCAGGTCTTGGAGAAGACAAAACCCTCGTATAGGTGGAGGGAGATGCTGAAGCCTTGAGTTTTGAAGATAACACCATGGATGCTACACAATAGCATTTGGAATGTTACCCACATAGAGAAAGTTCTTGTTGAAGCGTATAGGTATGCTCATAATTTTGTGTCAGACCTACATGACATAAATTATAAATAGCAAGCTAAGCACCCTCTCATTAAGATTGTAAAACTGAACCATGACAAATAATCATTGTACCACTGCGGATGTGATATCAGGTTACTCTGTTTCAGACTTTTAAGGATGGCTTGTCCAATTAGAGGATCAGATTGATTGCCATGAATTAAAAGGAAATGCAGCCTTTTTCTTCTAAAATCAGTGTTTATAACATATTTTGTCCAAGGAAAATGCATATAACAATGACATTTGTCCGTTATACTTGCAAAAAAATTACCTTCAATGGATGCTTTATCACAGAACAATTACCTTTTTCTTTTATAATGGAAGTAATATGTATCTTCTTTACTTTCTTTCATTGATGTGAGCATCATCATCTGCATCATCAAGTTGGTGAGCGGCAGCAGGAACAGGCAATGCATAAAGGGTCTGAGTACAAAACCATTTATATGTATAATCTCCCAACAGATTGGCTACAAATTTAGTGTAAAGATCAAAATCGAGCCTTCCGTTTTCGACCAGTGTATCTTGTGTCGGGAGGCACTGCGTTTCCTTTTCGTCTCAGTTGCTCTTTCTTTTTAAATATCCAATCTTTGCCCTTCCCTTTCCTGGTTATTTTCTGTTTTTTCTTAGGTCTGTTCCTGTCTGAAATGCAAACCTGCATTCTCAAGGTAGCATATATAATAATTATTAGTGATTTGAAAAATTCAAATTGAAAAGAAAAGGATACCATGTTACAAACAGCCCAGTTAAAGCTTGAAAAAAAAAAAAAGCAAGACAAAGCAACCCACCGTCTGATTTTCTTCACTACTTTCATCTTCAGAGCAGCTTTCTCCATCTTCACCTTTCCCCCTCGGAACAGCAGTGCTTATAGATGGTGCTCCACAAGTAAGCACGAGGTATTCTTTTCTACTCTTGGCACTGTGACAAAAAAATTGTTTAGTCAGTGAATGGTGAAACTCTGAAGAGGAATATGAAACCGGAGGATAATTATTAGCAAGATTCTTCTTTTAGCTTCGTTTGACTTGAAGGAAATTACATATCAGAAGGTAAACTTAATTGATAAAGAGAGAACAGGGTGAATATACTTGCATAATAAAACAAAGAATTAGCAGACAGTATCTAGCACATCAAGCTCTCAAGGTTTAGATTCTTTAAAAGCTTGCAACATTTTATGTGCAAGCTTTTATTCCCAACCAGAACATTCAAGTTACAGGGTTGGAAAGGACTGATATTATTAAAGCCAAACGAAAAACACATATACAACAAATAATATTTATGTGCTTACCAGACATGAAAAACGCAACATGAGAGTTCTAAATAGAAGCTTAGCATACCTGTGTGGGTAATCAATAACAACACCACCAGCAAATCCAGCATGCATTGCAGATCTCAAAATTAATTCACGCTGGGCTATGTTTTCAGGATACACTTGGAACACTGCTCTTGCTCCTCTTGCCAAACATCTATATAATGATCCAAAGAAAGCCCTGCCATAAAATTGAATCCCAAAACAGATTGAGTGCTGACAGACTACATAAACCTAAAGCAGAAAAGAAAAGAGAAGAAACTTACTTCAATCTTAGTCTTGGTTCATGGGAGGACTTATCTGCATTGCATAGCCACTGGGAGCCAAATCAAAAGAATAAAGTGAGGAAAAGGCACTCACTAAAGTGTTATACAACTTAACATTTAAAAAACAACCCGTACAAAGGATATGAAAGAAAAGAGGACAAGGAAAGCAATTGTGTGAAGTTTGACAATTCAATTGGAAACAGATGTTGAGGTTTATATATTAGAAAACTAAACATCAAAGCAGCAAATCACATTTGGTTTGTGATTTTGACTGGAAAACCATAGACCCCTAATCTCAATATCATAACATTTCTAAAACATCCTCCCCGAAATCTCTTTATTGCTCGTCCAACTTCACAAAGATTAATTGTTAATTGTACATCTGATTAAAAAATTTATGTCATCTAGAAAGGTCCGCCTCTCTACCTTAATTTACTGTTTCTATAAAGATCTTGGTACAAGAAAAAGCTAACATGTAAGCAAGCTTTGTTAGGCCTTAGCTGAAGTAATAAATGGGTCGTGTTAGGGAAGAAAGATAAGTTCAGACCTTACAACCAAAATGCAAATTTAATTGTCCATTAAACCTTTTGCCTTGAAAAACTGCAATCTTCTGCTTTTTAAGGGCCTTCCCTTAAAAAGTAATTCATAAATAGACATTTTTGTTTTCTTTAATAAAAGACATGATCATCCAAGAACACAAGGAAAATGCAGGGAAGCCTCTACTTAAATAAAATAATTCAAATAGGTGGAACATCAGAAGATGACTGACTACAGGAAGCAGAGTAAGAATTAAAAGAGGTTCATTGAAAATAATGAATCACATAAATTAAGGAAAAAACTGAATTTTTTGGACAACTCCTAACACAATACACTTGCATACATGCATAAATGTCTACAGAATACAAGAGAGTACAACCTGAACAGCTGAAATACTGATGGCACCATCAATAATTCCAGGTCGAAGTGCTAGGCCCTGCAACATAAGCTTAAGCATTTCAGCGATAACTAATAACTTAAAACCTATTTTGCAGGTTTAATTGCATATTATATCATATTAACAATGAAAAAAAGACTTATACTGAAATAGCTTCCAAAAGTACATACATTCACATATCATAACTGCACAAAGCATTAAGTATTGAACCTAAAGTGGTCATATGACACGGAATATTTGATCAAAAGTGAAATAAACTAGAAGATTGCACAACTTTGCTTCACTAACTAATGTTTAGCGCATCAACCTTATCCCAACCAGAAGGCCACAAAGGCACAAAACTGGCATCCTGCTAAATAAATTTTTTTAAAAAAAGTTAAATTGGCCAAGAAATTGTATTTTTTCCCCACAGCTTTGATTCGCCTTTTTTTTTTATTGTGTTGCGGAGCATATAACATAAAACTGAATCTTAATTGGATACCTGACCCATATCACCCAGTAAAAGATCACCCTCAACCTCCCGCTCCAAAGCAATATCTGGATTTGACAAGAAAAATGTTAAAAGTTCCTATATGCAAAAAAACCTAACATGAACCTCTGATGAAATATTACAAAATTGAACAAACTCAAGCAGACATACTAAGCATTGATTGTGAAACATCTAAGCCGATCCACTGGTGACCATTTTCAGTTAATGTCTCCCCACTAAGTCCTGATCCACAGCCTGAAAAAGCCAGAACAATTACAGTAAGCATTTAAAAACTTTAGAACAGAATTCTGCACACAGACAGAATAATTAACAACAAAAAAAATGTAACAAGTATCAGGAATTCAAGGTTTAAAACAGCAAAAGTTTGACGTATAAATAGCTAATGTCCCACCCAGGCATATTAAAAGGATAAACACCACAGCTACACAAAAAAAAAAAAAAAAGCTATTTTCTAACTGGTAAACAAATCATAAGCCATAAATTAATCACATTTACAAACAGAGAAGAGAGAGTGGCTTCATGGTGTAATTATGATGGAAATGTAAAATGCAACATACCGATATCGAGGAGTAATCTAGGGATTCCATCAACAGACAAAGCAAGAAGCTCCAACGCTCTTTCTGATAGCCTAGCCTATAAACAACCACACATCATCATCAGGTAACAAAATCATTGAATAAGCATTAAAACATTGTTCTTAAAAGAAAAAAAAAAGAGTACCTGAATATCGATAATTCGAGAAGAGGAAGTGTATTTACGAGCCTCCGAATCATCATAAAAAATCTCAGGTGGAGCTAGTAGCTCTGGCCGATTCGACATCTCCAGTAACTCAACTCAACTCAGTTCGGTCAATAACTAGGAGATAATTAGGAGCTGCAGAACATGAATATTGATTGAGAGAGGCAGCTTAAACCCTAAAAAAGGTTAAAAACCCTAGACAGCTGAGCGAGCACCTCTGTTTTCAGTTTAGTCGGAGAAAATGGGATATGCAGGTCATGATAAGACAGACAATGTTGGTCCATTCCGATGAAGCCCAAGCCCAAACAATATTGTTCTCCAATATTCTATTTTCCATTTTTACTTTTCATAACACTTTAATTAGGCATGGAGTTCTTTTCAGTGTATGAATTTTGTTGATTCAAATGTTTGATCTTTATTTTTTAATAAATAAATTCTTCAGCTTATTAAAATTAAACAATTAAGTTTGAAACGGATATCTGTTAATTTTCGTTCTATTTATCTTTTTATTTATGACATCACATATTCATTAGAATTTACGAGCCTCTGAAAGTGGTTGTTGAAAATGCGTCTCTTTCTTTCCTGCCGGAGAGAAGATACCGTGGTTGACAGAAAAAGGCGGGCGATGAGGTGGTTGATATCCTTCCCTTTTCGATAAGTTGAGACTGCCCAGAGAAGGAGCTGATGCCAGGGGCTGGTAGGCCATTGGATGTGAGCTCTTGTGCTGACAGTTTCCCATACGGTGCTGGAGTAGGAGCATTGAAAAAATATGTGGTCATGTGTCTCATTGTGCATTCCACAGAGGATGCAGGTTCTGCTTGCTATTATCCCATCCATGTTTGGGTTTATGTCACACACGTACCTGTGTTTCTTCCTGTAAATGATCATTGAGAATATCTTGATTTGCTCTGCGCTTGATACTACTTATACCATCCACAATCCTGGAAGCAACATCTCCTGCAATTAAGAATTTCAAACTCGAGAACTCTGAGGGGTGTAGCTCAACTGATCAGGTCTGAGTTTGCTCTTCAAAGGTTATTAGTTCGAGTCTCACAAATCTAAAGACCATTAAAGATTTACATAGTTGTTAACTTCATGATTTTTTAATGAGTTTATACTAGCAAGCCGAGACCGAAGGAAGACTTGGCATTTTGGTTTCTGGATTTGTATGGATAAAACCTGGAATCAATTTGAGATGAAATAGCTGGAGGCATTATCCTTGTAGATTTGCAGCTGAACCAGTTAGCCACTTGCTTTTACACCACAGTTGAACAAGAGAGTTGTGCAAGAGATGTATGGGCTCTGGGGAGAACATCCTTATAAACCAGATGGTTGTTTTTACATAAGGAGGTATGATAATGATTATTTTTTAAAATATTTTTTATTTAAAAATATATTAAAATAATATTTTTTTAAAAAAATAATGTTTAATATCATCATATCAAACCAATAAAAAAATAAAAAAATAAAATTCAAACCTTCTCCTTCTCGAAAAATTTCAAAATAATTTGAGGCCACACTGCTTAAAACGTTACCAACTATTTGACTTTTTTCTTCTTCTTGAACATGTTTGAGTCCTGATATTATTTTTTAAGAACGTCTAACATGTGGTTAAGGCGGTTTGTTCAAGACATAGTTTTGAAATCCGATCTGGTAGTCGACCCGGTCTAATGACCGGGTCAGTCAACCCAAAAAAATGCTGACTCTTTAAAGAATGTAGAAATATGCAAAGCCTCAACAACGCTGACCTTGGTGTTGATACTTCAAATTCCTTTCAAATTTTGGTAATAGTGCATTTGTTAAAAATGTTCATTTTGGTTTCTTTTTGTGATTCTGATATTCGTTGTTGAAAGTTAAAAAAGTAGAACTCATTCGAGAGGGCTCGTGACTCATACTTAAAAAAAAAAAAAAGAGGAAGACAGACGGAGAGTACTATGGAGAGTGGAGAGGAATAACCGGGATTTTAAGCAAAAATTTGCGTTGGATCTCCTATAGAGAATAGACTCACCGGGAACACATTCACTACTGGGTATTGACATCTTAATGCGTTGCAATCTGGACTTCTACGATCTCTATGTCGGGGGTGCATTTCAAGCTCAAGCCCCATTATATAGAGCGCAGTTTCGCACCTTAGTGCATCTCTTTTCGTTCTCTTTCCTGTCCATGAAGATGGATCAAAGAAAGGTAGCTTGCTTCTCTCCTGGAGATCCGCTTTTCCGACTAATGACAGAGCCCCCCGGCTGGGAGGCATTTATTCACCTTCATCGTTTTGGCTTTTTAAAATGCCAAAACGATGTAGTTTAATGTCTCTGTATAAAAAAAAAAAGGTCGGGTCTCAGCCAGGTTTACCCAGGCGGGTTTGCTAGGCCAACTTTCAGGCGGGTTTTTAGACTCGGACCGGTCTCAGGCCCGGATCGGCCGGGTCCCGGGTCAACCCACCAGGCCGGTCCGAGTTTCAAAACTATGGTTTAGGATGTTCAATTTAACTTGACAAATAACAATAAAAACAAACAATCAACAGTTCAAAGAAGACAAGCTAAAAAAGAAACACAAAAAGAAGAAGAAGAAAAAGAAAAAGACTAATCATAGATCACTGAAGAACCTACCAAAGCTAGTGGCATGTGAATGCAGTAGAGAAGTGGAAGATAGCATGGGCAAGAATTTGCTCCCCAACTTCCTGCTAGCCAATCACAGCGCCACTAGTGCCACTTGGACCCACACACAAGGGCGAAACTAGGAATTTTTTTTTGCCCTGAGCTATTAAATAAATATATAATTTTTTTTTAAGATCAATTATTAACTCATGTATATGAATTTTTAAAGTTAACAGTAAAGTTTTAATTCCAATATACTACCTAAAATATTAAAAAATAAATTTGAAAGTACATAAAATTGAAGTGAAAGTAAAAATAAACTCACTATTGAAATTACATCCTTCGATGTTTTGTGAAATATAATTCATCTATAATCGAATTTGAATTGATATTGTTACAACCCTCAACCGGGATAAAATAACAATCTCATATCAACTGAAAAATAAAGTAATTAATTTTTTTTCCCTCTCTCAATTCCTCCTTCCTCCACTTGATTCTTCCTTAGATTAGTGTTTTATAAGTTGGACTTTATAAGTTTACAAGGTTATTCTCTCACTTTTTTTTTTCTTTGGATTTTTTTTATGTTTTTCCCTTACTTTTCTCTCTTTCTCTCTCGTCTTTTCTTTTCTTTCTTTTCCTATTTTGCTTCTGCCCAGTCGGCAACATATAAAAGGAAGGAAGAGCTGATTTGTTTTATTTTTTAATGGCAAATAATCATTTTACCCTTAATGAGTTGTTTTGCTTTTATTTGACGGTATTTTTTTGTTAGCACTACCAAGTTCCGTTCATCCTAAAATTTTAATCAGATTTTATTCAATATATTTGAAGATTCCTCGTAAAATTTCAGCTCAATCTGATGGTCAGATTAAAAATTACACCCAATAACATAAAACTGGTTAAATTATGATTTTTCATTAAATTTCTAAATTTTTTTCAAAAATTTTGAAATTTTAACCCAAGTTAAAGCATATTATATTAGAAAGCTCAAATTTTCAAAAAGTTTTTGATAACTCATGTAGAAATTTCTTCTTCTTCTATTTCTTTGCTGATGATCTCTTTGATTTTTCTATGCTTAATGTTAAAATTGTGAAGGCAGTGGTGTTTGGTGTCGTCTTGAATTTTTTTTTTTTATACACGTCGATATACATAGTTATTCATTATTATAATACTCGACCTAATTTAATTCAGCTCAAAATATGGTTTACGATTTGGGCGGTAAACAATTCAAGCTTTGAATTAAAAAATAATAATTAAAAAAAACATATAAAATTATAATAAATAAAAACAATTTTAAATTCACATACATCCTCCTTTAAAGACCAAAACATCTATTAAGGTTATTATCGAAAAAAAAACCCAAAACATGTTTAAAAAACCCAAACTTAATAAATAAAAAATCATCTAATTAAAAGGAAATAGACCCAGCCGGTTTTGAAAGAAAAAAATGAACTGAGCAGAGCTGACTTGGTTCGGTTTGAACCAGTTTTGGTTTAGTTCGGGTTAATTTTTTCAAAAATTATGACTCCCATTTCAGTTAGGTTTTTAGGCCAAAACCGGATTAAATCAGACAATAAACACCTCTAATAATGATTTAATTAAGAAAATTAAGAAAAAGGTGATTTTGCTCCACTTTCAAATATTGCTGTACCATTCTTTGAGGATTAGATACAGTCGGGTGTGCACTAGTTATCAACTGTTGCTATGAATTCTCATAACCATATTACATTGTAGGAGTGTTCACGGTTCGGTTTTTATCAAAAAAAATAACCAAACCAAAATTTTTTTTTAAAAAAAACCGAAACCGAACCGAAACCGGTTTAAACCGACCGGTTTCGGTTCGGTTCGGTTCGGTTTTTTAGAGAAAAAACCGGTTCAAACCGGTTTGGCTCGGTTTTTTCGGTTTGGCTCGGTTTTGGCTTGGTTTGGCTCGGTTTTTTTTCTGTTCGGTTCGGTTTTTCCGGTTCCAGGCTTAAAAAACCGAAACCGAACCGGTCAGTTTTTTCAAAATTTTAATCGGTTTAATCGGTTTTTTTTACTGTTTGGTTTTTTCGGTTATTTTTTTTCCGGTTTTCTCGGTTTAATCGGTTTTTTGGTTTTTTTGAACACCCCTACTACATTGTTGTAATTACGGAGCTAAGTTGCATATTGTGCATTTTGATATGCATATGTATTATATCAATAATGCAATAATTTAAGTCTTAATTAAGGGTGCTCATCGGTTTATGATTTTTTTTTAAAAAAAAATTGAATTGAATTTAATTGAATTAAATAATGAACCAAACCAATTGATTTGATTCAATTTAGTTCAGTTTTTATTTTAAAAAAACTGAATAAATCCAACTTATTTTATAGACCTTTTAATTAGTTGTTCTATTTTTTACAAATTTTATTTAATAGGTCTTTAGTTTATAATTGTGTTTTTTATTTGGTTAGGTTTGGTTTTGTCAACAAATTAAACTAAATTTGTTGTCTAATCAAAATTGCCCAATAACTTTTCAAACCCAACCTAGTTATGAACCTAGCACAATAGTGTTTTGTTCATTAATAATTAGTTTAATATTCATGAACACATTTCCATCACTTGTCAAATCGTATGAATTGTGGGAGCAATTGTTGAGATCATATCTCTGTGTCATATAAACTAAAGGCCTCTGAAATTAAAAAATAAAATAAAATAAAAAAGGAAGTAGAATAGACAAAGTGACCAATATATATATATATATTGCAAGGTTTTTTTTATTTTATTTTATTTCTTTTGCTTCCCATTTACAGATGTCAATTTCCAACACTTTATTGCATGCTATGTGCAGATGGAATTTCAATTGCTATACATATTCTTCTTAAACTATTTATATTCCCAATATATTGGAACACACATATTATCATATTTTACTTGAATGAGTTCCTATTTTTAGGTGACATTTACAGTGCATTTTACACCTATTTCAAAAAGATAGAGATTTATCATATTAAATTGATAAATTTTATCTAATTTAATAACATTTTAACAGAATTTTTTTTACATAAAACTCTATCCAAAATTTTATCCAAATTTTTTTAATATTTTAACAGAGTTTAATAATATTTTAACAGAGTTTTTTTTTAATATTTAAAATGCATGCAAACTGATCCGAACTTTCAACATAAATCAAAAAAAAAAAAAAACCTTCCACTCATAAACAATTCACAACCAATAGTTCTACTATTACCTTATTATATACAATATTAAATACATATGGTTATTAAGATAAACTAACATATATGCATAAGAAAATACAATTAACTAATAGTTTACAATTTCAAGAGATATAATTAAACATGTTATAAATTGTCCTTTGAATAAAAATTTTCCTTTTTGTCTCAGCATCATCACTTCAATTGGCCCTCACACGACCAGACAAAACTAATTCAGTAACCAATGCACATTCTTTATTTAGCCCATAACCCCTGTGCTCGTGACTAGATCCCACTCTTCAATTATTGATATCGCGTCTGTGATGAGTCCCGACTCATGCGGTTGGCGAACCGTTATCTAGCATAGCCCCTGCTCATGCTGTAGGCTCAAACCATTTTAAATCAACAATCTTGCTCATGCGGCTTCAAAACATTTTGATTAGTAGCCTCATGTAATGGACTTAAAAATATTTTGATCCGTAGCCCATGCTCATATAACATATATAATGTAAGTTCATTCAGACACTTACAGTTAATAAATTTTTTTTTTTATCAATATCCCCTTATGCATACAACAGGCTTAAAAACATTTTAATCAATTGACTTTAAAGTTAGTTTTGGGCTTAAACCCACACACGAGTGCGTTGACCCAGCTTGTGTTCGGATCTTGATTTGAGTTTATTATAAAATAATATTTTGGTCTTCAAATAATTGTTTTTTCAACTAAAATTTAGACTTGAGCATGGTCCGTGAAGAATTATTTCTTTTAGTTCAGCCTGTGAATGTTAACAACCACTTCCATAAGCTCTTTTTTTTTTTTTCACTTTTCCTCATCTCTTTTTTAGTTGTTTCCTTCTTCTTTTTATGCTTTGGTCTTCCTTTAAAATCTAGAGGTTATGATTATGTTGTTGAAATATATTTGAGTTATATAATTTTTAGTTCAAATACCTTGTTTAGAAGTGCATAGAAACTAAGGTGGCGTTGTTAGAATTAGGGGTGATCATTTTCAGTTCGGTTCGGTTTGATTTTTTTTAAAAAAATAACCAAATCAAAATTTTTTTAAAAAAACTGAAACCGGTTCAAACCGACCAGTTTCGGTTTGGTTTTTTAGGACAAAAACTAGTTCAAACATGTTTGGCTCGGTTTTCTCGGTTTTGGCTCGGTTTTTTTGTTTGGCTCAGTTTTTCCGGTTTGGCTCGGTTTTTTTCGGTTCGGGTTCGGTTCGGTTTTTTTGGTTTTTTGCTTATAAAACCAAAACTGAATCGCCCTGGTTTTTTTAAAATTTTAATCGGTTTTTTTTCGTTTGGTTTTTTCAGTTATATTTTTTCCAGTTTTCTCGGTTTTTCGATTTTTTTGCTCACCCCTAATTAGAATACTGAAAGACTTATACAAACATCCGTTGCATCAAGAAAGAAGTAAAAGAATTTTAAGAACACATGATTCATCCTTAACAACAATTCAAATTCATCAATTTTAAAGTGTTTGAACAAGTAAATATCATTATCTTATTTTGTTTAATCCATTTTTCTTAATATGGATGCTAGGATTATTTTTCTATCTCTTATGCTTTTTTGAATGCATCATGCTTGCTAAAACTTTTATATATTTTAGTCTTTCATAGCATGATTTTTATATGATAGTCTTTTATATGTTTACAAGTTTATTGCATGTTTATAATTTCAATATGCATGAACCATAGATTGGCAAGCTAATGCATGTTAATTAAATTTTTTTAAAACAACATTATTTTTAATAAAATTTTAAAAAATGGAAATAATGTTGTTTTGCATAAAAAATTTAGAAAATATTGACTAGATCATTTCATATATGAATTGACCATGAAATTATTTAACTAAATTATTTTTTTATAATAGTTTAAAGGAAAACCTGACCAAAACTAAATTTCAAACTAACCGGTTACCAAGGCTAAGATTGATAACTACGAGTGCGTAGTTTGGTGGACAGAACATCAATGTGATTAGACTAAACAAAGGAATGACAAGAGGGAGGGGGCTAGCTAGGCAGTTAGGTTCATGTTTTTCAAAGAAAACTTCACTTCACTTCACGCCCACGAACATTATTCTTCTCATCATTGCTGCCACCTTCCCCACCTCATGACCTCACCCCACCTGCTATACGGAATTTCCCAGAGAGGAAGGATAGGGAGCATAATCCTCACAAAAAATAATATTCCAATTATTCGTTCTTGATAAGAGAATATTTGAAAATTTGGTATGCTTATTTTTTAAAATATTTTTGATTAAAAATATATTAAAATAATATATTTTAAAAATTTTATTTTTAATATCAGCATATCAAAATGATTTTAAAATATATATAAAAAATTAATTTAATTCATAAAAAAATAAAAAATTTAATTTTTTTAAAAACACTTTTAAAATAAATTTGGACTAATTAATATTAGTATACTTCTTTGAACTATCCAATTTCACATTACAAATTAA
>Ga0325404_1005094_pt1 | contig 13888 bp, 9 predicted proteins | sample PopdelMetagenome_18_FD_205664 | JGI IMG/M metagenome (GOLD analysis project Ga0325404, IMG submission 205664) | Populus deltoides microbial communities from Bellville, Georgia, United States - Xylem-Control-R1 | ecosystem: Host-associated > Plants > Phyllosphere > Stem > Wood/Secondary xylem... | reverse complement strand
ACAGTTCTTGAAATCCGAAGGTTTCCGTGTCCTTGCAACCAAGAAAAAGTGTTTAGCCTTGCATGTTTGTTGAACAACTAATCAAAAAGAAGGAAGAATGCATAATTTAGGGTTTCTTAGAGGAATGAGGTGTTTTTCTCTTCTTGGCTGGCTGCTCTCCTTCTCTTCTCTCATTCTTTTTATATCTTAGGAAACCCTAGGTCTCTATTTTACAAAATAGTCCTCCATTAAGTAGACTGTTTACATTTAAGTACTTCAATAACTATTTTTCTAAAAAAGGAGAAATAGCCTTGCATGAAATCTTCAAGATTTGACTTAGAGGAGCTAAATTGCTGAAATAAAAACTTGGATATCGGTTTAGATGCTTCGGAACGTAATTTGGACTCGTTTCTTCACGAAACCTGTTTGCTAGCAGAATTCAGATGTCATCTTTGAAAAATCATATCTCCCTTATATGAAATCAATTTTGGCTGAAATTTGGAGCGTTTATAGAAATTTGAGTCATGAATTCAAAAAAATTAAGTTTGCATCAATTGGACTTCTATAGCTCCAGATATTCAAGTTGGAATAGCTGAAGGTCAACATTGGCAGATTGCGAGATTTGACTTTGAAGGCTGCGATTTCTATGCTCTTCCTTATTTTATTTTCTTGCCTTAGATGTCCAGAAAGGTATGGATGTTAGATTTTTAATGCCACTGGAATCACTTCATTTCAACCTCCAGAGCTCACGCTCTGCACAAAATATCGACTGAAGGTCAAATCTGCCAATTATCTCCAATTTACTCCTTTTTGCATCTTTCATCCAAAAGTGCCTTTAAAACATAAAACAAAGAATATCAAGACATTTTATTTATAAAACATAGGCAAAACACTAGTAAAATGTGGGTGAAACTATTGAATAATATGGTTGCATCAATAGGTGGTACATGCTACATCGCAAGCCTATCATTTTTTTTATCGCAGAAAATATATAAAGACGATGTTAATTTGGGTTTTAAAAAAAATCTAAGATTTTGGTCATTGACTCAAGATAAAAAATATTAAAAAGCAATGAAAAAGAGACTCAAGCCAAACCTGGCAAACCTACTGAATCCATGACCTGAGACATGATATTAAGAGAATTCTATACAAAGAAAAGGTAAAAAAACAATGAATACCAATTGTAAAAAAAAAAAATTAATTAAAAAAAATTCCTTCAATTATTGCCTCAAACTACATGCTAGAGGATGAAATTAATAAATTTAATTTAATTAAAAAATAAAATTTCTTTTAAAGAAGCGAGATTTAACAAAGACCAGAAAAAAACTCTAGGCAGCCCTTGTTATTTTAAAAAGAAAGATAAATCCTATAGAAAAAGAGTAAAAAAGAATGTTAGAGGATGAAATATGAAAAAAAAAGCTTATAAAAAGAGAAAAAAAAAAACCAAGTAAGCATGAGTGAACCTTGTAAACCCGAGTTAAACTTTCAAACCCACAATTCGTTAAATTCTTGACCCGGGCTCAACCCAAGAGCTCAACATTTAAAAAATTAAATGTTGGAGGATGAATTGAAAACAATTCTTAATTTAATAAACTATTCTAGAAAAAATTGCAACAAAGAAAATATGGATGAAATTGAAAAAACCCTTTAATTTCATAAAGTGTTCTGAATTTTAAAAAAATTGTAATAAAGAAAACTGAGATGAAATCTTAAGTATAACAAACTTTAGGGGTTGATTTGATTTTTTTTTCTTCTAATTCCAACATGAAAATAGAGCAGGAGAAAGGGAAAAGAAAAAACAAAAGGCCACACACGCCACATCAGTCACCATAGTGTTATGCGCGTCGCTGATTCGTGAAGAGGACACCAAGACGCTTTGAAAACTGCCTTGGAAACACAATTTTAGCCATCAAATAACGCCGCACGCTTCGTCCAAAGAAGAGCTTACACTATTCACCTGATTTTTTTAATTTAATTTATTTCTTTACCAAATTACTCTATGTTCTTTACACCCTGTAGCTACTAAATAACCACATCTTAATGATAAAAGAGCCCTTGAGTCAAAGACAAATGTTTTTAATTTTTAAAAGTAATGAAGTAATTTATTTAGAAATTAAATCAAAAACTAAAAAGACTCTTGATCCAAGTGTTTTGTTTTTTTATCTTTTAAAAACAATTAAGTAATCACAAGTAAAGAAAATGTGAAAAGGAAATCCAGCCCCTTCCTTTTATATAATAACCAATAATATATCCTACGAAAAAAACTATCATATCCCTAGATGCAAGACATGCTACTTTCATTGTGCAAAACCATGTTGAAGGGCTGATTTTTTTTTAAAGTATGGAGTAAATAATATAATAATAATAATGTGTGTTTGTGTGTCTATATATATATATATATAATTCTTTGTCGTAAACTCTTGTTTTGTTTAATAGTATTTTTGACCGGTGTAATGATCGGATTGGGATTGACCATTGCCGTAAATGATTGCGGTCTTCTCCGGGCTTTTTTTTTTTTTTTTTTCTCAATTGTGGGTAATATAATAATTACACAATTTAGGAATACTTGGGTGTTATAGGGCATATGATCATAGCAAGTATCTGGACCATATAAGTAATTTTTGCAACATGCCATCACTAAAATCATGAAGGCATGGATAAAGGTTTATAGCCTGGCACTCTAAATTTTTTTTCCCAAATATCATTTATAATCAACAAAATAGTTTACTAATAGAATGAAACTTTCCCTTTCCTTCTTTAATCCTCCTTAAAAACCATAAAGTTCCAATCTTTTTCTCATTTTCTGCTTTATGAAGGTATGGTGTTACTTTCACATCCTTCTTTGGCATTCTTCTTTGTCCAGTTTCTGTTTGTTTCTTGGAAAAATAAGAACACAGGGAAAGTGGGTTCCTTTTATTTTCCTTTTCTTTTTTTTTTTTGGGTTAGAGAGAATGAATGGCATTAACTAGACCAAACCCGCTCATGTCTTAGCTTCATGTGAACTGTTTTTTTGTTTTTTTTCATTTTTAGTTCCTTTTTTCGCCGGTATACTAAACAAGGTGGGTTTAATAACATTCAAGCAAACAAGATGGGTTTTGTAAGCTTTGCTTTTAGTTTTGTTTACTCTTTCTTATATTGGTTGTGGTGTTGGTGACTTGTGTTTGGTTTGTTGAAGTGGAGAGTGTAGTTCTGTTAGGTACTAAAGAAGTACAATTTCATATTTGATTATGGGATCTGTCAGTATATTCCTTTATGTGAAACTGCTTAAGCAAGTATTGGCCTTTTATGTTTTGCTTAACTCTCTCATTCTCATGTTGGGATGATTGTAATGTTTGCAGGTTTTGGTTATGAATCAAAGTCAATCAATATCTGAAGTCTCTGAATCTATGACGAATATGGATTGGAAGCCGAACAAGAGGCATCTGGTGTTCAAATGTCCATACTTCCTTGTTTAGTACTTTATAAAAAAAATGGTGTGGTTTTGAAATGATTTTTGAACCATGGTTGAGATTTTTTAGTATTAAGCAGAGTAAAAGAGTGTTTTGATTTATACCCATTTGCTGGAAATGCACAATGGACGCAAAGATCCAGTCTTGTGATAGAGTTCTTATTGCTTTGATTTCACTTGAAGAGAGTTTTAGGTTGCCTTTTTAAACTGTTGGAGCAGTTTTATTAGTTTAAAGATGCAGCAATCTTCTGGGTTGCATATGGTTTTGGAGTGTTTTGGAATTGCTTGATAAAGCTTGATGGAGTCCTTAAGGAGGAAGAGAAAGGGCCTAGAAATTTTGCCTTCATCTGGCAAGTCCCTCCCTCCATTAACAGTTATTTTGTCGCACTTTTCATTGGGAGATTATTCAAGGCAGAGGAAGAAGTACAAGGAAGGTGAGGATAATGAAGTTGTAGGTTCTGGTAGAAGTGTAGTTAAAGGTGTTTTCACTGTTCCACCCTGCAGGAGCGTCTCTGCAGATCCATCTTGTAGGGGTCTTAAGAGGAAAATTGGCTGTATTGATGCAGCGACTCAATTGGGCAGGAAGAAAAAAATTGAGGAAGAGTATGACTTGGGTGCATATATTGGGCAAGGAAAGTTTGGGTCAGTGGTTCTGTGTAGAAGTAAAGTGACTGGAGAAGTGTTTGCGTGCAAAATGCTGCGCAAGGGAGAGGAACTTGTGCATCGGGAAGTGGAAATTATGCAGCACCTCTCAGGTCATCCTGGTGTTGTGACATTGAAGGCAGTGTATGAGGATTTAGAATCTTTTTATCTTGTGATGGAGCTCTGTCCCGAGGGACGGTTGCTGGACAAGATGGCTAAGGAAAGGCAGTATCCAGAGCACAGAGCTGCTAATATACTAAAGGAAATTGTTTCAGTTATCAAATATTGCCATGACATGGGCGTTGTTCATCGGGACATAAAGCCAGAAAATATCCTCCTTGCAACCTCTGGGCAGATGAAGCTAGCTGACTTTGGTCTTGCTGTGAGGATGTCAAATGGTAATAATGATTTTGTTAATATTTCTGTTGTATTTCGCTACATCCAAGCACATTCACACATACCCGGATATACGAGTGTATGTATTCTATACCTTTCAGATCTTTTTTTTTATTTCTCAAATTCCTTTTATTTTTACTGTTTACTGTATGCACAAAGGTTTTCCAATATCTTCCGCATTCTTCACGTCTTCAATACTGGTGTCATTTCCCCTGTTATGTTTCTCTGCAGACTTGATTATTTCTTGTGTGCTTTGATAAGTAAACTTGTGTTTCTTTCCTGCAGGTCAGAGCCTCAGAGGTGCAGTTGGAAGTCCTGCTTATGTTGCTCCAGAAGTTTTAGCCGGTGATTATTCCGAAAAGGTTGATATCTGGAGTGCTGGTGTCCTGCTTCATGCTCTGTTGGTTGGTGTGCTTCCATTTCAAGGTGATTCGTTGGAAGCTGTGTTTGAGGCCGTTAAGAAGGTCAACCTTGACTTCAAAAGTGAATTATGGGAATCAGTATCTCAACCTGCACGGGATTTGATTGCTCATATGTTGACGAGGGATGTTTCAGCAAGACTAACTGCTGATGAAATACTTGGTAAGCGTCTTCGCCACTCTGGCAAACTTGATTAAAGAAATGGTTCTAGGCCTGTCTCTCTAACTTCAATTATCAGAATGACAATTGATTCAAAGAACATTATCAGTTGAAAGAATACCACTTTTTTGAATCAAATTCCCTTGAAGATAGCCTAGCTGCATCTCACCATTTACCATGTTCCAGTAAATGCTCCCAGTTTTTTTTTTTTTTCTGTTTGAATTCTAAATCTTTTATAGGCCAATCTAGTTTTAGTGCTTGAGAGGATAAAACTAGGAATCAGATCATCAAAATTAAGAGAGCATTAAGTTAAGCTGATTTACCAGCTGAGGTGGAACCAAAAGCCAAGAGTTAAAATAAATTGTGTGCACTGTATTGTTATATAAGATATGGGGTTTATCAGAAAAGGAGAACCATCAGGCCATGTTATGGGTTTGAAGCCCTTTTTGCTGCTATTTAGACAAGAAAATGTTAGTTTTTGTTTTTTTCCCCCTTCAGTACATGACCAATTTTTAGGACCTTGGTGGAATTAATCAAATTTCCTCAATTATCTTGTCCAGTTGCATCAATGCCTGCAAGTCTGAGTTCAACCTGGATGGTGACATGTTTCTGATGATGTTTCCAGGCATTCATTTATTTTGATAGTCATGCAACATGACGATGTCTGAATATGTGCGTGCACAATATTATGACATGGACATATGTAAAGAATTCAGACTGATTTAGTGCTTAAGAGGATAAAACTTGGAATCAGATCATCAAAATTAAAAGAGCATTAAGTTAAGCTGATTTACCAGCTGAGGTGGAACCAAAAGCCAAGAGTTAAAATAAATTGTGTGCACTGTCTTGTTATATAAGATATGGGGTTTATCAGAAGAGGAGAACCATCAGGCCATACTATGGGTTTGAAGCCCTTTTTGCTGCTATTTAGACAAGAAATTGTTAGTTTTTGTTTTTTTCCCCCTTCAGTACATGACCAATTTTTAGGACCTCGGTGGAATTAATCAAATTTCCTCAATTATCTTGTCCAGTTGCATCAATGCCTGCAAGTCTGAGTTCAACCTGGATGGTTATGTGTTTCTGATGATATTTCTAGGCATTCATTTATTTTTGATAGTCATGCAACATGACGATGTCTGAATATGTGCGTGCACAATATTATGACATGGACATATGTAAAGAACAACTGCCTCGCTACTAGTTTGATTTGGACCTGTGCTGTATTTCATAAATCTTAATTCAACTTCCAAATGGTGCAATTCTCATGTCATTAATTTGCTAACATCCAACTATTTGATGCTCCTTCAGCTTTTACTTCTTTCAAGACTGAATGAAATCCAAGTGCTCTATCTCCATGTGTAATTTTATTACAGTATTAGTGTGTATGATCAAATGCATGATTTTGCAGGACATCCATGGATCGTGTTCTATACAGAACCAACACGGAAGGAACTTACCCCAAAATCAAAGTTTCAAGACCATGTAACACTGACTTCTCAACAACTAACTCTCGCAACTGAATTGGAGTCGGATCGATCCAAGATAACAGCCAATGGCTTTCTCGGTGATGACTGTAGCCCACTTTTATCATCTGATGGTTCAAGGTCAAGGTTGGAAGAGCACGACTGTGGATTGATTGATGCTCTCACAGCGGCAATATCACGAGTGAGGATATCTGAGCCAAAGAGAAGCAGGTTGTGTTGGCCTACAAGCCCTATCCGGCAAGAGTGTTCCTCTAACATTAAGATTAACAACCTCTGTACAGCATTTTGACCCTCCAGTGTAAAAATGCTGACTCAGCTGCCAGGCATTGCTATTGTTAGTTGTAACTGGAATTCGAAGACAACTGTGGCTGGAGATTTCTTGCAACTTAGAGAAGGAACTAAAGACCGCAAACAATAAAACACCTTTCAGGTGAAAGGAAGTGGTAACTCATTTTTTTTCCTTTATCTGTAAGAAAGTGGTATTTTATCGACGAGCTCCTATTTTGACTTCTCTCCGTATCTAGTCTGACCTGGAATGCTAGGAAAATGTGGCTTCTAAGCTTCCTGTGTAAATAGCATTTCTTACTACTTGTTATGTTTACCTGAAGCTTCAGTTCAACGTTAATTTTTTCAACAAATAAAGCCTAACATGAAAGCTGTGTGCGATTTCGAGTTGCAGAACCACTTGTCTTTGTCTGGATTGATTTTGGTTCTTTAACTACATGTACTTTTTTGAGTGGAATTCTTGGGATCTAGTAGTTGATTTTGAGTAGACTCCAAAAAGTGGTGGGTGGGGGGTCCCAAAGCAAATATTGTATCAACTTGAAAGAACATTTAACACGGAAATCATTAGAAGTAACTTCAGGTTTCAGTTTTTGTTAGTACCTTTGGATCTTCTCTTTCTGCACATCTCTCTCTCTCACTCTGTCAATGGCTTGTATTTTTTCTTCCATGACTTCCAAGTTACCATGACCTTGGCTAAAACTTCTTTATTATATGTAACTGAATTGCATAAAAAAGAGCACTTTACATATGTTTTCTTAACCAAAAAAAACCGAAATATCCAACGAATAAAGTAATTGTAGCAATCATAATTGTGTGGACTTTTGTACTGGCAAAATCTGCTTTTAGAAGTCAAGAAAACAATAAAATATTGCATCGTTGATAATTATCCATGAAATTAGACTTTCAAGTCAAATACCATATGTTTCAACGCAAACAGATGAACAATTGAACGAAAATGTTAAATTTACCATGGACAGTACTCTTCTTAATTCTTATAAGTTGGGGCTAGTTTAGGATATGTGCAGAAACTGCATATGCAAGTTATTTCACTTTTTATAAAGCTATGCAAGTTACAGACATATACATTCACATGATTGAGTCTATCCTGTCCCTTTTTTAATCTTTTGTTTTGTTTACTTCTTTTGATTGTCTTGTTTCCATTCGATTCCTTTTTAACCTGCAATTGGGAGGCTTCTTTTCGACTCAACTCCATAGTTTTTATGCTAGAGAATTTATGCATGATATGGGGATCTGATGATCTAATCTCCTTGTCACGATTTCTCACTTTCGAGAGAGAGAGAGAGAGAGAGAGTCCCATTACATCATGGCTAAATCAACTGTAGAACTAAGCAGACCCGCAAATCCCACTCTCAAAAAACCTTCATTTCCTAAAAAACGCACGACCATGTCAGTCTTTTGTTTATACTCCCCTAAACTCTCTATCTTCCTTCTAGCCCTTTGTGTTTCTCTCTTCACTCTCTACCACATCCAGTCCCTCAATGCCCGGACGACATCTTCACCTCCATGGTCTTTCGTGCACCAATGGGAAAGAGTCACCAATTGCACTCAAGAACATGAATCCATGGCTGAAAAACTCCGGCAATCGGTTACATTTCTCCCACTTAAGGACTTACGTTATGCGGATAAAGCTCTTCAAGGTCACACGTGGTTCATGAGCTCCATGTATGATACTCGTGAAGAGGGTGAGGTGCAATATCAGCAGTTTCCTTCAGAATCATCAAAACGTAGGCTACTTTGCTTGAAAGGAAAGGAGAAACATGATGGTTCCTGGAATTCCTATGCACTTGCATGGCCAGAAGCCTTGCCTTTCAATGCCACGCTTCTGAAAGGCCTAACTTTTGTATCGTATAACCATTATAACTACGACAACATTTGGCATGGGTTATCAGCTATGGTACCATTTGTTGCTTGGCATATAAGAAATGGGTGTGAATCGCCTAGTAGATGGATTTTGTACCATCGGGGTGAGCTAAGGTTCGAAATGGGTCCATGGCTGAGGACCCTAACAGAGGCCACATTCGGTGGAGCCCCATACACTGAAAGCTTTGAAGGGGTTAACGATGGCCAACCACTTTGCTTTGAAAAAGCTGTGGTTATGAGGCACAATGAAGGAGGCATGTCAAGGGACAGGAGGACTGAGACTTACGATTTGATGAGATGCAAAGCTAGGATGTATTGTAATGTAAGCTTAGAGGGCCGTATTCCTGAAGTAAATAAGCAAGGTTTGCCAGTGATTGGCATGACCTTATTCATGAGGACTGGTTCAAGATCATTCACGAATGAGTCCGCAGTGATTGGAATCTTTGAAAAGGAGTGCGCTAAGGTAGATGGATGCAGGTTGATGGTGGCATACTCCAACAATCTAACATTTTGTGAGCAGGTTAGTGAAATTCTATATGTTTATTTCCTCTCTTTCATTCACAAGAGCCTAAAACACATTAAGTAGATTAATTAGTTAGTGGGATATGTGCTAATCCCACTTAAGAGAATGCCATTGACAACCTTAATTAAGGGGAAAAGGGTTTTAGCAGAGCACTCAGGACTATTGATTTGAAGACGTATAGACAGATTTATGCTCATAAAGTGGCTCATCATAAAGGGTTTTAGCGGTTATTTTTTAAAGTGTCAAAAAAATTTATTTTTAACATTAACATGTAAAAATAATATCACAACATCAAATAAAAAAACTTTATATTTATTTAAAAATGCTTTTAAAATCTAAAAACAAGGCTATAACCAAATATACTTTAATTAAATTACTGACCTATAATGAATCCAAAACAATCGGTGATTATTTTCAGGTGAAGATGATGAGCTTGACAGATATTCTGGTATCTACTCATGGTGCTCAATTAACCAACATGTTTCTCATGGACAAAAACAGCAGTGTCATGGAGTTCTTCCCCAAGGGATGGTTAAAACTTGCTGGCGTAGGCCAATATGTTTATCATTGGATTGCTAGCTGGTCTGGGATGCGACACCAAGGCGCATGGCGGGACCCTAACGGCGATGAATGCCCCTACGCCGAAGATGACCGCCGGTGCATGTCAATTTACAAGAATGGCAAGGTTGGATTCAATGAAACTTACTTTTCTGAGTGGGCTGGAGATGTTCTCAATGAAGTCAAAATAAGGAAGTTGGAGGAGGCAGCAAGTAGAACCATTGCTTCAACTTCTGCTTGTGCTTGTGGCTAGCTGGTAAATTGTTCCCCTCTAAGGCAATTTCTTGGTTTCATTTCTTACCTTTTCACTGTATACTTTGTCATGGGACAACAATATCAAACCAGCTAGTGAAGCAAGTTTTACCTTAGAATTAATTTGCACTAAGCTTTGAGTTTTTAATTTCTCCACTGTTTTCACATACATTCCCTTGAATTCATTAATACTGTGACCTCTTCTCTAGGATCCTGATCAAAAAACGCATTTTAATGCCTAAAATTATCAGATAAAAGCTGAGTACCTTGTCACACAAACTGATGATGATGGGTCTATTGTGTTTCCAATATATATATATATATATATATATATATATATATATATATATATATATATATATATATATATATATATATATATATCCAGTGAAAATAATAAATTTAAGGAGTTCTAAGGATCCTGTTAGAAAGATCTAAAATTGTTTAGAATTTATATCTCAAGATCAAATATTCTTCTAATAGTAATTCATACTAACCACTAATGAGAAATCTCCTAAATTATTTTAAAAGAGAGTAATTGTTATGCTTTTGAGTGCTTTCTTTTGTGTTTTCTAAGTGTTATGTAACTTACGTAATTTTTTTTTGTTCAATAATACATAAAATAAGAGGTATAACATTCTATTTATAAGAAAACTTGAAAACCATATAAATGATAAAATATCAATTTGCCTCCTTAATAATATACAGAACAATTTTAGAAATTTATTCAATCAAATCCCTACTTGATTTTTCGAGATCTAGAATTATAATTCCCTGTATAAATTATATTTTAGTCTTTAATTTCTAAAACTTATTTACAATCAAGTCATATTTGATTAGTCATCTCAGTTTAATTTTTTACCAATGTTTTTTTTTTTTATGTTTATGACTCATTAAGTTCCCTAATAAGTCGGTCCAAATATAAATCACAATCTTAAATAAAATAAGACTAAATAAATTAAACAAATTAATTTATTTTTAATTCAATAATTGATTTATTTATACTTAAAGATTAAATACAATGTCTAGCAACCTATCATGATCTTCTAGATATTAGGAAAGTCATAAATAGTTTGTCTTAACATTTAAGTTATAAGTTTTTCAGTGTAATTATTATATCTTCATCAACAATGTTGCGATCTAGACATTATAGCATAGAGTGTGTCTACTTTTTCAAAGCATATTTGTTTTCGATACTATAGTCATTGATTATTTGGATAAGATTTGAAACTCTTTTCAAATTTCATTCCACGTTGTGCAAGGATTTACAATCAATATTATTTGAAAATATATAAAATATTTTTTTCTAATTTACTTAGGGTGATATATCCTCTCTTATTTACTTAAATACATTCATATAATTCATATTGTATTCAATTTATGTTTGTTTGTTATCCTTGATCATGACAACATATAACAAAATTAAAATATAATTTTTTTTATAATAGTAATAATATTTTTTAAAAAATTTATTAATAATTATATAAATAATATTAATAATAATGAAAATAAAAAAAATAAAAAATCACATTCCTTAGGTATGACATCCTCTTCCAGACCCAATAACTTGGATCTGGCGCCCCTGCCAGACCCTAGCTCATGGGGTTCGGCCGCGCCATACCCAAGTCCATACCTAAGTAACTTGGGTCTGGCACCCTTGCCAGACCCTAGTTCCTGGCAAAGTTATTAAACCCGGCCCCGGGGCTGGGTCCCGGGTTTCATGGGTTGACCCGGGTCAACCAGGATCAACTCGGAAAAATAAAATAAAAATAAAATTTTAATATTTTATATGAAAAAATTAAGAAAAAAATACATGTAAATATAGGCTATACATATTGTAAATAATGAAGTTTAAAAGAATATTTTAAAAAGTTTTTTATCCCACATTAAAAAGATATTATGTTAAGTTTTTAAGTTGAAGTATTTAAACCAAAAAAGTTTCTTATCCCACATGAAAAAACATAGTTTTTTTTTTTTGTGAACATAGAGTATATATACTAATGGGTTTCAAATCCCACATTAAAAAAAGATAACGTTTTTCTTGAGAACATAGAGTATATATACTAATGTGTCATATAGTATATATACTAATGTGTTTCAAATCTCATATTGAAAAAAGATAATTTTTTTCTTGGGAACATACAGTATCTATACTAATGGATTTCAAATCTCACATTTGAAAAAAAAAAAAGGGTCTTGGTCGGGTCTCGCCCGGGTCACGGGTTGACCTGCCGGGTCGACTGGTTTTAAACGGGTCGTTGCACTGACCGGTCTTTTGACAAACCCGGACTGGTACAGCTCCCGGGTCAGCCGGGTCCCGAGTTGACCCGCCGGGTCGGGCCGAGTTTAATAACACTAGTTCCTGGGGTGTAGTCGTGTCAAACCCAAGTGTGACCTTATTACCATTTTTTTAATAGTAATAATTTTTTTTCAAATTTATTAATAATAATGAAAATATTGATATTAATAATTAAACATGTCTGACTCAAGTTTTTATAATTTTTAATTTTACCATTCAAATTAAATCTATAGTTTTTCTTCAATACTAATAATTTTTTTTTTCAAATTTAATAATAACAGTAATACTAATAATCATAATCATAATCATAATAAGAATAAGAATAATAATAACAAGATCCACGTTTCTTGGGTATGCATCCCCTTCCAAACCCAAGTAATTTGGGTTTGGCGCTCCTACCAGATCCTATCTCCTAGGGTTTGGTCATGCCACACCCAAATTCCTTAAGTATTACATCACCTTCTAGACCAAAGTTACTTGGATCTGTTAGTGCCAGACCTAAATTTCTTGGATATGACATCCCCTGTCAGACCTAATTAACATGGGTTTGGCACCCCTGCCATACCTACGACACTTTGATCTAATAGTTTTTCCAATCCCAAGGCACCGGGATCTGGTAGCCATGCCTGACCCGAGCGCCTGGGGTCTAACTGTTTTGCCAAACTCGAGCGCCTAGGGTCTAGCTGACATGCCTAACACTAGTGTCAGGTGTCTGGTAGCCATGCCATTCCCCAGTGCCTATGGTCTGGCAGCCATGTCATGCCCCGACACCTGGGGTCTGGCAGTCTTGCCATGCCCCGATGCCTGCTACTGACCTAAAGCGTTTGGGGAGGCAGCCACATGAAAATGATGAAAACACCCTTACATGCGGTCTTGTTTTGGTGAAACCAAATGGTAATTTTGTATTTGAACTGTTTTAATAAAATAAAAAGACGGTGAAGCCCCTTAACATAGGCATAAATTTTCTCTCCCTCTAGGTATAGATGTATTTTTCCTGTTTATTTTTATTGAAAAGACAAAGAAAGCCCCCAACCCAAGGTTAAAATTTTGTGCTCTAAAAAGCTAATCAGTATCTATACTCAGCCCAAAAGGCTTGAACGGACTATTTTGTTCTCAATTATTTTTTCAATGTCAAATGCATCCCACAAAAAATATAATTTCACCATCAACTACATGTTTAGTAAGTTTTTTTGGTAAGGATAATTATATCATTATATTACTCTAATTCATAATAATTTGTGTCTTGATGAGCAATAAAAATAAATAAATAATAAAACACTAATCTCTTTAATGCTAATACGTGTAGTGCATGTGGAAAACGGTGAAGCATCCTTTGGCAGAGAAACACCGTCGCATCGTCTTTCAATCTTGTCTCCTCATCGAACACCACTTTGTCAAACAAAAACTTTGCCGCCCAAAACTGCAAAACGTTCCCCAAAAGCAACGTGCAAGTGGGACTCAAACAACACCCTGAGGAAATGGAATTCATTATTGGAGTGCTTGTTTTCTCTGTGTAGCCTTTGCTGATTTAAGGGTTTAGTGTGTGTGTGTGTGTGTGTGTG
>Ga0325404_1005092_pt1 | contig 13889 bp, 13 predicted proteins | sample PopdelMetagenome_18_FD_205664 | JGI IMG/M metagenome (GOLD analysis project Ga0325404, IMG submission 205664) | Populus deltoides microbial communities from Bellville, Georgia, United States - Xylem-Control-R1 | ecosystem: Host-associated > Plants > Phyllosphere > Stem > Wood/Secondary xylem... | reverse complement strand
ATTAAATTTTATGTTTAATTTTATTAATCTAAGTAGAAAAAATAAAAGTAATTGAAACCTCAAAAAAATAAAACATTGATACGATGTCAAATATTTATCCCAATCCAAACATTCAAATGATTGACTGAAACCACAAAACTGGTTTTATATTAAATCTCTGCATCTAAACCATTATCTAGGATACAACTCAGTAATTGAAACCTCATTTTTGGACAAAGGGACAGCTACAGATTCAGATAGCGAGGACTCAGTCACCCTTGAACTATGCCCCATTGAGGATGACAGATCTGATTGATATGTGCTGCTGTTCATAAAAAATGCAGGTTGAGAAGGTATTTGCAATGTGAGGGAAGAGCTGCTTAGCATGAGAACTACTGAAGCCATTGTCGGCCTTTCAGCTACATTTTCTTGAACGCAGAGTAACCCAATGTGGATGCATCTCATCATTTCTGTTGCTGAGCCACTACTCAAAACGGGATCTATCATATCTTGAGCAGTCCCTTCCCTCCAGTTTCTCCATGCCTACAAAATTTATCCAAAGTGAATTCACAATATTGAAGGGCTTGCGGATATCCCTATAAAGCCTTAAATAACGTGTTTGATTTGTGGATTGTTCTATACTTACATGGCTCAAAAGGTGCTCTATGTCATTTCCATTGCGAAAACTATTTTTTTTACCAGTCACAATCTCCAAAACTAGCACGCCGAAACTAAATACGTCTGACTTGACCGAGAAGTGTCCTTGCATTGCATATTCTGGAGCCATATAGCCACTGTTTATCATCAACGAAAAGTTCAATATTATTAGATTCGACAATGTTAACAATGTTTAACATCTTTTATATTGTTGGGATTTTTCATTTCTTCTTCTTTGATACAATGCAATAAAGGATGAGCTTAATAAATGGTAATTATGCTGTTCATCATGTTCAGATACTTACTAGGTTCCCACGATTCTACTTGTATTGCCTTGAGTTTGATCCACTACGAACAACCTCGCCATGCCAAAATCTGAAATTTTCGGATTCATCTCTTCATCTAACAAAATGTTGCTGGCTTTGAGGTCACGATGAATGATTCGAAGTCGAGAATCCTCGTGAAGGTAAAGGAGCCCTCGAGCAATTCCTCCAATAATCTTGTAACGTCTTTCCCAGTTCAAATGCACACGCTTGATTGGATCTACATTTCAAGGAATCGCATGGCTCAATTTACTCAAGGGAAAGAGGACGAGAAATATTCATTTGTGCTTCTTATTTCGAAGGAGACTCAATTGCTTATATATAATACAATTGTAAATTAGCTGGTTCCTAGCCTTACCAAATATGAAGTGATCAAGGCTCGCATTAGGCACAAACTCATAGATAAGAAGCCTTTCAATTCCTTGCAGGCAGAAACCCAGAAGCCTGACTAAATTCCGGTGCTGGAGTCTTGCCACCAATAAGACTTCATTTTTGAATTCCAAATCTCCTTGCCCAGAGTCCTTGGAAAGTCTTTTCACAGCAATCTCTTGTCCGCTAGGAAGTGCTCCCTGAAATCATATCAATCCATTACTACTGTATCATCTTGAGCATTGCGATTTAACTTTATGTAAGTAGCAGTATATCCTTTACTACCTTGTAAACAGCACCAAATCCACCCTGTCCCAGCTTATTTTTCTCCGAAAAGTCCTCTGTTGCATCTCGAATGGCGCTGAATGCGAATTGCAATGATTCTGCACTTTCTATTTCGTCTACAGCTTCAAAAGTTGAACAAGTTAGCATGCACGAAAAGGTAATAGCATTGGAAATTAAGGAAGAAACGTAAACTGTATTTAGTTAGTGTAACAGGATAAAAGGAATAGATAAAATATAAATACACACACACACACACATAAAAAATTTATGTATTTTTAAAATAAAAAATAAGAGCCCCTCTCATCGTTTATTTCAATACAATTCAACAACCAAATACTATCTTCATGCAACCAAATTAATACTTACTTTCAACTCTTTCCTTTTCCCTTTGCTTTCGTGTTCTTATGAATAGGCAGATGCAGATGACGAGTATCATAACACCGACAGCTGGGGCAGCAATGACAATGATCCGAGCTGTGTTGCTCTTCTTTCCTGCATAAACCAATGTGGCCCTACAATTTTTAAGAACTTGAGTCGAGACTTGTGAGTTCTGAATGTGGACAGTCCCAATGATTGAGGCCTTATGACCCAAAGCAAAGTTGTCCCCATGACTTGCAAAAGCTTAACAATCAGCTAATTTTTATTTCTTTTAAAAGAATATATTCAAATCCTATCATGTTCCATAATCTAAACCATAAAAAATAATAAACAGATTTTTAAGGCTAAATTACAATAACTCCTATTATAAAATTATAGAAAACATTTAAAGTTTTGAAGATTTGACAAAACTTCTTGACAATATCCAAAATATCGTTAATTACTGTTTTAAAAAAATAATTAAATAAAAAAAATTCCAAAAGTAGATAAAAATATAAAAATAAGAAATAAGAAATAAGAAATGGCTTAAATTAATATTGCTGATGTACTAATAAAATAACCAAGTCCCATTTTTTTATATTCTTTCTTAATTTGTTTAATTTTTCAATTTAAATATCTTTCCAAATGCATTTTGGATAAAGCTTCTGTAATATGTTTTTATGTATGAAAAAGGCTTTTTTCTTGATGATCTCTATAATTTTATAATATCTCAAGAAGGTTATTGTAATTTACTCTACTGTTAATATTAATTAATTAAACATGGTACAGTACAAGCACTCCTACGTTTCTTTTTTCTTTTTTTGCCGTACCTAATTAAAATTGAATGATTTAAGGATCATTAAACTATAAAATTACTAAATCAAAACATCAAAATCAAAGTGCAGGAGGGAGTTAATAAGAATCCAAGGCCTACCTTGTGCTGGTGCAGGAAGAGATGTAGGTGATGATATTTGTGGTGGTGGAGGTGATGGTAAAATCTCAAGTGTACCATTAAAAAAGGGTCCAGTCTCCCACCTCAAATTGCAGCTTGGTCTTATGAGTTTAGCTCCAATCTTCCCTCGTACGTTCCCACCACAACAGTTTGTAATCATCCGAAAAAGGTCTAGCAGGCAACTGGAGCACTGCCCCTCAGACAAGTCAGGCGTGCATTGAACAATAGCATATACTGTTTCAACTCCAGCACTTTGGTTTCCAGTTGCGAACTTCTTTAAAGAGTTCCCTGATGCAGCTTTGGCTCGAAGTCTGGCAAATAATGTTTGGAGTGCCTGATTAAATAGAGTTACATCCAAAACATTCTGTAAATTCCACCGGTAGAAAGATGGTTGTTCATCCACAACACCGAATATAGATCTGTTTGAGTATCGTATCATACAGAGTGCGTAAACTCCAAATGCCCCCATCTTGTTAGGACAAACCTCTAAGATCTTATGAGTAGAGTCATTAACGCAACTTCGACAAATATCAACGGCAACGTCTCCTCTGCATAGTGCAATTGCATTTACTCGGTCAGGAAATTCGCCAACGGATAGATTGTAAAATCCGTAGTCAATTTGAGTGTCGGATGCTAGGGAGGACAGAAGGCTGTTGAGGTTTCTTTGGTACGTGCTATTAGTTGTGTAGTTGCCGGTGTTGTTACAGTAATAATTAATGAAGTTCGGCTGAGCAGCGGTTAGGGAAGATTGGTGTAGAAGGATGTAAGAGAACGAAAGTAGAAGCACTAATTTTGAAGAATCCATTGGCACCGTGCTTGCGTACATGGTGAAGTGGGATCCTTGTGATATAATGTTGGTATAAGCCCATGGTTTTTATTTTTATTTTTTATTAATGAAAGTACTATTTTCTTATTTATTTATTAAGGACACCTACTTTGAATTGACCATAAAATATATGGCACTCGGCACCTTGACGAGGATTGGCAACGTGCAAAAAGGCTCTTTTAAAGATCTCTTAACAACTAAAATGACTATATATCCTTTACACTCAGCAGCCATCCAAAGTCAGCAACTTTTAAAGATAAAAAAAATCCATAACTATATATAAAATTATATATTTATTATTATTTTTATTAATTACTATATCCTTAATAGAATAGTATTTTCAATCCTACCACTAATTAAGAAAAACATCAATAGAATAAAATCATTAAAAAGAAATTATTAACACTATATATTAAAACAAAAGAGACATTTGCCTTTTAATTCCATTATTTATGACTAATCTCTTTCTTCTACAATTTTTTTTTAAAATTTTCATCATTAGAATTTATTTAATTTTAATTTTATCATCGCAAATTATGTTGATATTCTTTTATTTATTAGGATTTGTTATATTTTACATGTTATGCGATATCTCAAAGGTTATTCTAGAGTTATATTAAATATTATTGTTATAAAATAAAATTTTTAATTATAGTAAAAATAACTTATGATTAATCTTTCTCTTTTTCATCACTTTCAATTATTTTCTCTCTTTTCTCTTCAATTTAAGGACTAATAAATAAATAAAATAAACTACGGAAAAAAAATTAAAATTATCTTGAATTTGGAGTGAATGATGTGTTTTCTACACGCTTTATTTCTTACTTATTTATTTTTTAGTTTGATTTTTTTTTATAATTTCAAATTTAATTCTATCTAATTAGGCTATAAAAAGATACAATTGCAATTGAGAAAAGAGTTAAAAAATGAAAAACAAAAACTCGGATCTTTTAATATATAGTTAATATCCATTACTTTAAGAATTATGGGATACATAAGAAATTAAGTGATGGAATTCTGAATTTGAAGAATATGTGGCCACGTTTCGTTGGAGACATTTGTGGATTATAAAGAGACCCCAAAATGATATATTATTAGGATGTTGGCATAGAAAGGAAAAATGGATGTTCGAGAGAAGTTTTGGGAAGATAATTTGAAAAGCTACCCAAAATGAAAAAAAAAATGTTTTATAGTATATGGAAATATGTGATACTTCGTTCCAAAGAATAGAGAGAAGATAGATTTTCCATGAATGAATTGTTCCAAAGAATAGAGAGAAGATAGATTTTCCATGAATGAAGAAAGAAAAACATTAAAAAAATGTACAAATTGGTAGCAAGCAATTGATTGAGAAAGAACATCAACATGGAACAACTTGGACAAGTTGCCTTGAGCGCCAACAGTCTTGGCAAACTAAACTTGAGCTAACCCTACAATTCTGACTTATCGACCAACCCACCACACACTTGTGCTAGCTGAAGCTGCCGTCAAACTTCCAAAATGAGAAAAAATTGTGAATCTAAACCAAAGTCTGGAAATTAACTATTCAAAATCCTCCTTGTTCTTGAAAGGTTTCACATATTTAAGTCCTTCTAAAATGGCCACCCCATAACAGAAATTACAGCCTTCAGTTTACTATTTTCAATTGAAACGATGGCCGTTGATTTGTCCAAAGAACTTTGATATTTTATTGTGACTAAAACACCAAATTGTTTTGTATAAAAAGGGGGAAAATGCATAATTTGCATCATTATTTGAAATAACCTCACATGAGCATATGCCCATCTATTGATCACATTTGTTAGTTATTCAATTAAAAATTACGAAGTCATGTTCGGCCATTTTTATTTTCTGCTCAAATAACTTCAAAATTACGAAGTCAAGTCGTGTTCTCTCTTTATGTTACTGTCTTAGTGGTGGAGGAGAGTACCGTGGTGCTGGTTATAACCTAAATTTTGATCCATTTGCCTTTTAATTTAATTTTAAAGGGTTAAAATTTGAAATTAAAAGATCAGGGGCTTGAATAAAAAATTTAGAAACTTCAGGGCTCAAATTGAAAATGATCATGCCCAGTCCAAAACGGCACCGCTTCAAGCATACACAGTTCTTCTTCTTCCTCTGACATTGCAAATCCGCTAGCAAAGAAGGGAAGAAATTAAAATACCAGCATCACAACCAGGGGAGATAAAGATTGAATATCGCGTCCGAGTCCTAGCAGAAACCAACTCCCCAAGCCGTGCTTATCAGGAGGAGAGACGTAGGCTGAGCCAAGAAGGGTGATCCCTATAAATACCAGAGAAATCAACGAGGAGGAAAGAGGGGAGCAAAACGATTGAAGAGAAAACGAGTAAAACAATTAAGCAAATAACAGAGTAAGGCAATTGAGAGAGAACAGAAGAGGAGACCAAGAGAGAGAACGGAAGAACTAGGAAAGTAACACAGGGGAAAGTAAACCAAAAACAAGAGAGAGAGGGGACTGGGATTGAAAAGGAAAGGGAAGAGTAGGACATTCTTCGGCCAGAGTTAGGATCATCACCTTCGTCTTCGTCTCCGTCGCTGTCTTCACCCAGGTAAGCATTCTTCCTCCCGCCCCGCAATTCCATTTCCAAGTTTTGTTCAAAAACAGCGCGAAGGTAAAATTAATTACCTTCGCATTGTGCAGAGCACACGTTCACGTGTGCCTGCTTTTTGAGCCGGTTACAGGCCTAACTCACTAATCAGGCCGGGCTCGCTGGATCCAACCCAACTTGTACTATTAGGCTTAATTTAACTAAAAAATTAAAAATAAATAAAACAAGGGTAAACAAAAAGAAAAAAAGTGTAGAAAAATTATTTCTTCTTCATTAGAAATTTAAAATTTTGCAAAATTATTCACTAATACTAGAGTTAGGAGTATCATATTTTTTGGATTTATGTGATATTTACCAATGCCAGAGTTGAATATATTCATAGGAATTATTCATTAATGTCAAAGTCAAGAACATGAAAGGAAGAATAAAAAAAGAAAAAGGAGAACAAATTCTTAGAAATTTTAGACAAAACAAGCAATGCAATCTGCCTCAGGTAGAACGCTTAAGGGGTAATAACATCTTCCCTTTTGCGTAACCAGTCTCGTATCATAGAATCTTTGTTGACTAGTTAGGGTTTCTAGTAACCATAATACTAGGTGGCAACTTCTTAAACTAGACATTTTTTCTCTAAAAGAATAAGATATCAGATATCTATTCCTTTTCCAATCAAGATTATTTTTAATCGATCACCGAAATGTCCGGGTGTGACAGAATAACGACTCCGCTAAGACCCTTAGGACTAAGCTTTGCCTTTTCCAATCGACAATTTTCTACTCCAATATCTCCTCTGCTAAGTGCACTTGCATTTGCTTGGTCAGGGCCAGTTTGACCAACAGATAGATTATAAAATCCGTAGTCAATTTGGGTATTGGAATCCAGGGAAGACAAGAAACTGTTGAGGTTTCTTTGGAAATTGCTGTTAGTCGTGTAGTTACCTACACCATTAGCACATTCATAGTACAAGAAGCTAGGCTGAGCTATGGCTAGAGAAGCTAGGTGCAGAAGGATGTAAGAAAATGAAGACAACGATACTGGTCTTAAGGACTCCATTAGCACTATTGCTCTCTTCCCTCTAACAATTATCTAGCTTTGTGGAGGATAAAGAGAAGAATTCAGGCATGATGGGGTTTGATCTTGGGGTGTTTATTTTCTTTAATCTTTGGAAAAAGAGAAGTCCATAATCTTTCATGTTCAAAACCAAGAAAGAAAAAACACGCTTTGAATTTCAATGTTTGAGGATGGAGGCCTGGCTACACCCTTTTAGGTAGAAAGATGCTTTATTTAGGCAGCTTATGTTGTGTTGACTAAAATGGTGCAAGCTGCAAGGCATGATTTCTTGCTCAACATTGCAGCCATGAGGTGTGATAGACAGAGACTAGATATGCTTTATGGTGATCGGTTAATTACACGCACGTGGTATTTAATTTGATAGTGTAAATATATTTAATTTATTAATAAATATATATTTATCTTTAATATTAATCAAATATTTTATTAATGAATCTAATATTTGATTAATAAATCTACAGTAAAGATAAAGTTCTTAAGATAAAAATATTTTGCAAATGAAATTATAAAATTATTATAATTATAAGATTCTTATTGCATCAAAACATTGTTCCTAAATATTCATGATCAATGCTTTATTAAAATTGAATATTTATTAGAGTTGTTGAGATTGATACATATGTTGTTATTTTCTATATGAAAAGAAGCAGTTGTTCTCATAAGGTGAGGTATAAGGGATACCTAGAACTAATATGTACATGCTTGTCGGATGACATGTACACTGAACTAATCCACATTGGAATTTTATATGAAAAGATCATTTATGTCTATGAAAAGACTCATGTGATAATTGTATAAGTGATCCTTAGACTTGAGATCACTAGCTAAGTTATCTTATTTAGAGAGTTTTATGTTTTGATTATACTACAAATTGTCCTAATCAAGGGTAACAAATGGATAGATATTGGGTATAACACGAACTTTATAAAAGTATTTAAGTAATCAAGAGAAAATTCATCATCCTACGTGAATTAAAAAAAATGTTTTACATGTTTTCAAATAGTATTAATTGTAAATTAGTGCACAAAGTGAAATGATATTTGAAAAGAGTTTAAAATCTTATTAAAAGAATCAATGACTATGACGTTGAAAAGAAACATGATTTGGCAGAGTAGACATACTCTATGCTATAATGTTTAAATCAGAATATTTTTTATAAAAGGATAACAATTATATTGAGAAACTGGTCACTACAAAGTTAAGTCAAACCATTTATGATTTTCCAAATATTTGGGGGATCATGACATATTGTTAGACATTATATTTGATCTTCAAATATAAATCAATCAATTATTGAATTGATAATAAATTAATTTATTTAATTTATTTAATCCTATTTTATTTAGGATTATGATTTATATTTAGGCTAACTTATTAGGAAACCTGATGGGTCACACATATAAGAACCATTAGTCAGAAATTAAAATGGAATGAATAATCAACTATGACTTGATTGTAAATAAATTTTAGAAATTAAGGACTAGAATGTAATTAATACAGGGGGTTACAATTCTAGACCCAGAACCAATTAAGTAAGGACTTGATTGAATAAATTTGTAAAATTAACTTAAAATAATATATGTGATATTATTTAATAAGCAAATTGATATTTTGTCATTTATAGGGTTTTTAGGTTTTTCTATAAATAGAAAGTTATGCCTCTTATTTTATAGGGTGAGTAAAGTAGAGTACGTAAACACCTAAAACACAAGAAAAGAGTTAACACTTTAAGGTATATCAATCCATCTCTCCTAAAAGAGTTTAAGAGATTTCTCACTGGTGGTTCTTGTGGATTACCATTATAGGTCGAACATTTAGACGACTTGTGGTTTGTGATAATTCAATCATGAAGCAAATATTCCACCACTAGAATTAACAGGTTTACTCATGGAATTTTCTATCCGTATTTACACCAACAATCTATTGGTAAACAATTTACTAACAGATTTATAGACGGAAACAGTTTGTCGATAATCCGTTCCTTGGTAATGTCATTTTTTTTTACATATCTGTTGGTAAAAAAAAAAAGCACCGATGGTTTTACAGATGGAAAATATACACCAAAAAAATTCACCCGCTTTAATACAAAATACCGATGAAAATAATTATGTCGGTGATGTAAGTGACATATGAAGTAAATTGTTTCGAACTCTCTAGAATATACCGACAGATTGTGTCCATCAGTATATCCATTTGAAATAATTAAAAAATAATTTTTTAAAAAAATCTTTTGAACAAAAAAGAAAATAATTAAGAAAAATTATAATATTCACATTAGCGGGTGAGGGTTTGGTAGTTGACTTTATTAGTAGTGCTGGTTGCTAACATGTTGTACGCATTTAAAACCGTGAGGGTCAGCAACCTGGTTGTGGGAGGGATCCAAAGCGAACAATATACGACAAGTGTAGGCCGCTGCGCTACTCTAGAGTACGCGTTTAAAATCGTGAGGGTCAGTAACCTAGGAATAGGAGGGACCCAAAGCGGACAATATACGACAGGGTTGGGGCCCACTATACTGGAGTACGCGTTTTGATGCGTCAGGCTCAGAAGTGGGCTCGCGTCACCAGAAACAAAACCGTGAGGGCGGTAAGACCCAAAGTGGACAATATACAGCATGTTGGGCCGAGTTGTTACATTTGGTATCAGAGCCGACCTCACTGGTTGTCCGGTTGTGCCGACGGGGTCGTCGGGCTCCTTAAAGGGGGTGGATTGTAATATCTCACATCAGCGGGTGAGGGTTTGGTAGCTTGCCTTATTAGTAGTGCTGGTTGCTAACATGTTGTACGCGTTTAAAATCATGAGGGTCGGCAACCTGGTTGTGTAAGGGACCCAAAGCGGACAGTATACAACAGGTTTAGGCCGCGCGCTACTCTGGAGTGCGCGTTTAAAACTGTGAGGGTAAGCAACCCAGGTATGGGAGGGACCCAAAGCGAACAGTATACGGCAGGGGTGGGACCCACCACACTAGAGTGCGTGTTTTGGGGCGTCAGGCTCAAAAGTGGGCTCGCGTCACCAGAAACAAAATCGTGAGGGTTGTAAGACCCAAAGTGGACAATATACAGCATGTTAGGTCGGGTTGTTACATTTGGTATCAGAGCTGACCTCACTGGTTGTCCGGTTGTGTCGATGGGGTCGTCGGGCTCCTTAAAGGGGGTGGATTGTAATATCCCACATCAGCGAGTGATGGTTTGGTAGCTGGCCTTATTAGTAGTGCTGGTTGCTAACATGTTGTAAGCGTTTAAAATCATAAGGGTCGGCAACCTGGTTGTGGGAGGGACCCAAAGCGGACAATATACGACAAATTTAGGCCGCTGCGCTACTCTAGAGTACGCATTTAAAACTATGAGGGTCAGCAACCTAGGTATGGGAGGGACCCAAAGCGGACAATATACGATAGGGGTGGGGCCCACCACACTGGAGTATGTGTTTTGGGGCGTCAGGCTCAAAAGTGGGCTCGCGTCACCAGGAACAAAATCGTGAGGGCTGTAAGACCCAAATTGGACAATATACAGCATATTAGGCCGGGTTGTTACAAAAATAAAACGGTACAAAATTGAAACATGTAAAAATAAACTTGAATAATATAAAATCCAAATATTCATTACAAATTTATATATTAAAATAAAAATTAAACTAGAACAATGACGATGCTGGAGGAGGAGGAGAAGGCTAGTCGTTCTTGGAATCATATGGCCAAAAAGGAAGCGCACACGTACCACCTATCTGTGATCTCATGTCTAGGACCATTTGGCGGAGTTGTTCATAATCCACCGAGAGTTGCTCATATTTTTATGTGAGATGAGTTGTATGTTGTTGTAAGGCCATGACTTGAGACTAGGTGCTCGATATCAATTGAGAGCTTCCAATAGTTGAGATATTATGGCCCACCTGCAAGTTCTCAACCATAGTGTTAGAGAGTCTATACACCTGATTCCTATCGGGTCCACCAAACTATCTTGCCTCCATCCACAAATCTGGATTGAAATCTAGGTGGGTCAAAGGATCGTCCCCATATCTCTCCCCAAACCAGCTGTTATATGTCTCCTGGAAATGAAAACTAAAATCATCAAATTCAATTCAAGAAAATAATAACTTACGAAAAAAAATGGTATCACAAAGTGTTGAGCACGGTTGTCGATGAATTGTTACACCACTTTTTGGTGGTCTTCATTCCGCACCTGTGTCTCCACAAAAAGCTTCATTGGGCTTGACTCACATCCAAGAGTCGTAGCCTATAAGAAAAATAATATTGCAAGTTAAATATATTTATAAATAACAATAAATTAATTAAAGATAGGTGTAATTAAAAATAATCTTACCATCCGCTTCGCATGCGAAACGATATAAACAAAGTCGTCGGTGTGCGTGGTAACTGAGCCGTGAATTTGCTAGCTCCGGTTCCCCGCACCAGACTGCAAGTGTTGTGTGAAATGCTCGGACGTCATGTGATGAATATATTCCACCCATATATCCTCCGGGATGTATGGCGGCCTGAAATTTCTCCAAAACCACCACGTCATTCTAGCCAAACAGAGCGTTTTCCCTAGCATATTTTAGCCTTTTTTTTTGCCTCATACCAAAAATCACACAACCTACATGATACAAACATATTCTATGAGTTAATGACAAATGCAATTTTAATATTTAAAATAAAAAATAATTATCATATTGTTTTCGTCGTTACCTAGTTACAGCATGATTCTCCCAAACCCTCTTCGCAACATAGTCTTTTTCTCTATCCCATTCAAATTTACCCTTGCATTAACAATTTATGAAAAATAAATCAATATTCTTAATAAAGTATACGAATTTACATTAAAAAAAAAGTAGTAAAACTTTTAAGGTAACACTAACTTGAAATCTTGAAAACCATGCATCGACACGAGGGTTCCAATCATGATGTCTGCAAATCTGAATCCATTGAAACAAAGAAATCTTCATCGACAATTTAAACACCAATGTTATTACCCGGGCAGCCTCAATGTTTGTGAACCTGAAAATAGATAAAATTAATGAAATATTAGTTGTTCATAAATTGTTAAACACAAACAAACTCAAAGTAAAACAAACTTATATTGAAAGGTTATCCTTCCAATGCGCCTCATACTTCCAGGTGGTTTGATTACGTTGTGAAAGGACACTGCCTCTACATTGTGAAACAACACTAGAAGAGGCAGTGTCGTGTGTCGATGTAGGTGCCTCTTCTTGCTTGGCACCTAGTGACATGTTGTCATCGTCATTACTAGAAGAACTAGCTGCAATCATGTGCTCACAATGTGAAGTTGATTTTTCCCTATGTATTTACACAAATTTAATGAATATTATAATTTTAATTTTTTTAAAAAAAAATTAGCAGCACCTCCCCTATATTGGAGACTACCAAGAATTTTCAATCCTGCAAATATACAAAATATATGCCACAAACTAGTTGATTTTAATTTATTTCTACCAACAATTTTCGATTATTCAATTTCATCTTATTTTCAACATGATACACTACAACATTATCCAGTTTTACCGACGGACTAATTCCGTCGGTGACAGCAATGAACTCCGTCGGTAAAAATAATACCGACGGATCACGTCCGTCGGTATAACAGTCGTCGGTAAATCCCATTTCTGTCGCTCATTCTGTCGCAAATAAAAAAACCACCCACCGATGGAAACACCGATGGAAATACAGACGGATACGCGCGCGCCAAAAAAAAAGTTTTCCCGCGGGAACATTACCGACAGAATAACTCCATCGGTAATTACCCTTGAAATTACCGACGGCATTACCGATGGACAACTCGTCGGTAAGGATGGCATGGCTTGTAATTTTTGTTGCAACTCTCTGTGTAATACCGACGGATATTATCCGTCGGTAATGCTGTCGGTATATAATCACCAACGGATAATATCCGTCGGTGATGTCGTCGGTAAATATGGCATGGATGGTAATTGTTCGGCAACTCTCTGTTAAATACCGACGGATAATATCCGTTGGTACTTATTTAAAATATATATAAAAAAATAATTTATTAATTGTAAAAAAAAACCTTAATAAACAAATAAAAATGCATTAAACATTAAAAATGTGAAAGTAATAATATTCATTACAAATTTAATGTGTTTAAAAAACAAAATTAAACTAGAATAGCAGCGGAGCTGGAGGAGGAGGCGGAGGAGGAGGAGGCTGGTTGTTCCCGGGACCATACGGCCAAAAAGAAGCTGCACAAGTATCGTCACCCATCTTTGATCTCATCTCCATGGCTATTTGACGGAGCTCATCATAATTCATCGAGAGTTGTTGATATTGTTGTTTCAACGCAATGAACTCCTCAGACTGGGTGTTCGATACTGATGGAGAGCTTCCAACAGTTGAGACACTACAAGTCGAACGCAAGTTGTCAGCCGTAGTGTTGGAGAGCCCGTAGACCCTGTTTTTATCGGGTCCACCAGACGATCCCGCCTCCATCCACAAATCTGGATCGAAATCTGGATGGGTCGACGGATTGTCC
>Ga0325404_1005091_pt1 | contig 13891 bp, 5 predicted proteins | sample PopdelMetagenome_18_FD_205664 | JGI IMG/M metagenome (GOLD analysis project Ga0325404, IMG submission 205664) | Populus deltoides microbial communities from Bellville, Georgia, United States - Xylem-Control-R1 | ecosystem: Host-associated > Plants > Phyllosphere > Stem > Wood/Secondary xylem... | reverse complement strand
TTTAGTATTTTATATTTGTTATTGAGGTTGGAGATGATAGTGATTTGGTTCGTTTTGTCTTTGTCCATGTTCATGGTTTATGATTTAGGAAGATTCCAAAAACTTCCCCATGTAAAAAAAATCAGTTCGAATCACATTTTAGCCGGTTTTTTGCTAATGGTTTAGGTAAATGATTATTTTTAAAAGTATTTTTTACATGAAAATATATAAAATAATATTTTTTAATTTTTAAAAAATTATTTTTAATATCGACTCATCGAAATATTTAAAAATAATAAAAAATTAATTTTTAAAAAATTCAAAAATTTTTAAAAGTATTTTTTAAATAAAAAAACAAATACACTCTTGGCGTGCATTTCCCGAAACCTCTTTTTTCCACTTCCAATAAAAACAAAAGGACTCGATTGTCCATATCCAAATTGTTTGAGAATAAAGGTTCAGTTACTGAGGAAGGGAAGCCACGGGTATGGGCAGAGGTAGTCGTGGTTTATACGTTGCGTTAGCTTTCCTTGGCCTGATGTGAAGATGTTGCCGGTTAGACTTCCAAGAAAAAGATTAGGAACCAATTTTCGGTTCCCCGTAATTATCTTCTTTTTTATATATAAAAAATTAAAAAAAAAATAAGAAGAGAATCGATTTGGTTGGCACGTTGAATAAGGATCTAAATACACAAATCAAAGATTAAAAGATCAAATTATATCTTTGATAATATTAAAAGTATAGTTGCACCATTAAAGGACCTAAACGGGAAAAATAATACTAGTTCAAGGTTATCTTAAAAATATTAAATTTTTAATAGGCTGATTTGATTTAATTATAAACCTAATTAAAGATTTAATTAAGTTTAAAATTAATTTATACCAGCATTAAAAGAATTAATCAAGAGTAATGACTTAATTATATTTTTAAAAAGTCAAATTAATTTTATCAAGAAATTAATCGGTGAAAAACTAAGTTTGAAAACCTAATCTAGATTTAATTAAGAAAATTAAAATTTTTAAAAATCAAATTTAATTTTCACAAGTTTAATTCGATGGAATTAATAGTGAAATTGCAAGAAATTTAAAGGATCAAATTAAAAAATTTAAAAAATCAAGGATATTTTTTGTATTTTATAAAATATTTTCTGACAGACTCCCTTAAATTTACGACTATGATGGCAATATGAATAGTGAACACATTTACAAGTCCCTTTGATAGCACTAACTATGTAATTAGAAAGTGTGAAATGGAGATGAATATTTCTATATGTTCAATGAGCAAATCTTTTATTTTTATTATTTCATTGTGAGAATTTTCAATTTTTTCTATTAGATTTCTTTAAATATATGTCAACATGCCTATTAAATTACATATGTTACATTGACTTGCACACCAAATATTTATTTTTCTGATTGGGTTTTTGCACTTTAATTTTTTTTATTCGAGCAAACCTTTGTATGTTTATGTATATTTTTTTATTTAAGTGTTTGTGCTTTCAAAAAAAATATTAATCATGTATATATCATTTTGACAATATTTCTAACGAAGTCAATTTTTTTCTTTTTATATACATGTTAAGTTTCTAAAATATCATTTTGATAAGATTTTCACTTCAAAACCACATAAATTTTATTCTAAAATGCCCTTATAATCTAGACAAATTGAAGGCTTTCAAAATGGTCTCGAAATTGTTTAGATTTCTTTTTTGACTTTTTATTAGACTTGTTTGGCTAAATATTAAAACAAAGATAGATTAAAAATTAAGAGAAAAACATTAGGGTATGTTAGGCAAACATGCCCTTAGTCTAAAAAATAGGTCGGTTGGGCTTGAGACCTAAGCCTGGTGCAGTTGGGTTAGGCCGACTAAAAGCCCAATATTTCTTCTTTTTTTTTAAATATGGTATGGACCCATGCCAACCATATAGGTTGTGCTGAGGTTGAGCCCATTTTAACCTTCGTTGGCAAAAGCCAACAGATGCAGGACGTGAATTAATTCGCGTCCTACATATAATAAAAGAGCAGATGCAGGAGCTATGGATGATTACCTGGCATAAGAGAGAAATGTTACTACTATTATTGGTCTGTTGATATGGCTGAGACGCTGCTAGAATTGCTCCTGGTGTCGTTGCTGGAGGTTACGATGTAGAGGTTAAAATTGCAAAAGGGAAGCTTGCGGTGCTGGACTTGTTTAAGGTGCAGTCACTCACAGTGGAGGGGGTCACTAGTGAAGGAGATGCACGACTGTTGGTATAGGAGGCTGGTGTTGGTGAAGGAAAAAATGGTAGGGAGATGTTTGGTAGTGAAAATGAGATGTTGTGAGGTTTATCTGAAAGGGAGAAGAAAAAAAATGGTGTAAAGGATGATTTTTTTAGCTCTCTTTGCACTCTGATTTCTCCTCCCCTGATACACGAGATTCACCCTTATTTATAGGGGATGAAAGATGGATATTTGATCTTTATTGAAAATAAATCTTGGTCCTTGATTCAAACAGGAACGATCTCAATCGTTGGGCAAAAATCATCATCACAGGTTGTAAATTTTGGTTGCAAAGGTTGATCGGGTCGGCCTTTTTTGGGCGGTGTCGTGGTGGCTACATTGGCGACCAATCGACAAGAATTATGTCGAGGTATAGTATGGTGTCAAGCCATGAGAGTGGTGTCTTCTTTTCCTATTTGGTGTAGAGATTAGGCATTAAATGTCATTGAAAAGTAGCAACCCGAACAACTTTTCGGGTATAAAAGATTGAAAATGATGAACAGTAGACATACGACAAGTCACCTGACACCCTTTTTTTTGTTTTTGTGTTGGTCAAAACAACATCGTTTTGTACCAAAACACATCGTTTTGATCAAAACGCACCGTTTTATTTAAATAAAACGACGCTGTTTTGACATCCTTAAGGTTTTAATTAGGGATTTGACTAAAATTTAATTTAGTTCCCTTTTCTTTTGATTTTTTTAGTTGCATCCCTAATTGACTTCAAACTTTTAATGTTATGTGATTTTACCATTACCAAACTCAAATATCAACCTTAAAGTTCAACACCTTTTCATTTTGATCATTGATTTTGGATTTATGCAAATTAATCCTTAATTAACCATTTAATTTTCAATTTGCTTCAATTTCACCCATATTTTCAACCAAATTGAGTCCTTAAAGTTTAACGTATTTTTTTAAAAAATCTTTGGTTGTGAATTTCTCCAATTTAACTCTTAATTGAACTTGAATTTTTATTTTCTTGTAATTTTATCTCTGATTTCAATCAATTGACTTGGTAAAAAAAAAGTTTGGTCATCTAAAATTCTAATTTTCTCGATTAAGCCTAAATTAAACCCCCAAACTTAATTATTCACTAATTAAATCTTTAATAAAATTAATTTGACCCATTAAAAGTATAATTAAGCCATTCCACCTAATTAAATCTCTTATTTTGACCCAAATTAACTTTTAAACTAATTAAAATTTTAATCTGGCCCATGATTAAATCAAATTGGCCTATTAAAAATCTAATTAAGTCCATTGACTTAATTTTTATACAGATTCGTCCAATAATCATTTAATTTAACCTTGAATCTGCATTGTTTCTTTAGTCTTGGGTACAATAGGGTATGATTAAGCTTCCAATTTTGTCAAAAACTTTTAACTTGATTCTTCTATACATTTGAAACCCTCATCAGCTTGCTTTTGATAAGTTGCTGGTCTTCTTGTTGTTGTTATTATTATTATTATTATTATTGATTTTTATTTATAAAAAAAAGATAATTTTTTTTTCATGGGGCAACCTAAAAATGGGTTATAACACCCTTCAAAGTAATTGTTTAAAAATTAGCATCCAAGGGCTTTTCGTACTCTCACCATGGTTTTTTAGTTATAATTAAGTCAACTAAGGAACAATTTGGTATTTTAATAAATAAAAAATGGTTGGTGTGTTTGACACACATGTTAGCGTGCAGAGAGCCTCTGTCGTCTTTAGACGATATGTGATGCATCTCCTGATAGCTAATCATAGCTTTCACAGTGGTGTTAGGAGCATCGCATCAAGTTTTTCCAGATGGTGGGGCGCATGTTGGTGGAAGACCAATAATGGAACTTTGGCATACTATTTTTCTTCTTCTCTCTCTTTTCTCTCTCATTGCCTTAGGTGTGTCTACTCTTACAAGAATAAAATGTGTTAAAAAAAACTTAAGATTTATTAACCTTTGTTTACCTTATGTAAAAAACTTTCATTTTGTCTTTCAAAACACCATCATCAAATATAATGTCAAAAACTCTAATCCCAATCGGAAGCATTTTTGCAAATTCCAACACCAATATCTCATCTGCTTCAACCAGCTCAACTTTCACTGGTTGCAAAACCTGCTTTAATTTTTTTAATTTATTAATTAAAATTCACATTATTATTATTTATCAAAATGGCATTCGATAAGGTTGGTTACCTTGGAGGAGGAGGAGTAGGAGACAAAAGCAGAGTTAATGGAGAGGTCAGCAACGTTGAGGACGGTGAAGTTGGTGTTTTCAGCGATATCCAGATCAATCGTGATGAAGCAAGCAAAAATACAGGCGGTTAAGTCGGTTTAAGGCAGGTGTCGTAGCGTTTAGGGATGGTGAATTTTGGGAGGCGTGCCTGTCCTTTGAACTAATCCATTTTTTTGTTTGTTTGTTTGCATTTGTGAGAGAGACAGAGAGTCAAAGAGTGTGAGAGGTGAGTCAAAAATAATATATGACATATGCTTGTGTGAAGATGTATTTTTTAAAAAAATTATTAATGAAAGATCTTAATGGTTAAATATGTAAACGATATATTTAAATTGATACGGAAAATTATCATGGAACATGTTGAAAGTAAGAATTAAAAAAAGAGAAAAAAGAATGTTTATGAATTTCAAAGAGTAATGTTGATCAATGGATAAATTGATTCACAAGGGTACCTTGACAGCCGGACCACTCACTTGAGTTAGAGAAGAGACTTGAAATACATTAAATAGGCACCTAATGCCAATAAAATTTTGAAGTTTTCATTCTTTCATTCTTGGTATTATTGTGAAAAATAAGTAAATAAATGAATAATGAAATGAAAGAAATATATGGATGAAAAAACTTGATTAGGTATTTCTAATAGAAGGCTAATGATGTCAAATGACCTTTGACATCGATATTAATAAATGATGAATTAAAGTATTTAAAATAACTTTATTAGTTATTCCGAGTTTGGATAGCTAATGATATCAATGAGTTGCATTAATGTCGACATTTACATAGAATTTAATTAGCTAATTCAGGTTGGAATAACTAATGATATCAACAGGTTACATTGATATTGGCATTGGTGTGAAACTTGATTAACTATTCCTAATTAGAGGCTAATAATATCATGAGGTTTCTTAACATCAATATTTTCAGATGACAAACTTAGATAGCTGTAAAGAAATTGATTAGTTATTCTAGACCAGGATAACTAATGTTATCAATGTATTATATTAATATCGACATTGTTTGTTTACTTTGATTAGTCGATCCCGGATAAAGAAGACTAATGATGCTAATAGGTTTACTAGCATTGGCATAATCCTAAGAACTAGGATAACGAAAAGAAACCTAACTTAATAATTCTGGGTATTTGAGAATACTAAGAAATGATGATAAGTCAATACTAGTGACCTAGTATTTTATAAATAAAGGAGATCATATTTTTAGACTAATATTTTAATATTGAGCTATAATCAAAGGATTAGTTATATTATATTGTTTTAAATGTACTCATTATTGTTTATGACTGTTTTATTTATTGTAATATTTACGTTGTACTTTTCAAGACTATCTTATTCATGTTAGTAATATCCATATCTCATTTCATTTTTATTATCATAAATTTGAAATGACATATTATTTTGGAATCATGCTTAATTTTATAATAACTATGTTAAACTTTTACTTTTGATGCATGGTAAGCAAGCTTTTTAAATTAAGATTTTTTCATAATTTTATGCATATGTTTGATTTATAATTTCCTTATGATACATGATTATATATGAATATTTCCTTGAGAATTTAGGTGAAATAATGAGTACCATTAATAGGTTAAGATCCAAGATGATTGGATCTTGAATGGAAAATGTGAATTAAAAGTGTAGCAGATTTTTGTCAATAACTTGGGATCTCCAGTTTTAAAGAAGATTCTACTGAAATTCGATAGATAAAAAAAATTATCGTGTTTTAACAAATATAATTATGTTTGTTTTGAACCGGTATCTAGAAATGTTACATTAAAATAGAATGTATCATTATTATAACATATTTTGGTCACCACCAGTGATCAACAAATTATAGTCCTAATTTCAATATTTTGGTCCTAATTTTTGGATCCACAAACCAAATTTCAATTAACTTTCACCTAAGATACCTTCAACCTTAATAATTTCAACTTTAACACATCCTTTAATCATTTTAAAATTTAAAAATCAAATTGAATTAAAAAGCTTTATGGGCTTCTATCTATTTTCATGGTTAAAGAAAAAATCAACCTTCATTGAATTCTATCCCCAAAATAAATCTGTTTACATCATAATTGATATTTTTTTTTATTGCTCGAAAGTGCTTAATTGAAATCTTTCTATCTCTTCTTTCTTTTTAAGAATTTTTTCTTTTTTTTCTTAAAATATATGGATTAAAACATAATACAAATAAAGTTTTAGTATTAAAATGTAAATACCTCAAACTACTTGAACCAAATAATGTAAATTAAACTTTTCCACGTTTCATAAACAATCACAATGTTTCCTAAGTATAATCCACAATATTGTGTATCTTAATAAACATTGCGAACACAAAAATACAAAACATTTTATTTTCTTTTATAATTTTATAGTAATTCTTCATGTTTTATAAAACCTAGAAGGATAGAAGCAAGGCTACTCAAGTATAAATAAAAATCATTTCTAATTATACAAATATCCCCAAACTCAAAATTAAGCAATTGTTTTTCCTATTAAGCTCTTATTTGAGAGTGTGATATGAACAAAAATTGGTTAAAATTTATTTTTTTATTTTGAATTATTTTTTAATATTTTTAAAAATCATTTCTAATTATACAAGTATCCCTAAGCTCAAAATTAAGCAATTTTTTTCTATTTTTTAATATACTAATTTTAATATATTTTTAAATAAAAAATAAAAAGCAATAGCTGTCTATTGGGAACATCCAGACCAAGACGCAGCCTTTATTTGTTGTTGCAGAAAAAGGGGCAAAATCATTAGGGAAGCAAGATGAGGATTACAAAGAAGGACAAAAGAGATCAATCTTCAACATCTCCTTGTGCTCATCTCAGAGCTGCTTACCACAATTGTTTCAACAGGTCCTTCTTCTTCGCTCCCTTAACAATAACGGGTCTCTTTCCTTTTCTTTTTCTTGGCTGTTTTCTTCACTAAAACCCCTCTTAAACCCTAACTATACTTTTTGCATAGGTGGTATTCAGAGAAGTTTGTCAAAGGACAGTGGGGCAAAGAGGAGTGTGTTTCTGAGTGGCAAAAATACAGAGCTTGCCTTTCTGTATCTTCCATTTCCCTTACTTTCTTTTTCATATTTTCTCCTGAATCCCATCGTTCAAAGTTTGTAATTTTATTTGTTTATGTTTTTGTTATAGGAACATTTGGATGATAAGCATTTGAGTCGTTTCTTGGAAGCTGAAATAGTTCCATCTGATTTAGGAAAGCCAGTTGACGGTGTTTCTCAGTGAATTTTATACTATAATCTTTATTTAACACGCTAGAGAACAAGTTAGAAGGTGAGTGCTGTAGCTTTTGTGGGTTTGCTGCTTGATTGGTTATATTTTTTGTAAGATGTGGTGTTGGATTAATTCGATCAAATCGTTTACTGGGTTGTTTGAGTGGTGTGATTCTATAAAGAAATTGATTGCAAAATATTTTGATGAAAATGAACTAGAGCCCGTAACCTTGCTCTTGGACAATCGACTGTCTATCTGTCTCTATTTATGTATCTGTGATATCTTCATTCTGTAGCTCCTCGCATGGTTTAAATTCTGTTCATGCTAGGGTACATGTTCAGCCTAAAAGATTATCGTGCTTCAATTAGAAAAGAAGAGCCGGTAATTGTTATTTGTGAAATATCAGCTCATTTGTTTGTGTTTGCGATTCTATTGAAATGATGGATTAAATCAACGTCTCTGGCAAACCAAGAACGTGCGTATTTTACTATGACAAAATGTCTTCCTTGCATTTTGGGTTTTTGCTGTTTTTTAGCAAGGCAAATATAGGATGAACATACTAGTTATTGATTTTCGTTGACCGGTGATAATTGTTGTTTTCTTCAGGTAATAAATCTGCAGAACCTTCTAGCAAGCAAAACTGATAAAATGTATAATGATGGGATCTGGATGCAGACTATTACCATGCGCTAAATTGCTGGAGATGCATATCCATTGAATCTAGAAATTTATCTATCCCAGGTTCCTCCTTTTGTTTTGTAATTTCTGATGTAGGAGAGGTTCGTTCTGTAGAATAGATGGAGAGAAGCCTGCTGTTGAATTATTTTATTGGTTGTACGATGTGAATTTGAGGGCATGGCTCAGGAAACTTGTTCTGACATGCTAATGTTGAGAATTTCAAGTTAAATGTTAGTTATTTACAACAACAGATTTTGATTTGGAGATCTTGTTCAGTTGCTTGTACTCATTGATGATGAAATACAACCAGGTTTCTTGTTTCCTATCTTCTTTTGTACAGGGCACTGCTCTTAAATGATCAGTACTTGATACTAATGCTTAAGCTTGATGGCAAACCCATTTATTACACTGCAAGAGGATTTTGAATCTATTTGACAGAATATATCTGCTTGCATTACAATGCTTGCAAAAGCTAATTTTTTTTTATCACGGTGCGCATACTAAGCTCAAAGTTACATGGTGACTGAACATGACTTCACCCTTGTCCAGTTCCACCACCTGCACTGTACATATGCATTTATTCCACCAGATAGCATATAGCAAGCAATTCCTAATATAGCATTGAAAACTGAAATCAAAGAAGGAAATTTTAATTGAACTGAGAAACTTGGACCATAGCTGGCCATAAAGCAGTAACTGACATTGATTCTGGGAGCCCAATTGCAACTGTACTTGTGATATAAGAATACTGTTATTCACCTGATGATGGGTTACACTTTCGAAATGCTAAAATACATCCTCCTTGTTCAATCGACAGATTCGCTTAGACCATATCATGAAGGCTTTATTGACTTTGACAGCGAGATTCACAGCACCACCTCTTCCACCTAGTATTTTCTGCCAAAAAGGAGCTAGGAATCCTTCATTTTTTCTTAAATTGGAAATGTGCAACCATCCACCCTTCTCCATTGTTCTATGCAAAGAGTTCTGCAACAGCAATGAAGAATGTTCTCCTGTAGACGGTCCATTTAACGGCATGATCTTTACCATAGGTGGACTCCTTTATTGGCTTAATGGAAGCCAAGTACTGGTCCATTCTTTTGAGCCACTCCTCACCGCGAGATTTCAATGTATCTTGACGAATGAGATGATCCATGGCAACCACAAACAGAGTAGTTGATTTGGCAAGTTCTGCACTTTTTCCCAGGAAGTAAGCCTCTTAACCAAGTCTATTTTTATTAGCACAATTGCAGAGTTATTCGTCTTCAACTTGTCTATGAATAATGTTTCCCAGTCACAAGCCAATGATCTGCAACGGAAACACCATCCTGCACAGAGAGTTTTTAGAGGGAAGCTTTCGACAAGTGAGGAAGTGCAATTCATGCCGCGGTTGGAATTCTTTCTTGTTCGAGTATGCTTCTACATATGATTTCATGATTTAATTTTGTAATTCTAATCCTTGCCACATCAACATACATTCATTGAGATTTGAATCTAGAGCCTGGTATGCTCGGAAAGTAAAGCATGTATTTGAGAATGAGATACGCAAGCGCAGACCTGGAAATAAAGTAACAGATTTGCAGAAGGCATTGCACATCCGATGAAGAAATACCTAGTAATCTCCAGTCATCTTCATTTACATCCTGAATATATTAGAAACAGAGGCAGGAATGTAAGTTTATTCAACATTTCAGGTGCTCAATGAATAGATGCTTCAGATATAGCTTACTTAGAGCAATAATATGAATTGAATTCCAGGTAACAAATTCTGACAAGCTTTACCTGAAAGTTGTAAAAGCAAATGCTCCGTGGCAGAAATATTGAACAAAAAGAAGGCTTTCTTGTTTCATCCACTTGGATATCTTGTTAATTAAGAAGATCGCTATAATTATTCATATGCTGGGATAGAACAAATTCGATCTTAAACCAAGTCAACTATGGTCATCACATCCCTAATGTTGCATGAAATTCACCGACCTCAAACATTCCAATGCAGTGTATACGGTCATAGGACACATCCATTTCAAATGTGCTGATGTCTGCAACAATGATCTCCACAATCTGCAGCTGAAGATCTCTAAAGAAACGAAACCTAGACAATAACTTTTGAATATAAAATGGGAATATAGTTATCAATAAGACAGTCAACCCTCGACGTCTGAATGGAAAGCCAGAACCCTACAAAGTACATGCCAATATAACAGGTAGCATGGCACTGCTCGTCAACGTATGCATTCTGTGTTGTTGAGTTACAAATCCCAGTAATTTCACAGTTACTGTACTTTTGAGCAATTTATTAAGAGAGTGATCCCCAGCCACATCCAACGTCGAGGACAGTGTGTCCATCTCTTAACTGTGACCTCTAGCAATACAGCTCCACCAATGCTTCTTCGGCATCTGACAAGGTGTTCGGTTCATAAGAAAAACAACAACAGCGGCACCATTTCATGTATAAACCATATCAGCTCACAAAACAGTAACATTGATGGCATTTACTCACTACTTTGACATAATTAAAGGTGGAAATGCTGATAACTTGATTGCGTTGAAGGTTCCATGTCAGATTAGAGACGATGAGTAGGGTGGAAGTATAGATACTGTTTAGCTTGTTTTATAGAAGATATGATTATTCAAGAGATCTTCCACTGTTACTTGCATGGTTGCAAAAGATGTGAGAAGTCTTCAACAAGACAGCAAGGTAGATTTGGTTTTGTAAGCCTTAGGATGTTGATGGGTTTTGGTTGGGGAATTGAAAGAAGCTTTAGAGAGAAGTTAAGCACTAGGGATCTTGATTGTAAACAGAGAGAAAAGAGAAGTGACGAAAATATATATATATATATATATATATATATATATATATATTTGGTGGACATTTATAACAGTTGTGTTGATGAGATTGAATTGGCCACGAGGCAATTTTTAAGTTCAAATATTTTAAAAATGCGTATCCTCTTCCAATTGTAAAGAATTTAGAAGTTCATTAATTAATTTATTTTCTATTCCTTTCTCATTTAAAACAATATAAAATTCAATATATTTTATTGTGACAATTGAAAGCTTAATTTGAGGATTGATTCAAATTCAATATTTTATGATCAAAATTAATTATATACTTAATTCAAAGCAACCTGAAATTTTTAAAAAATAATGCATCCCAAACTTCCCAAGCCAATGTAATAACTAGAATCATTGGACCGTTTGGGTTAAATCCTCATCTTAGATCAAAGTGCAATATCTTGTTTATTGCATGTACAAACATTTACACAAAACATTTCTTTTCTAATTCAAGTACTTATTGATATTCTAATTTGAATTTGATAAATTAACTAGAGTTATTTTATTATTATTTTTTAATTTAATTTTTTAGCATGAAAGTAATTGAGTATTAAAATTCATTTATTATTTTTTTTATTTTTTATGAGGTTATGATGATATTATAGTTCGAGTCACGAGTTATGATTATTTTTAGTTAATTGTTTTTTCAATTTTATCTTTTAAAATTATGTTTATTAGAAATTAAACTGTATAATTTATTTCAATTTGCATTAAGTTATCCCAATCTCATGACTCAGATGAGTTTGATCAGTTGACTTGGGTGGTTTTATGTGTTTTTTTTTAATTGAGTTTTTTTTTAAATATCACCCTTCAACATTATGTTAATTGAGAATTGAACTTCAAAAATTGTTTCGATTTACTTTTTATGAGATTATCTTGGTCTCATAACCACGGTTAACCTGGGTTGACTCAACTGTTTTTTTGTTGAATTTTATTTTTAATTTCATCATTAAATTTTGAGTTGATTGAAAAATTGGGTTTGATAAGTTTTTAAAATTTTTTTCTATAATATTATCATAGTCTCATGATTTGGATAGTAAATTTAAAAAATTAACCCGAATTGATTTAATATACTATCATTTTATTATTTCTTAAGAAATATTGTCTTGTTTTTCTTTCGAGTTAAACTATAGTTTTATTAGCATATTGTTCTTTAACTTTCTAAATTAATCAGATTGTGTGATTTTTTAATTAAAAAACATTTTAACAATAAGTTTTACATCCAAAACAAATTTGATTTGAAATTTACCGTTGCACGGATAATAATATAGTTTCTTTTGTAATTCAAATTTCTTAGTACGAAGTACAATGGCAGATCAAATGCAAAATCATTAATGTGGATTTGTTTGTATCGTTTTTATCACCAATCAATTAAAATAATTTAAAAATATTAAAAAAAAATTTTAAAAATAAAATAAAATATTAAAAAAAACATAATGTCAACTGCGTTATCTAACACTACCGCAGACAAAACATTGATTTTCTCACTCAAATCTCGTGAAAACTTTTCAGAAGACAAGACACGATCCCCGATAAATTACCGGTATAACCAACTTCAATTATCATATTTTTATCCCCATTTCCTTCGACCTTCCTTTTCCCTGTTTTGGACCCATCTAGAGCTTAGCTATTGAAACAAAATTTGATCATTGGGAACCGAGTTTTAATCACTGTAAGTTAACTATTCTATCTTTTGTTAATTTTTAGAGCTCATTTGATTTGATTTCTTAGAAGTTAAAAAGATTGGTTCTTTTTGTACGATGTAAGTGTTTATTTATTTATTTGAATTGAATGAGAAGTTCAAGATTGATTGGTATGTTGTTTTTTTTTTTTTTCATTTTGCATTTTTGGGGTTTCTTGTGATTTCCCTTTGGCTAAAGTGATCTGGGTTTCGCTTATCTGAAGGGGTTGTTTCTTTGTTTGTTATTTGATGCATCCAGTAATCTCTGATTGATTAAATTGTGGATACTTATTTATCTTTTGTGAATCATTAAACAGTGAAAACTGAATTGGCAAGATGTTCTATTGAGAATTGGGTTGTATGTGAGAGGTTCTTTGTTTTGATGATGCCAAAATGATGCTTTCGAAAGCTGAGTCTAGAAATGGTGATGGTGATGGAAGTTCGAATAGTGGTCAACTGCTGAGAGACATTGAGGCAATAAGCAAAGCCCTATACTTGCATAAAACCCCACAAAAGGCTTTGATTTCCCCATCCAGTGCTCGATCTAAATCAGTTGAGAAACCCCGCTTATCAGAATCAAAATCGAGTCTGAACCCACAAAGTTTTAATGAAACTGTGTCATATAAGGACAAGAAATCATCATCAGCATGGAATTGGAAGAAGCCCTTGAAAGCTTTAGCCCACATTGGTCGTCAAAAGTTCAATATTTGTTTCTTTCTCCACGTGCATTCTATTGAAGGGTTACCCCCGAGTTTTAATGGTATGAATTTGTCTGTGCATTGGAAGAGGAAGGATGTGGTTTTGCAGACACGTGCAGCAAAGGTTTTGAAGGGAATTGCTGAATTTGATGAGACTTTGATGCATAAGTGCTCTGTATATGGTTCAAGAAGTGGGCCCTATCATGCAGCAAAGTATGAAATGAAGCTTTTCTTGATTTATGCATCCATAATTGGGGCTCCTGGCATTGACATGGGGAAACAGTGGGTAGATCTGA
>Ga0325404_1005090_pt1 | contig 13896 bp, 8 predicted proteins | sample PopdelMetagenome_18_FD_205664 | JGI IMG/M metagenome (GOLD analysis project Ga0325404, IMG submission 205664) | Populus deltoides microbial communities from Bellville, Georgia, United States - Xylem-Control-R1 | ecosystem: Host-associated > Plants > Phyllosphere > Stem > Wood/Secondary xylem... | reverse complement strand
AAAAAAAAAATAATTTCACTGTAATAATTTATATTAAACTATAGCTACAGTAAGAAAACTCACACCTTACCATATAGTTTTGGTTAATATTCCGGAACCAGACCCAAATATACAAGTTCAAATCACAAGAAGACATGAATCTCGTACCAAAGTGACAAGTTACCAATGCTTGATGTCGGACCACTTGAAAGGATACCCTGCCTTCGATGGAAAATGACACGAAAACACATTACATGTTGTCGTATTGCTGGGAATTTCGACAAGCATGCTGCTGATGAGTTACGTGTAAATCATCATTTCTTTTTGTCAATTCATTTTTCCTTTTTGTAAGGGGCATGCACAACCCAGTAGACCTCCTAGACTAGGTTGACTAGCCTTCAAAGGCCAGCAGACACTCAAATTTTTATTAGGTTAATTTCTCAAAAAAAAAAACAATAGTGCAAGATGGAATGTATTTATTTTTTATTTATTGTGATGATAGCTTAATTATTCCACAGTAAAGTTAGAACAACCGGTCTTCTCATGTTAAATCTTTGTTTGAGATTGCGGCTGAAGTTCAAATACAAGTTTTTTATTTTAAAAGATAATTTTTTAATGTTTTTTACTGTTTTAATGTGTTAATGTTAAAAATAAATTTTAAAAAATAAAAAAAATATTATTTTGATGTATTATAAACAAAAATAAACAACATTTCTAAAACCAACTGCTACCGTACTCGGAAAAAAAAATCCTTAAAGATGATGGATGCATAAAAATATAAATTGAGCATCCTTGGTCATGAACATAATGAAGTAGGTAAAGCTAATTAAAGAATCTAAATTGAGCTCTGCGGTTGATGAATGGGCATGGTGATAATACTAAATAAAGCTAGGAGTGAGGATGCTGCAACTTTTTACCTGAAAGGATTTCCTTCCTTTTTCAGTAAAGTTCCTTTTCTCTTCCATTAAAGTGTTCAGGAATCACAATACTGCGTTTCAAATGGCGTTTTTGTAGATCTTGATTTTTTTCACTTAAAATTAATTTTTAAAAGTTTGTTGGTAGTTTTAATGTATTGATTCTTAAAATATAAAAAAATAATAATATTTTAATATATTTATAAATAAAAAAATACTTTAAAAAACATTCCCTCTCATACTCTCAAACGACATTCTCTTTCTCCCGGCAGCAAGGCTAGTTTTGGTATATCATCTTGACCAAGTTGATCCTTAATCTTGGTGTTTTCAGTCCTTTTTCTTGCTGGCAGATGCATCACTGTTTTGTCGTTCTTTAACCTCTCGAAATTTCACACCCAAGATTCAATTCTCACCTCTCATGCATGATGGCAGACAATAATATATATATATATATATATTGCAGTCTGGGTGCTTTTCTTCAACCCAGTGGTAATTAACAAGGTATAACCTTGCGTTGGTGTTTAGCTTTTCACTTGTCTCATTAGGGAAAAAGCAATGCGTGATGTTAGGATAATTGTAGTTTTGGAAAAAATGATGGAATTGATGCTATTTTTAGCCCCTGCAAATCGTTTGGTATTGAGATTGAACCTGTTTTTTTAATTTTCTACACGCAATGAAGGGTTATTTTAATTTTCTCGTGCTCATTTGGTATTGAAATTAAACCTATTTTTTTATTAAAATTTAATTTTTTTTGTTTTAAATTATTTTTTAGTGTTTTTAGATTGTTTTAAAGTGCTGATATCAAAAATAAATTTTAAAAAATAAAAAAATATATTATTTTATTATATTTCAAAATAAAAAGACACTTTGAAAAACAACACCTACTACACTTTTAAACACCTCTTAATCCATCCTTTCTCCAATTCCTACAGTAAAGAAATCTATATTCTTAGTTGTTAGAAAATAATATAAATTATATTTTAATATTTCACCTAAGAGTTTAAGCTATTGGGTTAAGTTGGTTCTTTAATATGGTATCAGAGCCTTAATGACCAAATAGTTACAAGTTCGAATCTAACCATCTTTATTTTTTGATAAAAATTAAGCACAAGATAATATAGATCTGTCCAAGTTTCAAGTTTAAAGAGCTTTCACTTAAAGAAATGTGTTAAAGAATAATATAAATCACATCTTGAGACCTCACCTAACAGTGTAAGCTATTAAATTAAGTTTTTTGTTTTATATTAGTAAATATATCCCATTAACAAGTAAGTTTAATTTAGTAGTTGTATATCTGGTAAAAAAGTTCGAATTGCCATAATAATAATTTCTTAATTATAATGAAAAAGAAATTTATCATTAACCCAAAAGCATAGTTATCATTTAAAATTTATTTATTTGTTGATAGGAAATTGTAGTCCTCACCTCTATGATTTGAGAGTGACTGATTTAGTTTAATTAACTCATGATTGAGATTTAGAAAATTGGCATTATCCAGGTCGATGTTGTTTTTTTATTATTCCAAATATTTATCTCTTTATAATTCTTTTTATTTGAAAATTAGGCCAACCGTTAAGAGTATTATTTATTTGTTTTCACTCTCTCTCTCTCTCTCTCTCTCTCTCGCGCACACAGTCTATCTCCCTCTTACACAAGTCTCTCGTATGTTTTTGTTTTATTGTGGAGGACCAGGAAAAAGAGGCTTCTATATTTATGCTTAGTCACCACACATTATCCCAACTCATTCACCCGAGTCCTTCCATTGCTTCTTCACCTTCTCTGCTTGCTAAAACTCTCTCAGCTCTCTCTCACACACACTTCTGTTCATTTTACAGCCCTCATTTCTCTGTAGCTGTTCCCTCCGTCGTCATTTTCTTCTTTTGCTCTCTCAGGTCATGTAACTGTACCCTGAAACTGCAATCTTTGAAAGAGTTTCCATTGTTGCTTTAAAGGGTCCTTTTTTAATAATGTGATCTTGATTAAAGTCTTGTTCTTGGTTCTTTCCTTTCTTTTGTTGATGTCCATTTGCTTACCGCTGCTCTAAATCAGTTTTCTTGTGATTTTAATCATGGGTTCTCGTTAGTACAATCTTTTCTTGTCTAGTCCATTTTCTTGGATTCTTAAGTTTGATGTCCCCTTCTGTTAATGCCCATTTGCCTTAAATTTGTTTTAAAAAGTTGAAAGATGCAGTATTTGGTCATGGGTTTTCGTTAGTTTGGTTGCTCTTGTTGTCTAAGCCCCTCACCACTCTAAAATTTCTTTAGTTTTTCATAATTGTAACATGTAATTTGAATCTTTCAACTGCATTCTGTTATGTTAGTGTGCTTTTTGGTGGGACTTAGTTGATGAACAGGAAGCTTTTCTTGATAATGAAGTAAAGAAATCAGTGTTAATGCATCCAAAACTCATTAAAATCAAACGCTAAGAAGATCTGTGCATATGGAGAGTATCTGTTCTTTCCGCTAATTCAGAGTCCTTTTATTTCACTATGGATTCTGTTCGCTAGTATCATTGATTCTTAACTAACTAATTAGGTGATTTGACTCCTTGCTAAACGATTCTTTTGTTCTTGATAGCAAATATACCAATATCATTCTTTATATATTCCTAGAAATGTAAGAATCTGTAACTGTATATTTTACTTACAGAATTATATGTATAGTGTATACATATATATCTCCAAAATGTTTAGTTCAGGATTATGTTCCTGCTTTTGTTACTTGTCTTTCTGCCCATAGGTTTTCATTTTTACCTTCTTCTATGCAAGTTTAGCTACTCATAGTGGCCTCTCGAGTAGTAAATCCAGATGGAGTCTTGTGTTTCGTGTTTTATCATAGATTAGTTCGTTGAACCAAAACTCAATCTATCTCACTGCTTTTATATTCACCAAAACTCTGAGTTGTCATGGAGGAGACATTTGTTCCTTTACGTGGAATAAAAATTGATCTTAGAGGAAGGCTTTTGTGCTACAAGCAAGACTGGAAAGGTGGTTTTCGTGCGGGCATCAGGTTTGTGACTCTTATTACACATATTTAATCACACACATCAGATGCTATGGTTGTGATATTTACAAATAGAGTATTTATGTCAATATGAGCACAACAGAAGCTTTTGTCTATGATCAATGTAACAGATGAAATCTTGAATCCTTTTTTAATCAAAGTCAACAATATTATGTCCTTCCATTTAGGATCCTTGCTCCAACAACATATATATTCTTTGCTTCGGCAATTCCTGTGATATCTTTTGGGGAACAGCTAGAAAGAGATACAGGTTGGCTGGCTTTTTTATATTGCCACTTTCCTCTTCCATGAGTATTTCAGTAGTCATCTGCTGAGACTTTATTTTTGGTTACGTTTTACAGATGGAACATTGACTGCAGTGCAAACTCTTGTATCGACAGCGCTTTGTGGCATCATCCATTCGATTGTCGGAGGACAGCCCCTACTCATACTGGGGGTCGCTGAGCCAACAGTGTTGATGTATACATTTATGTTCGACTTTGCAAAGGACAGAAAGGATTTGGGGCCTAATCTCTTTTTAGCCTGGACTGGATGGTATATGACCAAAACAAACTTTCTTAGCTGATATGCGTGGTGGGATTTCTGGTGATATTCAAGAATTTCCTTCACTTTATGTGTTCTCAGGGTTTGTGTGTGGACAGCTTTGTTGCTCTTCTTGCTGGCAGTGTTGGGTGCATGCTCTATAATCAACAGGTTTACACGTGTTGCTGGTGAATTGTTTGGCCTGCTTATTGCAATGCTCTTTATGCAGCAGGCCATAAAGGTGAACGCTCTTAATGAATTCAATTCGTTTTATCATAAATCCATTTAACTTCTGAATTAAATGTTTCCAAATGACTGTATATCGGATTTTTCAAGAAAAAATGATTTTTTGGAAGTTCTTATATTAGATAATTCAAAAATGTAGTAGAGTTTGCATAGACTGTCTTCTCATCATAACTTTGGGGTTTCATACTATAGGGAGTTGTTGAGGAGTTCCGCATACCCCAGAGGGAAAATCTTAAGCAGACTGCACTTCAACCTTCTTGGCGATTTGGCAATGGAATGTTTGCATTGGTTCTGTCCTTCGGCCTACTTCTGACTGCATTAAGGAGCCGTAAGGCAAGAGCCTGGCGCTATGGTACAGGTATGAATTAGAGGTCCAAAGGCAAATAAACTTTTGTTGCATCTTGTAGGTTGTGTTTTACAGCAGTCATCCTCATTAAGAACTTGTAGTTCTATGGTTAGTTTACCTCTTTTCCATAAGTATCTGTATTAGTGGTACCCATAATAGCCATAAGCCCTGCCCTCTTTCTCTCTCAAACCAAGGCCTCTTGAAAATAGTTTAAAAGGGGAGGGATTCGTGTCTATCTTTCTATGCGTCTGATTTTTTTTTCCCTGTGGTGAATTTAACATGTCCATGAAGAAAAAGTTTCCACTGTCCCCATATACTCTCAAAGGTCACTACACGTGTCTCCTAAACTTTACTAACAGCCCTTCATTTATTTTTATTCAAAGGTTGGCTACGAGGATTCATTGCAGATTATGGAGTTCCACTTATGGTGCTTGTCTGGACAGCCATATCATACATACCAGTTAATAATGTTCCAAGAGGGATCCCAAGGCGGCTTTTTAGTCCAAATCCATGGTCTGCTGGTGCATACTCAAATTGGACAGTTATCAAGGTGAATCCTTGAACAAAACTTCCTTGAATATTAGATTTGCAATAACTTGATTCAGAGCTTCACCTGTGCAATAATTCCTCCAAGTCCTGGAATGGTACTGATACTTTGTTTACTGGTGCAGGAAATGGTGAATGTGCCTCCTTTATATATAGTTGGAGCATTTATTCCTGCAACTATGATTGCTGTGCTTTACTACTTTGATCATAGTGTTGCATCGCAACTTGCACAGCAAAAGGAGTTCAATTTGAAGAAACCATCTTCCTATCACTATGATCTTCTTCTTCTCGGGTTTTTGGTAGTGTGTTATTCAGAGACATCGTTTTTTCTCATCATGATTCTACTAAAATGGTTGAATCACAGCAAGCAGGAAGAAATGTAGGCACTTCTTATTTACATTTCTCCTGAATTTGTTTTGGACAGGTTATATTGTGTGGTCTTATTGGCATTCCTCCTTCAAATGGTGTAATTCCACAATCTCCAATGCATACGAAAAGCTTAGCTACCCTGAAACATCAGGTAATAGCCTTTCAAGTTCTAAATTTGTATAATACATATCTGTTTTTGAGAATAGGAGCAATCCAAGTTCTTTACTCTAAATTTCTGAGTTTGGTGTTTAATGCTCAAAAATAACATGACTGAAGAACATATCACACCTGTTCCTTTGCATTAACGTGTACATACAAGATGAGCGTCCAACCATTTTTCCTTTTATGATCTGAATTATGGGCGAGGGGCTTAAATAATCGGTATTTCTAGAGGAGGAAGTTTATGAGAAACACTACTTACGTGTTATTGGCTTCCCTGCTTGTTTTCAAATTCCTTTTTGTTCAACACTGGATGTGCATTTAAATGCTTCCCTATTTTTCCTTGACACTGATAAATGTCTCTATCTATGTATTATACAGGCTGTTGATTCTCATCATCTTTGTTTCTTTGCTTTCACACAGCTTCTGCGAAATAAACTTGTTTCAACTGCCAGAAAAAGTATGGGTAAAAATTCAAACCTGGGTCAGTTATACCAAAGCATGCAAGAAGCATACAATGAAATACAGACTCCATTAGTCTATCAACTGCCATCTGCCCTGGTAGATTAGCCTGCCTATGACTTTTTATTTACAAAATATTTGTTTAGTTTTCCTTTTCTTCTTTCCTTACCTTTACTTGAAACAGGGACTAAAAGAGCTGAAAGAATCTACAATACAGCTGTCCTCAAGTACTGGCTACATTGATGCCCCTGTTGATGAGACTGTTTTTGATGTGGATAAAGATATAGATGATCTTTTACCAGTTGAGGTCAAAGAACAACGTCTCAGCAATCTGCTTCAGGCATTGATGGTTGGTGGTTGTGTTGCTGCTATGCCTGTTCTGAAAAAGATCCCGTCCTCAGTTCTTTGGGGTTACTTTGCTTTTATGGCCATCGAAAGCTTGCCAGGAAATCAATTTTGGGAGAGGATATTGTTGCTTTTTACTGCTCCAAGCAGAAGATACAAGTGAGTGCATGCTTGTACAGCCATATCCTGTTAACTAGGCACTCTTCTATATTCTGTTAATTATCCTCATCTGCATCTCCCATTTTTTATTTGTTTTGTCACTAGGTTTTGACTTTTAGCTTTTGCATATATTGATTTTGTGTTTTAAAATCTACTGGAAGAAGATAATTCTACAACTAATAAAACCATATTTAATAAGAAACCATATTATGATGATGATGATGATGATGATTTATATGCCATGGCAATCCTCAGAAGTATCCGACATCTAATCCAGGTTTCTGTTTTCCAGGGTGTTGGAGGACTATCATGCTACCTTCATTGAGACGGTTCCCTTCAAAACAATTGCCACCTTCACTTTGTTCCAGACATCTTACCTGCTTTTATGCTTTGGCTTAACATGGATTCCAATTGCTGGTGTCCTTTTCCCACTGTTGATCATGCTTCTTGTTCCAGTGCGGCAGTATGTCCTCCCTAAGTTTTTCAAAGGAGCCCATCTTCAAGACTTGGATGCTGCAGAATATGAGGAAGCTCCTGCTGTATCTTACAACATGACATTTGAAGTAAGTTCATCTCATTCGTTCTTCATTTCATTTTTCAGCTAGGCATGCTTGCAGCTCAGGTCTGCGCAAAAGCTGGTTTCCTGATTCTCTTTTATGATAAATTGTTCTGGATCTGCGCCATGCCAAATCCATTTGGATTTTGCAATTTGCTGGCAATTCACTAGGTCTAAATTATCACAGAGCTTATCAGACACAAATTATTCTGTGCATTCAAGTATTTGTCTTCCAGGATCCACTCTTCTTGGTGTCCGACTACAATGATATAAATTGGAGTTCAAATAGTCCTGAAGTTTTGGGTTCTAATATACAAAGCTTTATGTATCTGACAGGATCAGGATCCACAAGCCACAACTACTAATATTGATGATGGGGAAATTCTTGATGAAATTATCACACGAAGCCGTGGCGAGATCCGCCGCACGCAAAGCCCTAAAGTAACAAGTTCCACTCCAGGTTCAGTAGAGAATATGAAATCTTCATATAGTCCACGGCTTTCACAAAGGGCATACAGCCCACGTGTTAGTGAACCAAGGGTTGACCGGAACCCTAGATTTACTGGTAAGGGAGCTGAATTAAAGCAAACTCCTAGTCCTGGGTTTTCTAACCTTGGTCAAAGCAATCCTGGTTCGTCATCATGCTAAATTCATATTTCTGGTGAGTCTAGTTGTCGGTATGTCGCTCGAGAGGTCCTTTGTCAAATTTATGTAATTAAGTTTTATCTTATAGGTTCGTGTTTGTCTTCTTGGTTCTAACCATAGTATGTCTGTCAGTGTTCATTGTTCTCTATCTCCCAATAGGCTGGGCAGAAGACACATATGATAATTAAAAAATGTCATTTGCACTTTTGTTTCTTGGCTAGAATCTTCCTCTTCCTCCCTTTTATTTTCAATGTTGTTTACTGATATTTATGTTGGCCGGGAAAGCATTTAGACAATGTAGAAGTGGAAAATAAAGGAAATTATCTATCAAAAGAGCCTTGGTATTCATCAATAATTTGTGGGTAAATGCTTCAACCATGATCTAAAATGCCGGAAAAAGAATTAAAAAAGGTCATTGCCCAGTTGCAGGCCCGCAGAAGATTGTTCTTGCAAGGGGGAATTCAGAGACAATTCTTTCAACATTTTTGCATGAAGTGACTTATCTACGAATTTGAACTTTCAACTTTGTGGTCAAAAGCACTACACTTGAGAGAAAGCACTTAAGTTATGCATGTGAAGGTAAACTTGAGCACAAAAAAGACTGTCCTGCTTTCTCTTTTAAGATTGCAATGGTTGTTAGAAATTACGCACTCCTTGCTTTGCATCATATACTTTCTTAGTATTCGTAGTAAGGAGACAACTTCTGCACCAATAAGGGGAAAAAAAAGGCTCTTCTAGTACCAGCATCCTTCATCTAATTACTGGGAATCGTTCTTTATTTGCTTTATGGAAGTGACTCCATTATTAGATTTGAATGTTTTATCTTTTCTAACCCAACGACCCCTTAACCACAGCAGTTAATATTCAATTGGTAAGCGTGAGACTTGATTGCTTTGAGGGTCTTAACTAAAACTTTAATGATCTAGTTTCAAATGAGCATCCTGGTTAGCATCGTTTGACAGCAGAACCGTAGAGAACATGTAACTGGGTAACGCAAATAGACAGGTTTTGGATTCTTTTGTTTGTGTGCTCTCTTTTTTACTTCCTTTTCCAGGTTGTCATCTAGGGTGTCAAAATCGTAGACTAGTTTAAAAAGCCATGCAGTATGAGTTTGTGATTCAGATGAACAGTTGTGGCCCGGGTGTTCATTTTACAGCTTCGGAATGGAAAACAGGTGCGTAGTTGTGTTGGACTAACTGCTTTACTGAGTAGTCTTTTTAAAGTGCTCCCCTTTTTGCTAGAAAATAGTCTTCTCAGAGTAAGTTCTGACAGCTATACGGATTATGTTCATGTTTATCAAGCTTCCACCAATGGTTCAAGAATTTGTTTGGGGGAATCTCATCGAATATATTCTCTCTAGCTATAGAGGGGAGAATGGACTTTTGCATCATGCAACTTTGCGTTAACATTTACAACTTGTAATGGCTCAAGCCTATATATAACTAGGTGTGAGCTACCTTTTCCATCCCTTTCTATCTTTTCTAACTGATAACATTTTATAATCTTGGAATTGATCATTTCCATATTATCATATTTTCCTCATTGACCATTTCTTTTCGATTAGGAATTCTTTTGCTTTCGACTTGTGCAAGTCTTAGGTGCTATCATCGTGGAACTATAATGTGACTCTAATAAATCAACTGAGTTTTTCTGCCCTAATTAGTTACTTTCTTAATTGCCAGCCATCATCTCTAATCAGTTCTGGTTAGCTGTAATGAGTTCTCTTCATCCTTTAATGTATGGTGCTTTATTATTAAGACTTCTGTAGCGTACGTCTCTTTGGATGACACTAGATTTTAGCACTCATGTCCATCTGCCTTGATGCATCATTTACCTTGGGATACAGAATCAAGGGCCATTTAGATGGATTTCCTAGGACTTTCTGGATGATACTGCCTACGAGCTAGGGTACAAATGCTAGTGCTAAGTATATAATTTCTCCACTATATCATCTCTATGCACAAGAGGGCCCAAATAATGTTTCTTTATTAGTCTTTTTCAGTGTTTGTTTTCCTTTCTACTACACAGGTTGTGATGATGGAGATTGACATATATCCACTCGGGGCCCATAGTCTCAAATGGAGATCCTATCCATACAGAAAAGATTTACTAGTGGACACTTTCATTAAATCTGTGTCCTCAACTCTGCTTTAATATAAGCACAACAGTGTTTAAAACTTTGGATGAAGTCAGATAGTTTGGTCGGAGTTGTGCTATGAGAATATCTTTTGCTGGTTTTATACTTTGTTGGGTGCAAGAGGAATGGTTTCTGCATCATTACTTGTTCTTAGAAGGAAAATGATTACGTAGTGGCTGCACTTTACATCTTCAGATTGCACTCGTTATCTTAAGACTGCTCATGTAGTGCGTAATTTGTTTTAGCACAACAACAGTATGGAATGATGGACCAGAACTAATTGCGGAACGCAAATATCAGAGCTCAGTTGATTAACAAGTTAGAACAGGCGGCCCAGGAAAAGTTGCCTTTAAGAAAATCATCAGTTAATACTTCAAAGTTCTGTACGTCTGATTCAACTTCATATTGCTTTTAACACAGGAGCCACCGTATGCCTGGATTTAAGCTTCACGGGAACATAAGCTTAGAAATAGCCGAGGATTCCATATTTCTTTATCCTTGTTTGCTGAAAATGAATCCTTCTCTTCTGACTGCCAACCAACAAACAACTTACTAACTAACTACAAACAGCCACGTTATTCTTGGCTAACTAACTCTAACTCTTGCTGCTACACTGCTTGCTTCTGCTGTACCAATTCTTCTACTAAGGCTTTCTTTTGATATTCTTTATGTTATGACTAACAAGGCTGAAATGCGACTTAAAACGGTTTCGATAAATGGTTGGCTTAGAGAAAAACTATGTATATACATGGGTTTGACCTTTATTCCGCCTTGTAAAATAATTTCCCTACAACTTTAGACCACGACAGTAACCATACAACAATGTAGATCTTAAACTATCCAGTAGGCGATCCGGTGGTAAAAGCTTAGGATCAAGGGGTTTGCTTCCCCTGTGGTCACAAGTTCAAGCCTTGTGGTTGCTAACATGATGACTACTAGAGACATACATAGTTGTTAACTTCAGGGCCCATGAGATTAGTCGGGATGCGTACAAGCTGGTCCAGATACTCATGTTAATAATAATAAAAAAAAACAATGTAGACCTCAACACTTTAATATTCATAAATCACATAAACTTTAAAAAATATGTGGAAATAAGACTAAATTCAAATTTTACCATGCAAGAGACACTAGAAATGACTTGTTAAAAGGGTGCACATGGGTCTATATGTCGCAATTGTTGCCATAACTAGTGGCACATGAATCCACTCGTTGATGAGAGCGGGGGTGTGTGAAATTGATAATTGGGAGCATCTTTCTCTCCACTTCACTGCTAATACCTCTTCCCTGCGATATTATCAGTGAAGTCTACCATCACTTGAGTAAGAAAATAAGGCCATGAAAAGTTTTGGTTTTTTTATTCTTTCTTTTTGCTTGTTCCTTCTTTCTTTCTTTTTGTACTCGGTAACAACCATTGTTGATGATGTTGTGGTATTTGGAAGATAGTTGTGTTGTATATGTTGTTAGGTTGGTGTTATGTATGATGGTCGATCAGGTTGTGTATATTTTAGTTTGTTTTATTGATGATGGTTGTGATATTTTTAGTGTGGTAAGAAGGTTGAAAAGAGACACAATTGTGCATAAAATAGAGATAAAGAGATATGGTAGAGAGAGCGACATTGTGATGATTATGTGGGGGAGAGATTATTATGATGGTAACGTGGAGGAGAGGTTGTTGTATTATAGGGTTGGGTGGCCGAATTTCGGCAAGTGAATAAAGAGAAGAGAGAGTTGTTGCATGCTTGTTTCTCTATATATATTTTTCTTTCTCTCCCTCTTTTTTCAATTTTTCTTTTCTCTTTACATAGGAATTGCCTTTTTTCTGTTTTTTTTTTGTCTTTCCTCCCTTTCCTAGTGTGTTTTTTATTTTACTTTAACCCTCAATTTATAATGTTAAGAACCCTTTCAAAATAGAAGACTAAACCAATCAATTAATATAAAATATTGAAAGATCTTTTTATTTTTTCCTTTTTAAATAAGAATCTTAAATCTTGGAAATCTTCTGATCAAATGTCTATTTTATTTCATTCTTGAATTGTGCATGATTTGTTCATGTCCTTCTTCACTTTAATAAGATTCATAATTGGTTATTCTCTAAATATATTCATTAAAACTTTTCATGTTAACCAAATCAAATATAATCTTTTTAATTTTATTTGAATCTCTACTTTATAAAAGATAGCTCTTTTTATTTTTTGAAACTTTGAATTTTCCTTATCTTATTTGATCTTCCATTATCTTAGTCCTTCTTTTTTTTCCTTGATCATCATTTTGCTTAGGAAGCTTTGTTTTATTTACTTTTATAAAAACTTGTCACTCAAAATAAAATATACAAAAGTGTCAAAAATCATAAAACGATTATAAATTGACTGAATTGCATCAAAAAAAAATTCTTTATACATTTTTTTAGACTATATTGAGGAATTAGGGTAAAAAATGGGTTACGAGGGTCTTCTCTTAAAATCAATAAGTTTACATTTATTATTTATTTTAAAAACAATTCATATTTATTTATGCTATTTATATAATCCCGATGATATATTCTAAAAATTATCATTTGATTGGTTTCTTTTTTTCTTTAGTTTCTTAAAAAAATCTTTCATAATAATTTTTTAAAAATATATATTTCATCTCACTTTTATAAAAAAAATTATAATTATGGTTTCATCCTCTTATTTTATTATATGACCATTATTTTATATCATGATTAAACTCAAATGAAATTACAACTATAGAAGCATACAAAAATTCTTGAAATTTGTAAATTAAAAGTAAAAATTCCATGACCATTAGTCTAATTAGGTGCTTCGTAGCAATTAACAAGAATAAAATGGTATAGTAATAACTCTTTAATCTTTTTTTTAAAAAAAAATTATATAATAAAACGAGTTCTAAGGAAAGGGTGGGGGGTAAATGACAAATTTCAAATGTATTGTTAGGGTATTAAAGTCAAAACACAATAAACATAGAAAAACATTGCATTTCAAGCTATTTGCCTTCTCACAGCCATATTGCAATCTATATTTGGGTCATGGGCCATTTTAGGTTAAAGAAGATTATGAGTCCGAAACCGAGTCAAGCTCAAATTGCAAATCAAAACTAATAATAATTAATTTGGAAGAAACATTTTCAAAGCCCGCTTGAATCCAGAAGAACACCCAAAACGGGGTCCGGTTAAAAACCTTTCATAAAAAAATAAAAGGCCTTTTAACTTTCGAACCTTTTGATTGCCCGAATGATGAAATCTGACTAGTAATTTGTCTTTATTCTGATTGGATCTTTGTTCATCATAAATTACATTAAACCTAGAAATAAATAAAAGAATTTAAGCTAAAACTTTACAAATATATCATATTATATTATATTATATTGATCTTAGACAACTTTAATTAACAAACAAAATTTAAAAACCATGTCAAAACATGATTCCAATTAGGTATAATTTTTTTAAGCTAAGTGATAAAAAAAAAAGATGAAATAACTTTTTT
>Ga0325404_1005089_pt1 | contig 13897 bp, 8 predicted proteins | sample PopdelMetagenome_18_FD_205664 | JGI IMG/M metagenome (GOLD analysis project Ga0325404, IMG submission 205664) | Populus deltoides microbial communities from Bellville, Georgia, United States - Xylem-Control-R1 | ecosystem: Host-associated > Plants > Phyllosphere > Stem > Wood/Secondary xylem... | reverse complement strand
TTTTCAATATGGGGACATTTTATACTTCTTAAACCTGATATCTTGCAGAATGATATATATAGCCAAGACAACAATTAAAATTAAAAAGGTTATAAAAGCACTGACCTGAATTATGTCATGCTCCATTACATCCTTTCCCCTCGTTCTATAATCCGTGATCGCTGGAAATCAATTCAATGAGTCGAAATGCACACAGAAAATTACCAACATGACATCTATTGAAATCCACAAAATGTACATTGTTTTTCCATTACCTGAAAAAATAAATAAATAAAAAAACCAAAAGCTTTTTTTGATAACACAGTAAATCAAATTAAGTAGAAATAAGAAAAATAATACTAAAATTAATAACCCAAACCTCGAATTAATCTGGTAGCCTCCCTCTGATACTCCTCTTGATCCGGCCCGACAACCCGACCCGAAAATGAGCCCGAATCCGGCCACCATTTCGGCAACTTCTGTTGGCTCCCAACCCGATACCTCCTCCAATCACCCCTCTCGAAACCCAACCCATCAACCAGACCCGAAATTTCAACCGGGTTGGCGAGTCTCTTGGGTCTTTTACTCTCTTCCCTTTGTTGGTCATCCACTGCAACAATCACTTCTTTCCCACCTAGACTCCGATCTCTACGAACAACAAAATTAGGGTTTTTTCCAGCCCCAAATTTACGCTTAAACCCTAACACTAATTTAAACAAAACCCTAATCGAAGAAATTAAAAGAAACCCAGAAAGCAACACAGTACCAGCAAACTGCAACGTTGACTTTTGGCACGAGAGGACTACTCGATTGTTCTCGTCGAGACTAACTAGGGTTTTCAAATCATCAACTGCTTCTTGACCTAAAGAGAGGAACTGGTGAAATCTTGAAGAGGGTAACTTTGAAATTTGGGTAATATTAAGGACTAATTTGAGATTTTGGGAATTGTTGTTAAGGGAGATATAATAATCACTGTCTAAGGAGGAGGGTTTAATGGGGTTGTTAGTTAGGGTTTTGGATTTGCGAGAACGCCGACGCTTAGTGGAGAAGGAGTTTTGAGGAGGGGTGTAAAGGGAGGAGGATGGTTTAGGGAAGAAATGTGGAGGAGAGGAGTAGGGAAGGGTGTTTATGGAGGCCATTGTGTTTAGTTTTAATTACATGTGATTAAGAGAGGTAGAGTGCTTAATTAGTGGAGGGTGGTTTGGTTTTGGTTCCTTGCTTGGTGATGGAGACAAAGGAGGAGTGCTGTGACTGTGAGAAGAGGGAGAGGGAGAAAGGAGGAGGATATGAGGTTTTTATATGTGGCTGGAGATGGTCTTGTTGCTTTGATAATGGAGTCAATGCACTTGGAGTGTAGTGTTGGGAGAGAGTATTGGGGCACGTGGTTAAGATTTTCTTTTTTCGTCTTGTTTTTGTTTTTTATGTTTTTTTTAATTTAAAGTATGTTTAAAAATATAATTATGATTATTTTTAAGATATTTTTTAAAATAATATATTTTTTTATTTTTTAAAAATTATTTTTAATATCAACACATTAAAATAATTTAAAATTACTAAAAATTATTAATTTAAAATAAAATAATAAATAAAATTTATTTTTAAAAATATTTTTAAAACACAAAAATAAATAAAAAAATCTCTTCTTTTCAAGGGTTAGCATTCATAATGATTATGTAATAATTATCTTGAGCTTTTAACTTTTTTTTTTTTAAGTCGGTTCATTAACTTCTGTTTGATATTTTGTTAGTTTTGCTATTGCAATTAAAAATAATAAGTTTTAAAAAATATTTTTAATTATAATTTAAAAAAATATATATTTAATTAAAATTATTATAAGATATATATATATATATATATATAAAATAAATAAAACAAGTTAATTTAACTTTGAAACACAATTGCGTCACGGCACCTATCATCATTGCATAGGATTTCTGAACAAGTGAGCTAAAACGATAAAAAGATTCTCCATCATCATAACATCTGGTGGTAGAATGAGCAATCCCTGCAATGGCGTCTGCTAATACGAGGAAGAATATGATGAAACTCCGGCAACTGAATTCAATATGAAGAACTAAGTTGAAGAAAATCATTCTATTTTTTCATATACTGTAGCAAAATGATACATTTAAATGCATGTTATGTATGAAGTAACACCATCTGGGCTTGTAAAAGAGAGTATAAAATGATGTTAGGAAAACAATATCTCTACTGTTCTAAGGTAGATAGCAAAAATAACCACCCCTTAGTGTTCAAAAGGCAGGCAAGACATCGGAAACCAGGCACCTGGCAACCCATGTTGCTAATCTTTGTCAAGCCTCAGGAAGGTAAAACCTGGATGACTCGGGCATCTGCACGTTTGAAAGGCACAACACCTACTGGAGGGGGACGAAAGAAGCAGGAAATGATTCTCAAATGTGTAAAACAATTCTTCCAATTTGAATTTATTTTGCGATTCTGACAATAGACTTATCTTCTGTCAGGTCCAACAAGTCCTGCCAAAAGAATTCCTTCCACAAAAATTCCTGAAAAACAAAGATCATGGCAGCGCACCTTTAATATCTAGCAGATAAGATTTCAAGAAATGTCAATATCTTCACAGTAGTTGTACCTCTCTAATGTAAAAAATATTCTGTGAAACTTTAGCTGGGGAGTAGATGCTGTCTTTCATCATGTCCTACACGATGAGTAGTCTGGACAGAGCAAACATGTAGTTAGTTTGAGAACACTCAGTACTGTCTGAAATATGGTGTCTGAATTTACACACCTCTTCATTTGCTGCTGCTGCCAAATCTAGGAATGAATCTTTTGACCTGAACATAAATAACATATAATATACTTCGTTATTGCAATGGAGGAGATACATTAAATCAGAAGTATTTTTCTCTCAACTCTTTTCCAGCCTTACCTGAGAATAAAAACTAACCAATGTATTAACTAAGCAACTAGATCAGGTTCCTTTGAGGTGTATGAGTATCCAAGTTAGAACTGCTTGTTGGTATTTTTTTCAAATTGCTGGAAAAACAACTGAACTTATTCCAGTGTCATTTCTTATAATATGGACACTTGAAATGTGTCTCTGTGTGTGTATGAGAGAGAGAGAGAGAGAGAGAGGGAGAGAGAGCATACTTGAGTCTCTCAGGAACATCCCTTAGTTCTGTCATTTCATTCTGCTGTTCATCTTTGACTTTAGCAAGTGGTGAGAAAAACTGGATGACAAATGAAGCCAAATAAAAGAAAATGTTCAGTTTAAGGAGAAAAAAAAAACTTTCATATAATCCATAAAATTTCCTTAACTATCTCTTTATAAATCACCTGGTGCATTGAGATGAACACAATAGAGATTCCTAACATAAAGTTTATGGTCAAAGTATGACCAAACAATGCAGCAGATGCAATGCCTGTGAAGATTGTTGCGACCGTTGAAGAGTACTTCTTCAGAATTGTATCTGAAATGATCAAAATGATGTCACTAATCCATGTGTTTCAAATAATATTTTTATGCCATAACTCACAGATGCGCATATGCATAAAATAAAACTCCAAATATAAACTTAGGAAATGTAAACATTGTAACTGTTTCATGCAAATGGACATTAGAGGTGAGAAGAACCTGCATATTTGAAGAAAAAAGAGGACAAAATTCCTTGGGCTGCATTGTTAAATATTAGAAGCATGGTAGCTTTTGAATGTCCTTCCAGGATGTTAAAGCTACCGGGTCCTGAAACATTGAATAGGTAAATGTCAGGGACATAGCTATAAGTTTGCATAAGAATCCCATGGAACAAAACTAACAAAATCATAGGCAATGGGCATTTGAGCGTCTCAAGAAAATATCACTGCTAGAAAATGTTTTGCATTACTCTTTCAAGTAACAATTCAATCAAGGATCTTGGAGAAATGTTGGAGCTTCTAAACAAGTTATAGGACGCCATCATATTAGCGTTTCATCAAATCATTCCAACACCTTATCAAAATGAATACCTAAGTAAAAACTGAAGCAGCCTAATCTCCAGGTCCCCATGCACAAAATATATCTTCTCTTAACTATCAAGGATTTAAGTCAAGGTAATGGTTCGAGCTGCAAATGCACCACCGATGTGGCAGAAGAGGACATATTTGGATGTTTTGAAGCAAAAAAAAAAAAAAAGGGTTGTCACCACTGTGAAATTTTATTTAAGGTTTTTCAATGGATAACTCATGTGAAGTGAGAACTAATTCTTCCACAGTAAACAAATTACATCTTCCCTGCAGCTATTATGTTCCAAATACTCACAAATGAAAAACCCCATCATAAGACTTATTCTTCAATGTCACAAGTAAAATTCGATCAAGGAGTAGAAGCCTAGTACAAAATAAATCAATGAAAAACAAACTTATTAATGGCATAACCTTCAAACACCTCATATCAGAACTCAAGCATTGCTCGCAATGTAATCATAACTTCCTTGTAAAATTAAAATTAAGTAATAGATCCCTTCCATACCTTTGACCATGGCAGTTCCCAGTATTGCTAAAAAGTTGAATATAGCACCATACCCGTATAAAAATAAGTTCTGGAAACAAAAACATTGAGTCAAGGTTAGGATAACTTGCTGAAATTTTAACTCAAGAATTCAAATATCAATCTTGAAATTCATAATGCAGCTTCAGCTCAGGGCAGAAGCAGATAGACTAAACCATTGGAAAACAAAGTCCTGCACTGCCTACTGGAAGTCACTTGAAGTCAAGAGTATGTGCTTGACACCTTCTAGGGGAGTCCTCCCTAGATAAACGGTAGAAACATATTATACTTCATATAGGAATCTACATAAAAGCTGTCAGAATAAACCATTTGATGGTCATCTCAACTGAAACCATAAATAACACGACACTCTTAAAACTGCGATACCTTTTGATGGTCAACATAAAAAACCAAATTCCTTAACCATGACATATTACCTGTAGGTATATGCTTGTGTCGTATTGGCTCTTCAGAGCATATTCATTAAAGACAGAGGCCATAGATGGAACAGTCACCTGTAAAAAAATTGAAAAACTCAGCCTCCCACATGCAGAAAAAGATAAATGTAACAAGATTTTTACATAGAGATGACTACTTTTAAAAGAAACTGCTTGCATAGCCAGCTCTTCATGTCATTGAACAAACAGTAATTACTATCCTAAGCAAAGAAAACTTGAATTCACTTACAAAGATCAGTGTGTAGATGTATGCACCCATTGCAACTGGAAGGCCCATAGCGGTGGTACCTTCAGGTAAAGAGCGCAACTGATTTACACTTATTCCAATGAGCAACAAAGCAAGAGCTTCCCACTGTTAAGAGACCCACAAGTCAGTCCTATATTCACCATGTAACAGAATGTCACTGAAAAGCGGTCACAAGCGGGCCTAGATGAAATAAAAAAAACTCTCCTACCAAAACAGGCTAAACACAGTCATCTTTAACTTAGAACATGGAATAACCTGAATTACGGAAAACCGGCGTCTCATTACGATCTTCAGTAAAACAGCAATTACCAAAACCTGCAAGTTCACAGCAACAAACAAACTTTAACAGGAGTAGAAGTTCATGATCTATAACATGAAAGAACTTGTATTCCATTAGAGAAATAAAATAAACATTTCTATATATAGAATTCTCTGGTAAAAAGTGAGAAAGTATCGCAGTTCAGCATATTTAGGCATGGTTTATTCACAAATGAAGTTCTTACTACACTTCATCTAAGCCCTAGGTCAAAAGAATCACATATGATTAAGTTAAACAATTTCATTAATTTGGCATCCAAGTAAAACCATTTCTGTGATATGAAAATCCTTCGTTTCAGTTTTACTAATTTATCAATGTCTTCTACTTCAATCTTCAAATATGTTTTTATAGTGCATGCTGTTCCAGTTGAAAGTGTGGGTCCAATACTGAGAATCCAATACAGGAAGCTGCTCACAATCATATAAAAGCCGCTATAAGAAAACATTATATATACTAGAAGTTTAAGATTTTGCATATAGCACTCAAAAAAGTTGATTTGTCATTTAAATGTTGAATGGCTTCGAAGCATTTTAACTGCAGTTTTTGGCCCTCGATGAATATTTAAATTGAAGAACCTTATTGGATTGTGGAAACTGAAAAAATTGTTACAAGTCTACCAGAGCTGGGAGGGGAGCATCAGTGTCTACCAGGGAAAAAAGCATGAAGCTAACATGTAATATAACTTTGCTCAAATGATCAGCAATATGCATCATATAATACCTTCAAATTACTCAGCATCTTCACAGTTGCAGGATTGAAATATAACTGCAAAATAAAGAACAAATTACAAGCAAAGGGGTGTATGAGAAATCAAAATACTGCTTCATTCTAAGTCTGAAAAATCTTAAATAAAAATTAAATATCATGCTAATCTAATTTTAGCAAAGTTTCTGAGCTAATCTTGTGTGTGTGAGCCCCACAGTTCACAGTTCCCCAGATTCATAGTTCCTCTGATGCCCCTCAAAGCCATCACATAGAAGCTGGATGCACTCCTAGGCAGATAAGGAGTAGCTAGACTTACCTCACATGGGTACATTTGTGGAAAGTTTGTTATAAAATCATCACAAGCAATTTATAGGAAGCGAGTGGATGGATTTTTGTAATTGAAGGAAAAAGTTTAGCCTTTGCAATATTTATTCTGATGGACAAATTCTTCTATCAACTTAACCAGATTGAAAGTTGTGGATTTTCTTTATCATTTTGATAGTTTATTTACATTCATTCCCTAGAGTAAGCAACTAGGACATTTAGCCTTTCAGAAAGAAGAGCAAAACAGTGCTGCACAAAGTTCTTTGGTCCTTTCGGTAATAAAGTTTCCACGGAATCCATCATATTTGATAATTAGTGCCATAGAATCCATCTTACAATTGGGTTAGGATGGTGTCCCAGAAAAATCTAAACCCTATATAATTTCCCAGAATCCACATGTTTTTGATGCCTATAACACAACCTGCATTGAGCAAGTATACCAAAGTTGGGGTCTGCTAGACCCAACCACATCCCAAACACACAACAGGTTTTCTTAAGGCCCTCCCCATTCCAATCAGCAACTTATTTAGCTCTCCTGTATATTTCCTGTGGTCGGTGAAGGCTAGATGCATTGCCCATTTAACTCTATAAGCAAATGCATATCAGTGGTTGCCTATGCATGCATTGAGCCACTGACACGTGTGGTAGCAAAATGAAATACAATATACTAATAAATGTGGACAGTATAGATTGGAAAAGCTTCCAAAAGAACCATACCTGCATGATGAACTTTAGATAGTTATTGATAGCATAAAGAAGAGCTGGAACAGCAAGAAGAACATTGTTACGAGCTGCCTGCAAAAAAAGATAATGCATTGCCAGATTTAAAGGCTGTCAAACATAACAGTTCGTAATCTTTTTTCTAATGAGCAATCCCTCTGGGGAAACAATACCTGTACAAACGTGGAAATTGATAGAAGGGGCTTCTCCCCCACTTTCTGATGCCTCGCCTGCAGAATTAACCAAAACCTTACAATACAAGCAAGAAAATGAATACTCACAGGAGGCATAACAAGAATCGATTGTTCATGAGTGCCTTTTCTAGCTTTCATGATAAAATTACCATTGAATGAAAAGCTATGAGAAAAGGGCAAACAAAACAAAAACGAGAAAAAGTAACTGCAGTGTATAGATCATCTCAGTCAAGATCTCTCCTTATTTCCCATCTCAGTTCCACTTATTGAAATTGATTTACATGTCAATACCCAGTTGAAGCTCCAACATAATGTCCTACAAGAGACAATTGGAGAAAATCCTTTCGTTGGCAATTTCAGGTATATATAGTGATATCTCAGCACTCAACCTGAACGCTTGATGTTGAAAAAGCATAAAACCATTACTACTACACCAAGTAAAGAAAAAAATGGAGGCATATATTTAAATGACCGGAAGAAAACATAAAATGTACCTGGAACAAGAGCATAACAATTGCAAACAGAACCTTCGCAGCCTCTGTTAAGAAGTTAACACCAAGTGGGCTAAATTTGAACTTCCCATCCACCTTGGACATATAAACCAAGATTGGCTGAAAAAAAGGAAGAAAACCAAACATTTTAAGGAGTCCAAGAAACACGAAGATAAACCGCCGCAGAAATCAAATTAGTTACTATTGCACCCATAAAACAGAACGATACCACAACTGACATTTGAATGAACTATAGCAACAACTGAGGCACTGATATTCACTTGGTTAATTAGCAGAGCACGATTCAAAAGTTCAACATAGAAATTAAAAGACAGATCCCAATTTACTATAAACAAATGAACTCATATTAAAAGAAAAGAATCATGAATGCAACTAATCACCTGCAAACCGACTAGGACACAATCGCCAACGACCAAAAGTACTTTGAGGGCACGCTGCTTTGATGAAACCCTGTTCTTATGTCGATCATATGCCTTTGAATATGTTCTAGAATTTGGAGAAACCAATTTCGAATGGCACACACTGCATTCTAATGCTCCGTTCTTCATTGGCTCCCTCCTCCCTCCTCACACTTCCACGCTCTTCACAAAATCAAATCTACACAGAAAAAAGGGGAAAAAAGTTAATGCTGAAAAGTAATCCTTATTAAGCATTACATCTATTGGTAATTAAAGGTTTAACTCTTGTCACCTAAACTTATCTAAGTTAAGGATATAAGCTAAAGAAATTAAAATCCTCTCTGTTTCGTTAAGAGATTAATCAAATTTATTAACTTAAACAGAATTCACAATCATTATCTAATTCTAAATTTTGTACAAATTATGTGCAAATCTTAGTTCTTGACACTTAATTTTAGTGAAATTGTTTTAACAATACATGCATTGATAGCTAAAATTCTTTCTGATCCAATAAATTATATAAAAAAACAACTAACTTTATTAAAATAAACAAAATCCAAATGAGATCCAAACACTACATCCACGATCATCGAATCAACAATCTGAGAGATGTAATTTAATTGGTCAGGTTTTGGGTTTATTTTTTATAGGTTATTAGTTCGAGTCCCACAAATCTCAAAATCACTAAAAACTTACATAGTGATTAATTTCAGGACCTGTGAAATTAATCGAGTTGCGCGTAAGCACACCAAATATTTACATTAATAAAAAAAATTCCAAAAAATAAAACTTTATTAACTAAAGTAAAACAAAATCAATCAAAATAATTACCTTGATCTCACCAAAATCACACTCTCAACAATTCATTTGCTAAAATCAGATCCACAGCTCCACCGGAATTGAATTGAATTGAGATATCGAATTCTCTCTGTATAAAGAAGCTTAAAAAGTTAAAGCATTTCATTTATAAGAGCTATAACGTATAACACTTTAATAATAAAAGCAACGAAAATTATCACGTTAATCTCACCTAAATCACAGTCTTAACAGTTGGTTAGCCAAAATCAGCCACCGCCGACGGTGAAATCTCCGATCAGATCCACAGCTTAGCCGGAATCCAATTCAATTCTCTCGTCACACAAAAAAACCCTGAGAAAGAAACTTAAAAGAAGTTTGAGAATTTTTGAAGAGATGCGAAGAATATGCAGTCACTTCATTATTATTATTATCCTTCTTCATTGTTTTTTCTATTCAAAAGTGTTTGAAGAAAGAAGTTAAATTTATTTATTTTAAATTATTTATTTATATATATTTTCATATTGTTTCCGCGGGCTGTTGTTGTTGGTGACTTGGTGCTGGTTAACGGAAAACGACATTAATGGGGGTGACAGGCCAATCACATGTAAGATTTGCGTGTGAAGAAGTGAAGTCAAACAACAATGAACGTGGCTTTTTGGTGCTGTGCTTCACCTGAATCCGGTACAGTCCAATGATACCGTTTAAAGCTCAGGTCATAGGATGTGTGGGTAAGATTATTTCAAGTTAATTTTAAACGATATTATTTTTTATTTTTTTAAATAATTAAAATAATTTTATTAAAAAAATCAAATGAAAAACTAGATTATTTATTGACATACCACACTAAGTAAATAGTTTTTATTAAATCAATTTTTTATTTAATTTCATATGAAATTTTACCCATTTTAAATTAGTATATTATCAAGTTAATTCACTGAATCAAATTATGATTTATTACAATAATTTTAGTTAATTAAATTTTGAGATTGGAAATGACAGTGGCAATGGTTGGGTTGTTTTTGTAGATGAATTCTTTATAATATATATATTTTTATTATTAATAAGGTTGTTCAAGTTAGTTTGTGCATATCTTGATTAATTTTACAGGCTATGAAGTTAACGACCATGTAAGTTTTCAATGGCCATCATATTAGCAACCACAAGAAGAACAAATCTTTTAATTCCAAACTTTTATTATTAAACCATCTACTATGGTTAATTCTTTATAATATTAATATTACATTAGTTTGTGGTTTTGGTATTCTATTTAATTGAATCTAAGTTAAATTCTATTAAATGTCAATTTTAAAGTTTGATTTTAGAAAATAAAGAAAGAAAGCAAATGTTTTAAAAGACAATTATAAGAAACTTACCTTATATGTATTTTATATTTAAATTTTTCTAAAGAAAATAATAAAATAAGTAAATATACTTAGCACTTGAACCGATATCTAAAAATAATGTTTATATATGTTAATTTCTCATAAAATATGAATATATAGAAGGTAAAATGAAAAGTTTTTAAGAGAAAAACTACATCCCAAAATTATATATATAGACATTAATAATTTTATATTATTTTTTTTAAAAAAATATTATTAATTTTACACGGTAACAAAGTTAATAATTCTTATGAAATTATTTTTCAAATAATATTTTATTTAAAAATTAAATTTATTTAAAACAAGAAAAAATAATTTTTAAATTCCAAATATACTATAATATCTCAACAAGTTCAACACCGAAGAAAGAGCACGACATCGTTTTAGTCAAAATCATATAACCAGTGAGTTCCTTTTGAACTCTAAACCCTGTGCTAGAATCCCACTTTACAACTCTCTAGCTAGACTTCTCTCTTTTGATTGTTTTTCCTCCAAGAGTTTCTCTCACTTTCTCGGGAAAATTAATCAATTCCCATCATTCTCTAATAGGATTTCCACTCCAAACAAAAGGTACATCGCTGAGATTCTTGCTATATGTTTATCTGGGCTTTAGTGATGTGAACTTAAAGAAACCAGGTTCTTCCTCTTTTCCCTTGTTTTGGTTTCTGGGAAAACGTGGGAGAAGATAGGAATAATAGAAAAAGGATTTGACTTTCTTGATGTTAGAGGCCTAAATTGAAATGGGTTCTTATTTTTCAAAATTTTGTTGAAGGTATTGTTTTTTTTAGATGATTTTGGTGCTTAGATTGAGAATCTTCGTAGAGAACAAAAGGGGTTTCTTGCTAATGTAATGGCACTTGAATTTATCTACAGCCTAAAAAATGTTTGGCCTTTGTCAATATTGAAAGCTGATGATTTGAAGGCATCTGACAGAATAGTTAGGAAGCTTTCTATACCAGAAAACACGAAAAGTTTCGTTTTTGCAGTTCGAGATCCAAATTCTCAATCTGTGATTTATATACTTTGTGCTCAGAATTTATCTGAGAGGTCAGCTGTGGATGTTGAGTGCCTTATAAGAGAGATTCAACCTGATGCTGTTGTGGCTCAGGTGGGTCATTCGCCATTGGTTCAAATTCAATCTGAAGAGAGTGAATTGGGAAATTTTGCTGATGATCTAGTTCCCACTTCGTCATTTGGAGTGATTAAAAGATGCTTTTTAAATAAGATTAACAAGGAAAAGTATGAAGATTTGGCTGGAAGCTTGGTTTTGAGAGAAATATTTGGGACGGGTTTTCACGGGCATATCTTGGCTGCCAAGAAGGTGGCCGAGGAGGTTGGTTCATCTTTTTTGGTGCTTGAAACTTCATCTATCAATACAGTTATCGGGGACAATTCTTCGAGTGAAGTTGACACAGGGAGCAAAGTTCATGCTTTTGTTAGTAGTTTAGTGCCACAGAAAGCAGGTTCCATTTCTTTGCAAAGTTCGAAAAGGTTTAGTCTTGATGATAATGTTCAGTCACGGATGGTGAAGTTGTCATCTTCTTATATGGATTTGTCAATGCGTAAGTTGCGTCCGTCAAGTTCTGTTTCAGAGTCAGGATTAAAAGAAATTCAGCCAGGAAACAGTTTCCAGGTGCCACCATTTGCCCAATCTGTGTATCCATTACTTCAAGATCTACATAATATATTCATTGATCTCCCGTCAATCGGTAGGGCTTTAGCCTTTTCACAGAAAATGCTATATGATGTAAACAGGGGGGAAGCTGTGGATACCCGAATTATATCCGAATTGTACACCTTCCGAGTTGCTGTTGAGGGGCTGAGAATTGCTCTTAATAATGCCGGTCGATTTCCCATTAAAGAACTGGGGAAGCCCAACAAGACTAAGATTGAGTTTTCAGAGCTTCAGGTTCTGGACAAGTCACATGCACTCATTGCACAGGCCCTTCAAAGCCAGACTAGGAAGTTCAAGACTATAGTAGCTGTAGTAGATGCTAGTGGCTTAGGAGGTATCAGGAAACATTGGAACACTCCTGTGCCTCCAGAAGTGAAGGATTTGGTTGGGCAGCTTGTCACTGAGTGTGAAAGTGATGGAGAAATTCCAAATCACGCTGAAAAGATAAAGCTACTTTCTAACAAATATTTGGTGGCAGTTGGAGCTGGGGCAACAGCAGTTTTTGGAGCTTCATCGCTTTCTAAAGTTGTTCCTGCATCTACATTCGTGAAGGTCGTTACATTTAAATTACCTACTTCCCTTAAACTTCTGCTGACCCAAACCCAAAAGATAACGGCAATATCTATGGGCAAGACTCTTGGTCCAACAAAACTGCTGGCCCCTGGACTGGCCAATTCTGGAGCCAATGCAACATCTGCCTTGAAGGCAGCCACTTCTGCCAAGAAAATCCGGACAGTGGTCCACAGTGTTATAGCCTCTGCTGAGAAAACCAGTTTTTCAGCTATGAAAACAGCTTTCTATGAAATAATGAGAAAACGACAGGTACAACCTATCGGTGTCCTACCTTGGGCAACATTTGGTTGCAGTATCGCAACTTGCTCAGCATTGCTCATGCATGGAGATGGGATTGAATGTGCAGTTGAATCTCTTCCTGCAGCCCCTTCTATCGCCAGTTTGGGTCGTGGGGTTCAGAGTTTGCGCCAGGCATCTCAGGTAATTGGGCAGACAGATGGCCCCAGGATACAGAAATCTATAGAGTCGTTGATGTACAGGTTGAAGAAAGTAAAGATGCAATAAAGCAAGACTTACATTTTCCTCTCATTTTATGCTAGCTGATAATGTTCTAAAGTTATTAGTAAATGAATTTAGATAATTCTTCTGTATATAAGTAGAATGTGGGAGGGTGATTTGTATTGTCATGGATGTTAACCTCTCTGTCTTGATTTGAAGTCAATTTTCTAATCTCATACGACTTCTTTGTCGTACAGCCTGGGAAATATTTTACAACTGTTCCTTCTCCCTTCCCCCCCCCCCCCTTTATTTCTATGTTTAACTTCGAATGTCAATTTCTCGTCCCTCCTGTTAATTCATTTAGATAGGTCTTACTTGAGATAGCTCAGTATTAACTGTATATCTGACAATAATTTGGAAGAATTTTTGTCTCATGTTGCTGATTCCGACCTAGTGGAAAACTGCTTTCTTTGGTCTCAAGCAATGCCTGCTATTGTTATGAAATCGTATGCTGCATGCTAGATGTTCTTCATTGGTTTCGGAGTCCTTGATTCCATCTTTCCTTGTCACTAATTTATTTGTGTAAATTCACAACTTTTCGAAAAACTATGATGAAACCGAGCCGGGCTCTTTGCTTGAGGCTGCAAAGATCAATGCACCAACTGCCCGTA
>Ga0325404_1005087_pt1 | contig 13898 bp, 11 predicted proteins | sample PopdelMetagenome_18_FD_205664 | JGI IMG/M metagenome (GOLD analysis project Ga0325404, IMG submission 205664) | Populus deltoides microbial communities from Bellville, Georgia, United States - Xylem-Control-R1 | ecosystem: Host-associated > Plants > Phyllosphere > Stem > Wood/Secondary xylem... | reverse complement strand
TGTGGGTCCAATCTGATTGGTACTTGCCCAGTATGTGATTCTGTCATGGATGCTAGTGTACATGTTAACATGGCTTGATGATAAATCTTGTTAGTTACTCTTTGGTAAAAATATGAAGATAACTCTATAGAGAAGAAAAAATAATTAATATAAATTTTTTCATTCCTTCACTTCTACTCCCATCTAATTCCCCCCGTGTCAAGAATTTTTTCTGTGTTCTTGTAAATCAAGATTACTTTTTTCTATATCGAAATTTAAATAGGGAGGAGTTTATTTGACTTTATCCGATGATCATCTTGTGATTGATTCCAGAAGATTAGGCTATGTGATTGTTGCTAACTTCTTGGTATATGAATATTAAGCGCGGCGGATAACATGGAGTATGATAATTTATTAAAAATATACAGTTATTTTTTCCAAAAAAACCATTTATATTTTTACAACAAAATTAAAAAAAAATTAAAAAATACCACTTTAATAGATTTTTAAATAAAAACTAATTTAAAAAATATCTTCAGAAGCATATGCCACCGCCGCCAAACTATAAACGGATATTGTATATGTTTAATATTGTGATTTAAACGGATATTGTACATGTTTGATATTATGATTTAAAGTATTTTTTATTTAAAAATATATAAAAATAATTTTCCTAATATATTTTTTCAAAACAATTGTAATTTCGAGAGGCATCCAAATAAATGTAAAAGCAATATTCCAAACATCCTCTTGGTATTTATACTCTTATATATCTTTTTTTTACTATTATTGCATAGTTACTAGGGATTGGTAGATAGATTTGATTAATGATTTTGTGATATAGAGCCTTGAAGGATGTGACCCAAGAGAGTAGGTGCCTTGAAAAAGACGAGTGAGGTAGCTTTTATGCCACGAACAAGCAATATGATCTTCTTGTGTCTCCACAATAATCTCTCATCTAACAAGTGAGATGATAAGTGGCCTATAAGTCTCAGCTTTTGCTTTTCTTAGCTTAGGTAGAGCATCAAGCTTTAAATTTGAAGGTTTTTTCTTCTTTTCAACAAAGAAACAGGAAGCATATGGGGGGGCATTCTTATCAAGTTCAGCACACATAGCCATTGCCTAGGCCTCCTGTTATACAGTCCTCTTCCCTCTAATAATAGCAAAGCAAGCTTAAAAACAGTGTTGGGATGCCATCATGGTTCTAGCGTTGATGTCAAATTAGCATTATTCATTTTGCAAAAGAGTGGGGACGATGATCCATTACTTCTTTCTTTTTCAATTTTCTTCCTTAAATAATATATAATATCCCCTTTAGGCTTAATTTCTCCACCCTTAATTAGTTTATTTGGCCTGATTTTTCCATTAAGGTGTTATTATACATGGCTTAATTAAAGCATATTTGTTATTTTCCAACTATTGGTGGTCGACATATGAGATGATGGGTCCATTGTCCTCTTTTCCTGCTTTGTTTTCGTTGATATTTTCTGACCAGGTAATCATTAATTCTTGAACGGTATAATTTGTCATAAAAAAATTGGGAAAGTGTGATTTTAGTTGTACTTCTCAATTGAATAGGCATGATCCTCTTTAACCCTTTCACTTTTTTATTATTATTTTTTACTCGGTCCAGCCGACAATTTAATTAGGATAGCACATAATTATGTTGGGGAAATACATGATCATAATAATCATGTTGGAAAATAATAATTAGTCAATTAAGAGTAATGGGGGGATTTCTTACTAAGCAGGAAGTATCTTTTGCTTGCAAAACAATCATTAACGTAATAGGAACCAATCTTAACTTCGAATATTTAATGATTTATTTGATATAAGATCAAGACTTGTTATTCATCCTGGGACGACGAACTTAATTAAAATAAAATATAATACAATATCATTCAATTATTTTAATTATCATATCCTTTTTTCTCTATTATTTTTACTTTTTACTGCTAGAAAATATTTCATCTATAAAAAACATTTTACAAAACAAAAACATTCTTAATCGAGATAAATTTTATACATAGAATTGATTATGTTGCATGAATCAAATCCACGTATCAAGTTGTTCAAAGAAGTTCGATCTTCCAGTGACCAACGAGGAGGAGGAAAGGCGAACAATTCTCTCTCTCTCTCTCTCTCTTGTAAAGGAAAGAAATTAAAAAGATGAAGCATGCACCAGCCATTTTTCACTTTCACCCAAGATCTAGCTTGTGGGGGAAGTGTTGGCATTTAGCTTTAGCATGTGCCAAGTGGCATAGAAGACATGACACATCAGATGTGAACACACTTTGGTAACAGAACAGGCCCACCACGTGTGCACAGGCAGTACAAATAATAATAACAACAATAACAATAAATACTATTATTATTGAAAAGAATAGAAGCAGCGTAAAATACAAGGTGTAAAAAAAATAAAAATAAAAACAATGTACGGTACGACGAATGGAACCAAACAGGAAAAGAGGTACTATATTTATGTCTCCTGTGGCCGTACGTTGGTCGACATGCGTGCTCTTGCCTTGCTGCATATACTACAATTCTTCTGCTAGGTGCTAAGCTATAGCTTGGGTTAGCTGAGGTGAGGTGCATTCTCCAAAATTTTATCCAATCCTTCAACTATTCACCTTTATTCCTTTCTTTCTTGTTTTCCCACTCCAACTATTTCACTATATTTTTTCTTTTATCTCTGCAGATGAATGTTTTTACTTGTATTTTTCATAACTTTACTGTAACTGAGATGTCATTGTCCCAATGGTGAACAGGTATTTGAAATAAAACAACTTGATTATTATTAAAAGAAAGAAATAAAGATATTCTGAGGTGGGAATGTGTGTTAGATATTAAGCCTAGATTTTTTCTCAGGCAATTTTAATGATGAATCACTTACATCAGTTTGAGATATTCAATGGAAGTTTAATAGATTTTCTTGGATAGTGATTCCAAGGTTTGAATCTCTAGAAAGGTAAGGCATAAAATGTAGTTTTTTACCCATTGAGCAAACCCTTGATTTTTTTATTTTTTTTAAAAAGTAATTGATGAGGATAATGACTTCCATGAAAGAGAGTTTTTTTTCTTCATCTACCCAAAAAAGAAAAGGAATAAATTTTTTTTTAATGGGTATTGGTAGACTGATCGAGATTAGGCTATTTATGACATCGGTCTTTGACACATGGATTAAATGCTGTGACAGAAGTTAAGTTGGTAGCCTATATTAGAATATTTCATAATTCGGAATTACATGTTAGGGTTGATAAACATAAAGAATTAATTTCCTTTCTTGAGAAAATATTCATTGAACTTGAGGGATGATTATGAATCTTAGGTGTTGCTGTCTGTATATAGTAGCGACATGGATCCATCTCCGACCGAATATTTATACAATTTGCCTTTTGATTGAATTGAAATTAATTTAATGTTGGAGTGCAAAATATGATTAGAAAAACCCATCATCTTGATTTAAAATAAGTTCATAAAAAAAGATACGTGCAAGCTCATCAAAAAAAAAGAAAAAGAAACATTTCATATAATCTTGATCCAGGGAATATATCATGTACGTAGACATATATTTTAAGTATAAGTTCGTCGTGCCTATCTTGTTAGTTTACTATCAATATTCCTGAACATGATCAGTTCTAACTAAACAATTTAGAATATTAAAAGGTTTAAACAGTAGTGATATTAAACTTGGCCCGACAAATTCATATAACAGGGTCCATAATCAAATGCGAAATTAGTGAAAATCTTGTACTATGGTGATTTAAAAAGGCTCGATCCTCAGCTTTTCCACCAATTTCTTTAACCAAATTCATAGCATGTCACATGCAAGTGAGGTCAACTTTATGGTCCATATCAAACGGTACACAACAACACATGCTCCAAGACGAACAGTAGCACCAGTCATGAATTTTAAAAACAAAAGCATCAATATAGAAAAACTCAACGTTATCAACAGTAAAGCAGAAGCCTGACGTCCTTCCTGGCGAGCTCACATTCTAACCCATTCTAATATACATTTGTCCACTTTATAGCATAATCTGGACACATCGGGGACATTGGAAGAGGTGGTGGAGTGGTTCAGGTCATGAAACTCAAAAGAGAACCCTAGAAATACGCCGGGAACTTGCTGAAAACGTACGTTAGTGGGGTGCCTGTGTGGTCGCCTTGCGGGTGTGTCTGGTTCTGTTTGTCAGCACAATGTTAAATAAAAGTACCAAGTGAAAAGATCAGTCAGTCACTGCCTATGCTTCCTCCTCGAAGCTAAAAATTTTCTTGCATATGTAGAGAGAGAGATAGGCATGATGATGGGCTAAGGAGATGCTGCCAAGGTTGGAGGGTTCAAAGCCGACAAATCTTGGGTTTTGCGCAATGCACAAAAGATCATGGCACACACGCCATGATCACTTCGTTTCTTGGCAGCAGAGGGGTCAAAGCTGATGAACCAGCTGGCTCATGACCTGGATTTAATAACACTGTGGAAATGCCTCCTTCATATTTGGATTGTTTATTATTATTATTAATTAGCTTCTTAATATTGACAAAAGTTTACGGGTCCAAGTGATAACTCTTGCTTTCTCCCTTGTGGGCCTCCTTATGGGATTGTGTATTTGACACGTGTAGTCACAATCATGGTGTAATATGCCTGTTTCCTAGTCCAAGTCTTGTCATATCCTTGACCCATCAAAGCTATTTTCTTGCATAAAAATACATTTGATCCTTTTGTTTTCTTGGCACCCAAAAAGTTGGTTCTCCATGATGCTTTTCTGCAGTGCTTTACTCTCCTGCTTTGTTCAGCAAAATTATTGCTTCCAAAGTGAGGCAGCGGTGCCATCCTATTCATATTATTAATAATTTAGCTAACTATGCAGAGCTCTTGGGTTGTAGTGTCGGAGTGGTCCTCGTTGCATCCAAAAGCCATCATCACATGCTAAGCAATAATTAAAATTAGGTGATGAGTTTATACTAACTTGCCAATTAATATTGTGTGTGCACAAATTTGACCAAGAAATTGTTGTGATGGAGACAACGGTGTCATAAGCTTGTGGATTAATGTCACCCACCATACTTGATGCCGTCTTGGCGGCCTAAACCACTTACTAATTCTCTCATTAGACTTTCCTAAGCAATTTCACCTATATAACTTCCGTATTAGCGATGCAAAAACTAATTATTTTAATTATTGATCAACGTTCGGCCATTCACCTAAAACAATGGATGAATTCTAACCCGGTGGACGAGATAATCACATCACTAGTAGACTTTTAAAGATACTTCTTGTCTGTTTTGTGCCATTTTCTTTCATCTATGAGATTCCAAAGCCATGCTTTTAATTATCTGTTAACGACTCGTGTCAACTTTGCTAATTGTATGAAGCTAAAGGCCGCCAAACCCTAACTCAGTCTACCATTGCAGCGAAGAGCTAGCTTTCGTGTGACTTGGAATTACGTTCTACCTTCAATCCCGTGAATGGCCTAATTGGTATAAAACTAACAATATTGTTAGCGGCATAAAAGTAAAGCCATCTTGCTTTTGGCATACAAGTGAAGCCGTGTTTTATTTATTTGTCCTTATCATAGATAGCACCCTGCAAGGCGCAAGCAGTGATTTTATGTGGACTGAATTGAACACTATTATAAACATGAAGGACTATTCCAAACACCTCTTATAAAGGGTTTTTTCTCACGACACCACACCCGCCATTGTTGTTTCAATCGAAGCAGTTTCATCCATGTATACTTCGAGTCCAAGCTGAGATAAAAGAGTATAAAATTCGCCAAATATTGATTTATGGGGCCACATGAAAGCAACATCTGATGATGGAGATTTCTTGCTGGATCTTTAAATGGCTCATGGGACCCTACCAAATTAAGACCTTTTGTCCCTCTACGACCGGCATAGAATAATTTTAATATTAAGAGAGTGTCCTATCCATTTCGGGCTAGAAGTACATGCATCTATAATCTATTTTTAGTTTTGCCCAATCTTCTTCCAGCCTTTTATCTTGAAAACCCAAGAGAGAATGCTATCCTTTCTTATCTTAAAAGCACGTTTTGTTTTCAATTATGTAATGGATGATTGATTCAACACAACCACATTTTGATATTGACCCTTTCCCGTCTTTTTTTATTAAATTATTATCTTACAACAATTTAATCCCAAATATTTCTTAAGGATTGGTATCTAAGGCAAGTACACATCTTGCTTTAAGAAAAGGAAACTTCTTCTTTGTTTCAGTCTTGTCCAAGTCCAACCAGGAGAGGTTCTTCTTTGTTTAGTTAGAACTTCAAATTGTTCTTTAAAATAATTTATCCTTTGATTAATTGATGGCTTAGACCATTTGATGCGTTCTACACACGGCAAGTGAAGCCAGTGATGTTTTGTAGGCCAAGAGAGGTTGAAATCACTAGAAAAATAAAGAATAAAGAGATTGCTGACCCAATTAATTTGAATGAGCATGCATGATGGTCCAATTCACAGATTAATAGAATTCCCCCTTTCAAAACCAATCTCCCTAGCCTCTTCGACGTGCTATCTTTTCTTGATTTATTAAAAACCCTACCAATCCTAGTTTGAATTAGACAACATTGGGAGCTTGTTTTATTTCCTGAAATGATGTTAATCTATCACTTAAATATTAATCAATTAATTGTTAAATATTATTAGTGAGACTTCATGGGTGGGAGAGGCCACGGTATTGTACATTAACTTCGAACTAAACTAGATTGTTTGACTAAAACTTGCTTAATTAAAAAGAAAACAACTATTAATTAGATGTGGGATTAGGGATTATTTCTCTAACACTAACCTTTACTATTCTCTATTTAGCTATCATAATCTCCAACGCTAATTAATTAAACTTTTAGATCAATAGTCTGGCATTTCAACATCAAGTGATGTGAAATCGATGGTGCATCATGGAACACACTATTGGAAAGAGAAGGAAACAAGGGAAAGTCGGGGCTAGAGGACAAATATGAACAACTTAACGTAGGGCAAACATTAATAGACATCTTTAATATATGGACAACCACCATGACATATCAACATTTGTGATTTTATACCTAATATAACAAAGGACATGAAGAGATCCATCAAGTGTCATAGGGTCCATTTTCACACCACACCGAAAGGCCAATTTCTTTTGATAGGTTCCTAGCAAATCCCACACACACCCCATTTGTGATCATGACACATAGCATCAAATTCTTGCATGAAAAGGAAAGCAAATGAAGGCTATGCAAGGTTCACCACTATCCTTACCTACAATGACTAAATGTATTCTAACGGTTGGTAATAATATATATTTCGTGCCCGTTTGTGCTACGAACTGCAAGGGATATATTAAACCTAATTAATTCCTGTGGGTCTATTAGAGACGTTATAAATCCATTTTAATTCAGATCGATGGAATATAAAAAAAATCAATTTAAATTAACTTGGTTAACTTTTTAATTTGATTTTAAAAAAAATTAAAATGATATTAATAAATTGACCCGTTGGATGACACAAATTAATAAACAAGAAAAGATAAAAGGAAAATACAAGTGTGTGTGTATTTAAAAAGGATATTCAACCTTTAGTGGTGTGAGAGTTTTTGGCAATGACGAGTATTTTTATGCACTAGAAGACATAGGCAAATATAGTGGGGGACTGAAGGCCATATATCTCTTAACTTTCATGAAAGAGAGACGTGTGTCGACTGGGCAAAACTCACACGGGTTGGCTAGCAATAATAATGGTCACTGTTGGCAGCTACTGAATACGCACCACTTGCCGGCCCCATGAAAACTTACAAATTCAATGTTTTTCTGGTTGACAAAACTCCTTCAATAAAAACAGGAATAATCACATTTTCTCTCGATGCATATCTTTTGTCATTGTCAACATGCCATTGCTGTCAACGAAAACATGATATGTTATCTCATGGAGTGTTTTGCTTGATTTGTGCAACGTAAGAGAGGGGGGAGAGAGAGAGAGAGAGAGAGAGAGAGATCCATTAGACTAATCTTCAATTTTTAATCCCTTTTGTTATCTCAAATCACTTCAATGTCTATTTATATCTGTATCTAATTAAAGAATTAGAAACCCAACCACCCCATGTCCCCTTCAAGCTGATTGAAAGTCGAGAGAGGTTGTAATGTGAATAAGATAAACCCTAGTAGTTTGATTTTGCTTTTCTTTATAGTCATAATTGACCCAGATGAAAAGAAAAAGGCAACTTGAAATGTCATCATCACATCCTTATGTCATGTGTGTGGATCCTTCCCCCTCTCTTCAAAGTTCAATTATGACAACAAGATGGTAAGATATTAGATTCAACCTCCATACACCACGCATCATGTCCTTTTTATAGAAGGAAAAGCTGTGTCTCACCTCTCCTGATAAGCATTGATGTATTAATTAATCTGCTGATGTAACGTGCAATGCACAGGAATTTGTTGAGGTTTTATTGTGCTACTGTTCTTTGACCTTGCCAAGATTATTTAACTTAAATTCTTGAACAGGTTACTGGTAGTGTTTTTGATAGAAATCTTTAAGCTAATTAACATTCCATTTCTTTGAGGTAAAGAAAATCAAAGTGAAAGGAAAGGGTTTCTTCTGCTGTTGGCAAGCAATGTGACAGGGAGATTTCAACTTGGAATAATTTGGGAGCCATTGGGCCGGAAGAAGAGGATGTATTGGCATTTTGTTCACCTTCAGAAAAGGTGAGGAATTATTCTGAAAAAAAAACTATTCTCAAATGTTGGGAGTAGTTTCATTTTTTGACAAAACATAGCCATGTCAATCTCAAGAGAGCAACGACTTAACAGGCTATCATGACAAGCTATTAGCTCATCTCACATGGCATGCCAACTCCCTGCCATCAAAATTGATACTCTCAAAATTGTCATGGTACAACGCAACCCCACCTATTTTATTTGTCAGTTTTTCACAGTATGCCCCATCTGACACCGAAATAGGATCCCAGTATCTAGGCCCATGTCTGTGTTCTTAATCTTTGAATCTCTGATTAGGGTTTGGGTCCCACTGGTGTAAAGAAATGGAAAGGCGTGTCATAAAAGTAGCTCGCTTCTTCAAGATGTATCCCTTCTCCCTGCACCTGCGTGGGGTTTGAAGGCGATGGATAGCGGAGAAAGCCAAGCATGAATTATGGACGCAATTAAGAACAATTTAACCCTGCTGGTCCTTCTCTTGGAAATGACGTTGCTTCCTTTGTCCTCTCACAACATACTTTCCCTCCAAGATATGGGCCCTCACAGTCGAATGACAAGTTGTCACATAAAGAGATGCGGAGAGAAAGCCAGCCAGCCAGCCATCCATCCATCCTGTGAGCCAAATACGTATAAAAATCATGACTTTCCTTGTTGCATATCCAGTTTTCGGGAACTTTGATGGTTCCTGACATTGGTTTACTTTAGGAAGATGGATTTGGTAAGGATAAGGTGGTGGAGTAGAACCAAAGGTAGAGATGATATGATATTTGAGAGGTATCATTCATTTCATGGTTGAATTAAAAAACCCACTAAAGTCGAAGTAATATATAGAAAGTATAAAACCAAAGAATAAGAAAAGTGACCACGGAACCAATGGAAACCCATGATTTCTAGGGTTTGGAAGATGGGTGCTCCCATCATATTCTCCCACTAAACCTTGTTCCATTGATTGGTTCTTGAAGATAGAAGCACCAAATTAACCTAGACAGTGCAAAAACTAAATCCATCTTGGTGGGAATGATTATGTCTTGCTTTTTGAAGTTTTTAAAACCCTAAAAGTTGTGATAACAAAAACATAATGTCAATGACTTGGTAGATTTTCTTTATTTTTGATTTTCAGAGAGAGATTATGAAGTCTTATTCCTTTCACATTGGGTCTAGTGGGTGCCTTTGACATGTAGCAGAACTTACTTTTCCTTGTAGAGGAACAGATAATCAAGACATGGACATGGCACAATTTCCACTTTCAATTTAAGAATAGTGTAAGAGACGGATCAAGAATCATAGATCATGTAAGGGAACACATTAATTGCCATCTATCTAGTTTGGTTGGACCTTCACTTTCTTCTTTTGAATTCCCAGAGGATGACTTGATGATTTTCTTCCTTTTCATGACATATAAATGAGATTCAAAATTGTGGACCGAAAAAATGGATGAAACTGAGTTCTTAGTTATTAAGCCTATCAAGACTCAATTCCATACAAGAATCAAATTACAGGTTGGTTGGGTAGGTTAATTAAAGTTAATTTAATTTCTTTTAAATTAAAATAATATTATTTTAAAAAAAAAAACTTCATGAGTTTTAATACTCAACTCGAGTTTTTTATCCTATCATATTAGATTAATTATTTTTTTTTTTTTTTAACAAAACTCACCCTAAATTAGATCTGAATTAACCTTTATCGGGCCCATCCGGGTTCTTAAATAAATTAAATAGTCGATTTGGACCATCTTAGCCCATTTATGTTTTACGAGCTACAGGTCTAAGACTACCATTTGTGGACCTTGATAGCTGTAATCTAGCCAGCTCCTCGGCTAGATTCCAAAATTTAGGCAGAAGAATCAAAGTCACTGTAGCTATTGGATGACTTTTGTATGTACTTGGGCCGATAATGGCCCATCCCATCTATCTTTTATAGCATGCTTACTTTGTCACAAATATCAAGGCGCACAATTATAGAAGAGGGGCACTAGTAATTGTGGCCAAAACTTTCCATGCAAAGGACACCCATCTACTTCATCATTAAGAAAAGGCCACAAGAATTAATTCCTTTTTCAACCTCTCCATAATGGGACTTAATTTCTATTATCTTAGAAAAATAACAAATAACCTTATCTACCTAATTCTCTTTGAAGGGCTCTTCGTAATGTTCTTGATGTTTATTGGCAGATTCGTGTTGTTTTGAGCTGTATATGATAGGAGGTCGTTCTTAGCTACTTTTGGAATTGCAGGTGCTATGGCAGTACTGTCCAAAACCTGCAAGGAAAATAGTCCCCACTCCCCACTGCATTGATCACCACTGGTAATTTGCTCGGTGCATCATCTGCTGGGCTCTTGGTTTACATTGCTGATTTTATGGGTCCAAAGTCGCGAGGCAGCATCGAGCTCCAGATTGAATCTTACGTTGCTGTACTTTTTGGTGCTGGTGGCATGTCTCTAATGGCTGAATGGGTATGGCATGGGTAAAATTAGTTTCCCATGGAACTATGAAGGTTCCCATGGGGGCCTACTTACTTCAGAATTAGGTCTTCTGTGCCAGTTACTTCCAAGTGGAGTGTCTTGTCTTCTTTTTGTCTCAGAAGTTCTGTTTTTTGTGTCTGTGTAATTTCACTACTTTTTTAAGGAAATTGAAGTCTCTTAGATGTTTCATGTCTGGGAGTGAAAATATGGAGTTGGCCCAGCAAGGAAAGTCTTTGATTTCATATCTGCTAGCGGCAATTGCAATGGGTACTCGAAAGCATGGACTTGCAAACAGTTTCATTTTGAGTCAGGCTAACCTCTCCATTGAAAGAAACTGTGTGCTGGGCTAGCCTAAGCTAGCCCATACCTCCATGGCCATTTCCATGCATTCACTGACAAAACACAGTCGCTTGTAATTAAAACTGCAAACAATTTTAGTTTTAAAACCACATTGGTTTGAATAATTTTTTTTTTTTAAAGAAAGCTAAGATAATATTGTTTTGGATATATATACTAAATTAAGCTGAGCTGGTTGGGTCTCCCGGAATGGTGAATTAAATTGTCGAGAGGTAGGAAGATCTTAGGTTAACCTCTCAGACAGATCTGTATTTTATAACTGTAAATTACAATCTAAAAACAATCGAAAGAAAAGGGACAAAGAAAAGGAGGGAATACTATAAGGTCCAATCATTGAAATCATTTTTGGACAATTAGGGTTGCACATGGGCTCAAATTAATAGGACCTTTTATTTTTAATTGGATATTAATTTCTGGATGCCTTGTGTCACAAGCAAATATATTATATATTATATATGAATGTCCAACGAAGGATCACAAGTTTGATCATGCCCGTCTTGAATGACTCGTAGACATATAGGTTTGTGTATTTTATTTTCTGGGCAACCTCTCCCAATTAATCCCACCCACCGCACCCACCCCAGCTACCAAAAGATTTATGAATTTGTTGCAGAAATTAAAGTAGTCGTTGGGGTTTTCAATATTAGAAAAGGATTACACGAGAGCAAGCAAATCCAAAATAACACATCATCATCTTTACATGTAGAAGATGATGAGAAAATTCCCCTCAAGAAAAAAAAAAAAAACATTTAGGAATTAATGTGTTGGTTTTGTTCGTGTAAGAACTATTTCTTTAAGAATCAGATATTTTCAAAACTAATTTATATATCAACAACGTACACTAAGAAATTATTTGGGAATGTGGTACAAATCACGTTTTTAAAAATTTTATTTTTTTTAAAAAATTTAATATGTTTTGTATGTTTTGGATCGTTTTGATGTGCTGATATTAAAAATGAATTTTAAAAAATAAAAAAAATTATTAACATGCATTTCGGCACGAAAAGTTATTTGAAAAGCAACTGCAACCACGTTATAAGTCTCTCATCTTAACAATTTCATAAATATATTTTTTATATAATGCTTGTTTGATAATACGGTGTAAGGTGTTTTTGAAAAGTTTTTTTAATTAAAAATACATCAAAATGTTATTTTAAATTTTTAATATCATCACATTAAAATTATCAAAAACAATATTTAAAAACATCCCCGTTTAATGCTTTTTATCAAAAAAAAAAAACAATTGCAAAAACAGAAGTTAAAGCAATGTCATATGAACAACACTAGTGTATTCGAAGAATTAGATGTTGATTTCTTCGAAACTTGGAAAGTAACGAAATAAAGTAAAGATTCATAATCATCTAAACATATCAACCTTCCTCAGATCAAGATTACACCCGCAAAGGCTATGCTTTTCTTTACACATCCAAAGCATGGACAAGGGGAAATTAACAGTGGGAAGGAATCATTTTATAAATATCTCTCAGATTGATTCAATTTCAAATGCAAGTCATTAATTTGCTCCCACAGTTCCTTCCAGCAAAACTGAAATAATTTAATGGAGGACTGCAGAATCCAAACGGGCTGGTATCAGAGAAATGGGAGACAATAAATGATGATGAAGCACACCGAGCTGTAGACATGGCTCTAGCATTTAATGACTTGGTTGGATCAAAGCAAAAACCATTCACTACTCCTTCCACTTCCACGTAACTTTCGTTGTGGCTATGATGATTCTAATTTTTGTTAAAAAGAAGAAAATATATTGAATAAATCCCAATAAACGTTGCATATAATAAATATTATTTCAAAAAACAATTATTCAGTATGAACTTTGACATGAACTTAGCACTCTTGATAGACACAACACTCTCAATCCATAACAAATATATCAAATTTAAAATATTTGAGTTTAATGATCAATCTAATCTAAGGTAATATGACTATGATAAACATATCAAATTCAAAATATTTAGATCACAATTAACTTTAAAAAATGATATCATATACAAAATAAATCTTTAAAATAATATGTTGATACTTATAGGTTTTTTGAATTTTGATAGGCTGATATTTATAATTTTAAAAAATAAAAAATTATATTATTTTAATAATAAAAAAATATTTTAAAAAATAATCATCACCACCCTATAAAAACTAGATAGCAATCAACTCCATTTATTACCCCCATCGCGATGGAGTGGATCAGAAGGCAAAGTGTTTCTTCCAAATACTGCACAGATACACAAAATCAAGAACCTATTTAATGGTATAATTAATAGAAAAGTTAGTGGGTAATCATTATTGTCTCATTTTTCAACACTTGAGGTGGAGTATTAGCACAGTGTTGATTTTTTTTTATTTAAAGAAATGTTTTGGAAGT
>Ga0325404_1005081_pt1 | contig 13904 bp, 11 predicted proteins | sample PopdelMetagenome_18_FD_205664 | JGI IMG/M metagenome (GOLD analysis project Ga0325404, IMG submission 205664) | Populus deltoides microbial communities from Bellville, Georgia, United States - Xylem-Control-R1 | ecosystem: Host-associated > Plants > Phyllosphere > Stem > Wood/Secondary xylem... | reverse complement strand
TGAGATGGTTTTATGGTTACTGGAGGTGGGGATGACAGTGAGAAGCTAGGTGATGAAGGTGATGGTGGCTGAAGGCCACGGTGGAGAGAGAAAGCAGAAAAAATGATTGTTTGCAGAAAAATGGGTATAAAAGGCTGGTTTTCAGCCAACTTTGAGCTCGTTTTTCTCCTCCCTCTGAGCATGAAAATTGCTCCTATTTATAGGGCTGGAAAGAGGGCAATCTTGTCTTCAATGGGGGAAAAATATCAGCCCTTGATTCGACCTGAGCGATCCAAACCGTTGGCTCAAAGTGAGCACCTCGAACTGCCAAATTTGCAGACTGCCCGAGGTGCACACTTTGGGCCAATAAACGAAGCCGTTTCAAACCTTTTCGACCCGACCGGACCACTCCCCGGGATAGAGGGGTTCCAGGTGGACATTTTGGTGCATGCTTTGTCGGATTTGGGGGCCAAACGAGGCAGAAAACACGGCCTGAAGTCGGCCACTCGGGCAGCTCAGTGGGGAAGAAGATGAACAGTTTTTTTTTTTTTTTTTTTATTCAAAACGGCGCCGTTTGGATAAAAATAGGGAATTTTGCTGAATTTCAATTTAGTCCTCCGACTTTCAATTTCGTTCGATACTATTCCCTAATTGACCCTGAAACTTCTGATTTGATGCAATTTAGTCCCGGCGTAACTTCATCTTCGGCCCCAGAGTTACGCGCCTTTTGCAATATGGTCCTTGGTCTCGGATTTATGCAATTTCGTCCCTAATTGACCACAAAACTTCAATTTTCTTGCAATTTGACCCATGATTTCAATTAATTAACTTGGTAAAAATTAAATTTGGTCTCTTAAAATTTCAATCTTCTCCATTAAGCCCAAATTAGGCTCCCAAACTTAATTTTTCACCAATTAAGCCCCAAATAAAATTAATTTGACCCATTTAAAGTATAATTAAGTCCTTGCACTTAATTAAATCCTTCATTTGGACCTAAATTAATTCTTAAACATAATTAAAATTTAATTTCGCCCATTATTAAATCAAATTGGCCTATTAAAAATTTAATTATGTTATTGGACTTAATTTTTATGCAAATTTGTCCAATAATCATTTAATTTGACCTTGAATTTGCATTTTTTTTCTTCGATTTTGGGCACAATGGGGCACCGTAAGGCCTTGGATTTCCTCCGAAAATTGCAGATTTATTTTTGCCTATTTTGCCTATTTTTCTTGATCAGCTTTCTCCACGTTGCCAGCCTGTATTTTATTTTTTGATTTTTTGATTTTTTTATTTTGAAAAAAATGAATTTTGGGGAATAACCCAGAATTGGGTTATGACACATATAACAAATATTCTAGACATCTATTTAACCATCGCAGGAAGAGACTATCCATAAATCTTTTCGTTCTACGTTAAAAACCTCAAGTTTCCTATAACCCTATAGGCATAAGGGTGGAAAGCCGCTTGAAGTAGAATACATGCAAAAGGATGCCTACACCCCCACCAGATTCAGGATTCTTCCTTATCGAGATGAGTGTTGCAAACTCATATACCCAAGGATTATATCTTCACCAAAATGACCTTGGATAATTATAGTGATCTTACAAACCTAAGGGAACATGTATAAAATATGCAGAGCAGCTTGAAACTAGTTATCCAAGATGGCTATGCCATGTGCAAGATCTTCCCCACAACCTTCAGGGGGTCGGTGCGTGCATGGTACAACTATTTGGAGTTAGGCTCCCTAACAAGCCTTAATGACCTTTGTACCAAATTAGTGGCATGATTTAACACAAGTATCCCAGCAAAAAACAGTTCAACAGAACTCTTTGGAGTCACTCAGGCACATGATGAGTTCACGCTAGTATACTTGAAAAGGTTTGATGAAAAAATGATCAAGGTTGAAGAATTAATTGAGCAAGCTTTTAAAGCCTTAATACATGGAGCAAAGGGAAGAGCTTTATAAAACAATAATTGTTCTCTACCAAACATAAGTTTATTGAAAGTGAAGCAAGCCATGAAGAACCATAAGCTGTGTAGAGAAAGCAAGTATATTACGTCATGGTCCTCCCTGTTTCTCTAAAGAAAATCTATCTGAAAGGTCTCCCAAGCTAGATCGCTCTCATAATAAAGGATAACAATTTAGGAAAAGTAAAAAAAAAAGTCGATCAGGGAATGCCTTAGCTACCATGAAATGCATACCACTCCACTAAACACTACCCTTACCGTAGTCTTCATAGCCATCCATGGTAAAAAAAATTATACACTACCCTTCACCCATGAAATCACCACCTAAAACTCGTACATCTAAGGAGTATTGTTGTTCCACAACAATAAGTGACATGACACAAAGAACTGTTATATCTTTAAGAAAGAAATAGAAATATTGATAGCTAATTACAAAATCAAAACTTCTTTTTAAAATATTTTTCAAGTATGGGTATTAGACCCATACTGGCTACTTAAAGAAATCCCTCATATATTTTTCTAAGTATATGGCGTTGGATCCATTTCGGTTTATACAACCTACCTAGAGAAGACTTCAGTTTATCAAAAACTTAAACGTAAGGGTGAGCAAAAAAATTAAAAAATTGATTAAACTGGAAAAAAAATAACCGAAAAAACCAAACCATGAAAAAAAACAGATTAGAATTTTGAAAAAACCGACCGGTTCAGTTTTATAAGCCTGAAACCGAAAAAACCGAACCGACCCCAAACCAGAAAAAACCGAGCCAAACCAGAAAAAACCGAGCCAAAACCAAGCCAAACTGGTTTGAACCGGTTTTTGTTCTGAAAAAACCGAACCAAACCGAAACCGGTCTGTTTGAACCGGTTTTGGTTTTTTTTTTAAAAAAATTCGATATGGTTACTTTGTTTTTTATAAAAACCAAACCGAATCGAAAATAATCTCTCCTAATTAAAAGTACTTAGAAAATATAACACATAATTCAAAAGCCTCGTGGCCAACTCTAAGGCTATAAAGCTAAAATATTCATTATATAATAACAAGCCACTAAGGCAAATATAAAAGCTCCTACATCTCCATGCCAGGCTTTTAGGCAAGATAGACTCCATCTTTGGCTATAACGGTTTTGGTAGGAAAGACATCTTCAAAGTCAGAAACCTGACTATTAAAAAAGGACTTAATGAAATCCACTCACATTCCCCTGGAAATGTTAAAGAAATATAAGTTGAACATAGATAAAAAGAATATGTACCATATGATTTTTATCAAGGAGACAGACTCTTTATAACCAATATAAAATTCTTAGGAGGGGAGTTCTTTAATTTTTCTATCCTCAATCGAGAATTATAAGCCTAATCATTGGATGTCTTCAGCTCCTCCCTTAAATCATTATTAGATTTCTTAAGCTTAGTGACTTTTTTCTTTAAAAAATCTATCCGGTTATAAGTCTTCATGAACTTTTTCTCATTAGATTCCAAGATGAATTTATGTCTTTTTAGCTCTCTTTCCAGTTGAGAATAGATAGCATTGAGAGTTTTCAGCTCTATATCTTGGGCAGCTCTCTGCTTTCTCAGTCTTCGCACCTTAGTCATGTTAGCGCGATACTGCTCAATGGCTCTTCTCTACCCAACCTATCGACTTCTCGAATAGGCACACATCATGAAAGTCTAAAACAATGATAGGTAACAAAATAAATTCAAATTCTTAGTAACTAAAGTTAGTCATTATATTAGATAATAAAAAAATTTTAAAGGCTCTTCATACCTAGAAGACCATATGCTTAGTAATAGATAAGTAGCGTTAGTAGTTGGGGTGTGTCATTACACTCACATCAGAAAAAATGGTGAGCAACTTGTTCAAGGTGTCTATCACCTCCAACCCTCCAGGTCTAAGGGTGGGCCTCCCTTATAAGATAGCTTTCATAATCCTTCTTTTCTCCTCGTTGAGGTTAGGAAGCATACACGAGCACAATACAGGTTCAATCTAGAGAAAAATATCATGTTGGTGGGATATAAAAAGAAAAATATAATGTACAAGGATTATTCATTTCATTATGTAATCATAATTATAAATCTAAAATATTTTGCAATAATATATATATGTTCTTTTAAGTAATTTCACAATCAAACCTTAATATAAAAAGCATAACTAAACACATTAAACTATTTTTTGTTCAACCTCAATTTCAATCACAGTTTTAACCAAACTCTTAAATTTTTTAAACAAACCTCAACAAAAGTGATTTTTATGAAACTGTTTTTTTTTTAAATCACAACTACAGAAGCAACCACAATACCAAACACACCCTGTTGCTTCGACTCTAGATTCATATTCAACATTGGTGTCTATATACATGCAAACCATATCTTTTATGTATAATTATCAAACAAGGCCTCTATGTTAATGATTTATGCAAATTGATCATCAATTAACTATTAAACTTTCATTTATCTTGAATTTGGCCTTTGATTTTGTCGATTTAAGTCCTTTGAGTGTCGCGCCTTTTTATGATTTGGTTTTTGGTTTGAATTTCTCCAATTAAATTTCTAATTACTTATCAAACTTGTATATTTATGCAATTAAGCCCCTGATTTAACCAAATTAGCCTTTTAAAATTGCAATCCAATCCCTAGACTTCAATTCCTTTCAATGAAAGCACAAATTGAATTCAAAAACTAATTTTTCTTGAAATTAAGCCCTCAATAAATTCAATTAAACCTTGAAAATTCCAATTGAGTTATTAAACATCCAATATTTAATGTTTCTTCCCAAATTGATTTTTTTCATGTCAATTGAGCTTTTATAAATCAAACTTAAACTGTTAATTTTTCAACTTTTGATATTTTGATCCTTCCCAACTAGTCTTTGATATGGAGATACTCCATGTTCTTCCCACATACGTATTTTTTTTATAATTTTTTACATTTCATAATTTATATATTTTTTTTATATATTTATATGGATTTCAAAATGAATAACTACACCATATATAGGTGTAGAACTTGAGTGAATTTTTGTCTCGAACTTTGTTTTTCTCAATTGACATGTTCGCACCAATGTTTTGAAGAAACCATGAAAATTCTATATATCTCTCAATTAGGAATTTATGAATTATCATGTGAACATATTTCATCGAATATATATAAGTACACACATGAGCTATACTAGCTACTTGTAATGAAAAGGAGCTTTTAGATATAACCTACAAACTAAATAATATTATCATGTATTATGTTTTAGAAAATGTTATAAATTAAATTATATAATGTGGTTTCACTAGATAGGCGAAAATCTTAAATTAAAATAGTTCTTTCATAAATTCTTAATAATTCTTAATATTTATAAAATTAAACTCATGTTAGGTAAGAAGTTAAGTTAGGAAGATTTTGTCTTATCAATTTCACCTTTTTTTCCTCTAAACTTCGTTCTCACACTTCTTTTACCTATCAATTTAGTTCTCTTTAAATCAATTAAGTTGACTAGATCACATCAAACCAATTTTCACATGATTTAATTTTAAATTCAGGCTAAGTAAAGAATCGAATATGAATGTTTCAAAGTTAACTCACTTGGCTGAATTTATTAATATTATTAAATAGTTTTTAATAGATTAAATATTTTTTTTTATTATTACCAATTTTATTTTGATTCAACATAGTGGTAAAAGTGTAACATTCATAAATCTACAAGTGATTTTTTTTGTTGTTGCAAAAACTGACTCGATCTAACTTCTTTGTCATGAACAAACTTATTTATTTCTCTTGCAAAGCAATAGTGATAAAACTACAAGTTCATCTTTCGTCCTTCCTTTTTCTTCTCCCCTCCCATTTCAATCCCTTTCTTCTCTTCGATCAAACAAATGGGAGCCGGGCTTGTCTCATTAATTCCAAAACTAAAATCAAAGATAGGTCTTCAAGCCTTGTATTAATAATATATATATATATATAATGCAGTTAGAGTGATATATATATATATATATATATAGGACTTATCTATCAAGATAAGGACCGAATTATTATTATAAGAAGAGGTCAAGAGAGCTAGTGTGCAATTCAACAAGCAACCTTCGAGACAAAGCACGATACCAAATACCACTTTTGCGGCTTTCATTGCTTGCTTCGTTTTGATTGGTCAAAAAGTTTAGTTGCATGTTTCTACGAGATGTTTACTTCTTTTTTCTTTTTCTTTTTCTATTTTTGTGTTGTAATCTAATTAACATGAGATTATGAATCTAATTAACTTGCTAAATGTAGGTTTAACAATAGAAGGAAAAGTGATCTACACATTAGCATTCGATGGAGTTTCCCCCGTGCATGTGTGTATGTATTATTTTTTTTTTTGTCTTGATGAGGGAAGTGAAGTCAGCTTTTGTTGAGTGTAAATGAGCAGGGTCTTCGTTTTACACTAGGGGTACCTACAGAGGCCTTTCATCGCTTCTGTTGTGGAACAAAGTCAATTATTTGGATGGAAATTGTGGTTCCACACTGGCCTATACTTGTGGATTGGTCGAGGCAAAAGAGAGATCACTCGAAGTCGCTTCAACCCTTATACTTCTGTTGTGGAACATTATGCACTGTATTATTAAATAAACACTTATTAAATTAAGGTTAATTAACGGTTTGTTTTGCATAATAAAAATAGAAAATGATGTTTTATCTATGTTATGATTTTAAGTTTAGAGTATATTTAGGTCTTGTTTATTTTTTTTTGTTGGAAAACGCTTTTATAAAAAATAATTTTTTGATGTTTTAAAATCATTTTGATATGTTATATCAAAAATATTTTACAAAAATTATTATTTAAATACATTTTAAATAAAAATATTTTAAAAAATAATTAGTATAAATATACACTCAAACATTTTGTTTTTTTAATCTTTAGCTGATTCACATGCCGTTCGTCGAACATAGAAAGTGCATTAATATTCAACATATGATAGTTTTATCTATAATATATGATAATGGCTAGTTATTTATAATATTTTTTTAAGAAATTTCTAGAAAGTGCATTAATTTTCAACATGTATGACTTTATAATAATGTGCAATGTCAAACATAGACACCTGTAAAGTTCCTACAAGATATTTGGATAAAATCCAGCAAGTTTACCTTGGCAAGGGGTCGTGATTGGACACAGTTCAGGCGGTATTTGCAAGATTCACACTCCTATAAATTAATGACCAATTTCGAACCATTTCTAATTAGCATTAAACCTATAGCGATGTCTTCCAACGCCCTTCAATGGCTAACCCTAGTGGTTATCATATGGCTTCAGTCTGTCAATGGAACAAACACGACCTTTCCAGCTTACTCCCCACAGCTCAAAGAACTCCTCTCTATGTCTCAAGCTGAGCTAAACAACCTTTCGTTTGCCTCGGATGCTGGGAAACTATTTGGTTTCTTGTCTGGCATGGCTGCTCTATACCTTCCACTATGGCTAGTTCTCTTGATTGGTTCGACTCTTGGTTTCGTTGGTTATGGTTTGCAATATCTCTTCATAACACACCAAATTTCTTCTCTTTCTTATGCCCATATTTTCCTGCTCACTGTTTTGGCAGGAAATAGTATTTGTTGGATCAACACCGTTTGTTATGTTGTTATCATCCAAAACTTCCCTTCTGATCGCCAAGTTTCTGTAGGATTAACCACTAGCTATCAAGGATTAAGTGCTAAAATCTACACAGTACTTGTTGATGCCTTGTTCTTTTCTCCTGATAAAAGAGCAGGAGGCTATCTCCTTCTCAACTCCATATCACCTTTAGTAGTTTGTGTGCTGGCTGCACCGTTTGTTAGGGATGTTAATGGTGGAACAAGCGAGAACATGAAAGCTGGGTTCATAGTCATGTTTTTGATAACTATAGCCACAGGAATCTATGCTGTTATCAGCAGTTTGGGATCCTTACCAAGTAGGATACCTCCATTAGGCAATGTAATTGGTATCTCAGTGTTCCTGTTAGCCCCACTTGCAATTCCCATTGCAGAGAAAATCAGAGAAGTGTTGTTAAATGGAGAGATCATGAATGTTTATATAGAGAAGAACGTTGGTGATGATCGTGTTGAGAGGATAGAGAGTGGGATTGAAGAGGGCGATGATCATAGAAGGGAAAATGAGGTGGGTGTGAAAGAGGAAATTGGGGTGATGTTGATGTTAAAAAGAGTTGATTTTTGGTTGTATTTCTTTGTGTATTTCTCTGGTGCAACACTTGGTCTAGTGTATTCGAACAACTTGGGACAAATAGCTGAGTCTCGTGGGTTCTCAGGGACGTCTTCTCTGGTTTCTTTATCTTCCTCGTTTGGGTTCTTTGGCCGTCTCATGCCATCTTTATTGGACTACCTTTTGTCAAGGTACGTAATTCAACCTATAATTTCTCTGTTCTGAGGTCTGTTTGATATTACAATAAAATTTGGGCGAAGGAAAAGATTTTCATCCTGTTCTTTTCTAAAATCATAAAGGGCATATATTTATTAATTCAGTGCTATATGCCTCCCCTTGGTGCATGCAAACCAAGAATTTCCATGTGTTTTCCGGTGATTAAAGGCTTCATTTCAATTTTTGTTCAGGAGTAGGTATAATTTGATATCAAGACCTGCAGCTTGTATAGCAGCATTAATGGCCCCAATGGCAGGAGCTTTCTTCTTACTTCTCAACACAACAAGCATCTCCCTCTACATCAGCACTGCTATCATAGGTGTTTGTACCGGGGCAATCACTTCCATTTCTGTCTCCACAACAACTGAGCTTTTCGGCACTAGGAATTTCAGTGTCAACCATAATGTTGTGGTTGCCAATATCCCCATAGGGTCCTTCATTTTTGGCTACTCCGCAGCGCTTATTTATCACAGGGAAGGTGATGGAGATGGCGAGTGCATGGGGATGCAATGCTACAGGAACACTTTTATCATCTTGGGTTCAGTTTGTCTGTTTGGCACCTTCCTAGCTTTAGTCCTGTATGCTCGCTTGCGAAGGTTTTACTCGCATAGATAGATTCATACGAAAAGGAATTGAGTTCATGTGGATCAAATTGTCTATAATTCATATAGTAATATGTTGACATGATGACGAATGTATTCACTAGTTGTATCATCAATAATTTTCTGAATCTCAAGATGTTATTTGACTAACTCGTTTAAGATTTTATATTCTCAAGGAATATTGACAGGAATTTTATATAGTAATACATTGAAAAAATATTATGGGATTTAAAATCTATTAATATTTATATTCTATATTATTAAGAAAAAAACTAATTTTTTTTAATGTGAGATTTGAAATTCATTAATATATATACTTTATGTTTCTAAGAAAAAAATTATGTTTTTTTAATATAAAATAAATTTTTTTATTTAAATACTTCAACTTAAAAGGTTAATATAATATTTTTTTAATGTGGGATAAAAAACTTTTTAAAATATACTTTTAAATTTTATTATTTATAATATATATAGTATATATTTACACGGTTTTTTTTTTAATTTTTTTATATAAAATATTAAAATTTTAATTTTTTTAATTTTTCGAATTGACCCAAGTTGACCCGAGTTAACCCATAAAACTAGAAGACCCGGTCTCTTGGCTGGATCAACTCCTAAGCTGGGTTTAATAACTACGATTGAGACAAGCATCACACTAACAAGAAAAGAAGACAACAACCAATGTTATCAAACTCGCGAGTTAACTAGTAAAATTGTATAATTTTACAAGTCAACTTATATATAATGTGTAAAATTAAGTTAAAAACTCGAAAACCAGCAAATTCAGTCTAACTCGGGTAAACTCAATCCAACTCAGTCACCTCGGACCGAGTTTACAGTTTGACAAAAATTACAATTTACAAAATTTACTACCTCCGCTCTGTACTCTCCCTGAGTCCCTCCCGAGTCCCCACTCTCCTTTCCCCTTTGTCTTTTGCCCTAGCAAGTTAGCAATACCAACAGCGCAAAAACACTTCCAGTCGTCCACGCTCTGTTAATCTCTCTCTCAAGAGCAACACCCGAAAAAGAGTCTTAGGCTCTTAGCTTTTGGTGGACTTTCCAAGCGTGGCTTTGCCAGGCAAGCTTCCCTCGTCGTACCGTTCGCCTTCTGTGAGGAGCTAATTATTATCCAAATTCAAAATGAGAGAGAGAGAGAGAGAGAGACGAAAGTCGAAAAGGGGCTGGTTAGAGGAGAGGTAAGAGCATATTGCAGTACTATGTACTAACAATTGAGTGACTCATGTCCAACTGGGCATGAATGAATCGGTGTGTCCACTACAGGTGTTCTACAAAAAATTGAAAGAGAGATGGATCATCATCAGTTTCCTATATTAATCATTGCCTTTAGAATTTGTTTTCCTACATAACTAATAAATGTAGTGAACGGGGGTGATAAAGAAAGTTCAAGGTGGTTTAATTAGGACTAGCATTAATAATAAGGTTATGTATCACTAATTTACACAATATAAGTGGTGACAATATTAGTAATGGTATTAGTAGCAGTATTAATAATTTTTTAAATAGTAAGGATCTTAATGAATATTTTAGAAATAATAAGATAATAAAGATATATTTAGTTTATATAACACACCAATAAATTATTTGTTTTAGATTTGTTAATTTTTAGTTAATGAAATTCTATGGATATAATTGTATTATATTGTATTATTAAGTTATTTAAGTCATGTATAAATTTTGATTTAAGTCATATATTTTAAGATGTTTGAATATTTATATTGTTTATTTCACTTTTATTTTAATTGTATTATATTATTATTTGTTACTTGATTGAAATTATTAATATATAATTAGTTAAAATATTTTACTTATAATTTTACGATTCTTATTTATATTATATATTCCATGAAGTGTCAAAAAAGTATTTTTAACATCTTTGATACAACACTTTTAATGATACGAATGAAATAATATTTTGAGATGCACACACCCAATTTTTTGGTTTTTTTAGCTAAATATGGAATTGCCTATGGCTAACTCTCTAATTACAAAAAAAACTATTGTGAAAAAACCTAAAATACCCCTTGATCTTAGGCTTAATTTTTTTTTTATTCCAAGGGTATTTTCATAGTTTCATTGTTCATTTGAATTGTTTATTATTTTTCTCATTTTTAAAATACCAAAGTGCCCATCAGCATTCCTAATAATAGCAAAAAGTCATTGTGAAAATACAGAAAAACTTGTTGATGCCAAGTTTTTTTTTTTTAAGAGTATTCTAATTGTTTTATTGTGCAATCAAGATAAAAAAAAAATACATATTTATCTCTAAAATTTTTTTTAAAAAAAAATCATGAAAACATTTCTCAATACCCTTGAAAGCCAGTAGTTAAACTACTGATCTAGTGAACAATGTTTCTAAGCATGGAGCTACACTTGGGTTTTAGTTTTTGTTAGCATATATAAAGAGTACATAACAAATTTCGTAGCTGAGGATAATTTCTTCCCCTTCTCTCAAATTCTCTTCCTTTGTTCTATTAAACCACATCTCTCAACTCATAAGCTAGATTGCTTTATATATATGATGGAATGTGTAAAATAAAAGCGTATGTGTATGACTTTCCAATTCATAGAAACATATTAATTAAAGAATTATTTGCGCTACATATAAATATATTTGGCAAGGCATTACTCGTAACCATTCAAAGAATTCATGAAGTTAAGGATGCAGTCGTGATCATGCTAAGCATCGACATCAGAAGAAAATTCGTTAATCATTCTTAAGACAGGCAATGCTATGATCTGCGGACGACACGATGCTGTCCATCGAAACGTCATTCACACAAGCAAGAATGCTTTATGGCTAATTCAGTACGCAATCGCATATATTATGAATTCTGTAAGCAAGGGATTCAGAAAAGAAATATATTACCTTAGCGAAGCACAAGTAGAGGGTTGTTTACCTTAGCAATAAACTTTAGGGAATCTGTAAGCATTAAAACCCCAAGTCAAGGTTCTCCAACCAAGGATCAAAATATGAGCATCAGAAGGTGCTCAAGGTTACCTAGGAAAACTAGTAGAGCATTCTTTTCTCACTAATCAGAACAAAGAAATTCGGTATATCTCCAAAGTTCTGTGGCCATAGTGTCCTACATTCTAAGAGTATGTCCCTCTACAGTTTACCTTCACCAGTTTGCGTTGAGCATAAATCCATTTTCTTTCCACTGCAAGCACCAAATCAAAGAGACAATGACGGGGATCTCAAAATTTTGTTTCACTGAACAAATCACCTTCAATCTTCATCATCAAGATAATCAAAGTAACTTCCGTGATCATCAAAATTGTCAGCATCATCAGATTCTGAATGCTTGATGCTGGGACTCTTCCTCTTCCCCCTCCTCCTCTCTTACAGATTCATCAAGAGATGCTTCACTTTCTGATTCATGGTCACCTAAAGATGATTCATCAGGATAATCGTTTCGTGGATGATCTTCAACTGAGAACCACAAATAGGAATGGGAAAGGAAGTAAAAAAAAGAAGAAAGAAAACCATTTTGAACTTAAAAAAATGACAGTAGTAGAAACAATACCAATTGAATCATCAGTGTCATATTCCGACTCATCATCTGGGCCATCATAGAAATCCTCTTTTTCAACTTTTACCCTGAACCAAAAATATACAGGTTTACACGAGAAAACAGGCTACTACTCTCTATATCAAACACAAAATATTCAACACTTACAGAGGAAACGGGCTAGCAGTCTCTATATCATCTATGTCCGTGTCATCCTTCAAGTGTAATAGTCATACACATAATCATCTACATCTTATTCATAAGAACAAGACCACATCAAACAATGCTGAAGAACATGAACAATCATAACCAATCCTAATTTTAGAGACAGGTTTAAAACTTGAGATAAGGAAATGAATCAGCAAAAGACCTAATGGGATTGCATCGAAAGCAGAACCTTGATTGGACAAGGAAGCATGGGTATCAGATTCGACTTCTGCAACAGCAACTCTCTTAGTAGAGGAAGATAGCTGGATAGAATCTTCTGATCCTCCAAAGATGCAACTCTGTATTACGAACATTGAAATTGAATTACTTGCAACTGAGGTTTGGACATTTAAAAGACTGATGAATTCCATGGTGCCATAACTTCCTCAAGCTCTTGCACCTCATTGAAACTTTCCTCAACACGAACAACATCATAAAAACTACGCATATCATGCAGTGCTTTATCTTCTGACGCCCCTTTGTCTCCCCTTCAGCTTCTCCAAATTTGCTCAAAACGAGCATCCGATGCCAATACCTACCAGAAAGTGGTGTTGGGGGATGTTAAATGACCATGTCAGAGAAACAGAAAAGGAGTTTGCAAATATGGTAAAAAAGTGGTATACTGTACATTTTTCAGGTATCAAGAGGCAGACATGCACAATCCAGCCAAAGTTTTGGGAAAAAACCAGACTAGGGTAAAATGGTAACTTCTTTGGCTGATTTTCAGGACTAATAAGACCCACAATTGAAATGACATTAAATCTCAGTTAAAAAATCTTCTCATAGGAGTCTCAGGTTGTGTTGATCGCGAGAAAAGCAGAGATTACGGCAGAGGAGTGACATGCATTTCCTAGTCTGTCATCGCATATATTTCTCTATTACTATTTCATGAACTTGATGTACACGGATCTTATTTACTAGAAGCATTAGTACTCTAGAAGAAATTAAAGGATACAATTCATCAATTTGCATATGTTCAGAGTGAAGAATATGTATTGCAATTTGCAGCTGAACAGTGATCATTGTTAAAAACAAAAATGAGACAGAGCAGTTGGATGGAAAACCAAAACTGATAACTGAAGTTGTAATGCACATAAATGCATCAACGGAAGATTGAAGCGTTATCCTCAGAAAACATTTCCAACTGTGTACAAATCAAGAACGAATTTTACATAAGTTCAAGTATACCTCTTGATTTCGTCTGGATCTTGACAAAATCTGCTCTTGTTTCTGCCAAAATTAAATTG
>Ga0325404_1005080_pt1 | contig 13905 bp, 8 predicted proteins | sample PopdelMetagenome_18_FD_205664 | JGI IMG/M metagenome (GOLD analysis project Ga0325404, IMG submission 205664) | Populus deltoides microbial communities from Bellville, Georgia, United States - Xylem-Control-R1 | ecosystem: Host-associated > Plants > Phyllosphere > Stem > Wood/Secondary xylem... | reverse complement strand
GAAACCTCTTTGGTTATTAATTGAAATATAATAATAATTTTATAAATAATTTAATTTTTTTATGCAAGTTATCAAATTATAAACTATTAAACTATATTTTTTAAATAAACAAAGACAAATTTTATTTTTTTATTAAACTATAGGAATGTGACAGTAATTTTTCATTATTACTACGACTGTCCATTATTTTTAAGTCAAAGCATATGAATTAACACTACCTAAAGAATAACAGATCTAGACCTGACCACCAGCTGACTGTCTTCTCTTTAAATCTAGCTTAATTTACAAGCCTACATTTATTATTTAAAAAATAAAAATGAAAACACACCCCTCAAATTTCTAATCCAACGGCCACCATTCCCATGTCACAAAAGTCACAGCAAACAAGTTCTAATCGGACGGTATACAGTGCCTTAACATCATAATAAATAACAAAAAATCCACAGAGTTACACTCTTGAAAATTACGGAAATCCCCTCCATATATTCTTCTCTCTAAAATTAACTCACACACGCACTTAACTCCTCGACGAGACCCAGATCTAAAGTTCCATAATAATAAAGAGAGAGCCCCGCTCCCAAAAAAATAAATAAAAGAAAAGGAAAAGGAAAAATTCTCTCCCCCATCTAGCTCTCTTGCTTTCTCTCTCTTTTTTTTAAACACAAACAAATTTACAGTCTCACTCAAATTCCAATACTATTTTGTAAATTGCAGATGCGTTTCCGTTTATTTTGATCAGATCTAAAGGTAATATTCCTTTCTAATCCGAACCATTGGATCTAATTTCTCTAGGTTTTTGGATTAGAATTCGATCCCTTAATGTGATCTCTCCAGTTCCCAATCAGATCTAACTTAATTATCTCTCATTTCTTTGTGTTTTAGTGAATCTTAGATTCTTGTAGATCTGTTTTGATTTGATTTTATGGAACAGTGATGGGATTAGGTTTTTGTTTTTCTTTTCTATTGTTTCAGTGAGTGTGATGATGACAATTGGCGTGTGATTTTTTTGATTGACTGACTGGTGATTTGTTGTTGTTGTTGATGTGTGTAGTTGTAGTGTTTTTGTTGGATTGAAGAAGATGTTGACCAAGTTTGAGACCAAGAGTAATAGAGTGAAGGGGCTGAGTTTCCACAGTAAGAGACCATGGATCCTTGCTAGCCTTCACAGTGGTGTGATCCAGCTATGGGACTATCGTATGGGCACTCTCATTGATCGCTTTGATGAGCATGATGGCCCTGTTCGTGGTGTTCATTTCCACAAATCTCAGCCTCTTTTTGTATCTGGAGGTACTTGTTTTCCCTCATTTTATGCAATGACATTGTGGTTTTTAAGTGATTCTGGTAACCATTTGTCCTATTAGGTTTGTCATGTTGGGTTTGGTTACAGTAGATCTGCTTGTGATTTGATGGAATGATAGGTGCCCCCCCCCCTCCCTCGGCAGAAGTAAGATCCAGGTGCTAGATTTAGGATTTTGATTGGATGAAAGATGTAATTCTTATGTGCTGATAGAATATAATGTTGGATTTTAGATTCAGAAAATTGTGTTATCACTCTTCTTAAGTGGGCATTGATATTTTTATTAATGTTTTCCTTCATCTTCCCTACCCAACCTTACAATGATATATGTTGATTTTATTTGAATGGGGGTAGATGTCATAGTCTTAAAACCTATCATCAGAGATTCAAGTAGGATCAACTCCCAGTCCTGGTTACAATGACAAAGAGACATTGCTGTGCTTTCCTTTGCTTTTTAAAAAAGGATGCTTATGTCTGTAAATTGATGGCCAGGTGATGATTACAAGATTAAAGTCTGGAACTACAAATTGCATAGGTGTCTGTTTACGCTCCTTGGACATCTTGATTACATTCGCACTGTGCAGTTTCATCATGAATACCCGTGGATTGTGAGTGCTAGTGATGATCAGACCATCCGCATTTGGAACTGGCAGTCTCGTACTTGCATTTCTGTGTTGACAGGACACAATCATTATGTGATGTGTGCCTCATTCCACCCTAAAGAAGACCTTGTTGTGTCGGCTTCTCTAGATCAGACTGTTCGTGTTTGGGATATTGGTGCTCTGAGAAAAAAGACGGTGTCCCCTGCTGATGACATAATGAGGTTGACTCAGATGAACAGTGACCTTTTTGGTGGTGTTGATGCAGTTGTTAAGTATGTTTTGGAAGGCCATGACCGAGGTGTCAACTGGGCTGCATTCCACCCTACACTTCCTTTGATTGTTTCAGGAGCAGATGATCGCCAAGTGAAGTTGTGGCGCATGAATGGTAAGTCATTAACTACCTGTTATTGATTTTTGGCTCGCATTGATATTTATCATCAATGAAATGGTTATTAAGCATCTATGTCAAACTACTTTGTAGTTCTCTTGCTGTCTTTGGGTTGAGGATTTGTAGTTATATTTTATTTTTGAGAGCTGAAATTTTGACCCCCTGGCATCCCCTATTCTTTGTGTGCATTTGTTGCCTGGGATAATTCATCATATGAAGTTTTTTGTTTGTTTTGTTTTCAGACACAAAGGCCTGGGAAGTGGACACATTAAGAGGACACATGAACAATGTGTCATGTGTTATGTTCCATGCCAAACAAGATATAATTGTATCTAATTCAGAGGATAAAAGCATTCGTGTCTGGGATGTAACTAAACGAACTGGAGTCCAAACTTTCCGCCGAGAGCATGACCGATTCTGGATCCTTGCATCCCATCCTGAGATGAATCTTCTGGCTGCAGGTCACGACAGTGGCATGATTGTCTTTAAGTTAGAGAGAGAAAGGCCTGCTTTTGCTGTGAGTGGTGATTCTTTGTTCTATGCCAAAGATCGCTTTTTACGATTTTTTGAGTTTTCAACTCAAAGAGATACACAAGTAATTCCCATTCGACGACCTGGTACTACAAGCCTGAATCAAAGTCCAAGAACTCTTTCGTACAGTCCTACAGAAAATGCTGTCCTTATCTGTTCGGATGTGGATGGAGGATCTTACGAGCTGTACGTCATCCCTAGAGACAGCATTGCTAGGGGTGATGCTGTGCCAGAGGCAAAGAGAGGTGTTGGTGGATCTGCTGTCTTTGTAGCTCGGAATAGGTTTGCTGTGCTTGATAAGAGCAGCAATCAAGTCTTAGTTAAGAACCTCAAGAATGAAGTTGTCAAAAAGAGCGGTCTTCCCATCTCTGCAGATGCTATATTCTATGCTGGCACAGGTAACTTGCTTTGCAGGACAGAGGATAGGGTGGTCATATTTGATCTCCAGCAGAGGCTTGTTCTTGGGGAGCTGCAGACACCTTTTATCAAGTATGTTATTTGGTCCAATGACATGGAAAGTGTTGCCTTGCTAAGCAAACATGCCATTATCATTGCTAGCAAGAAGCTTGTGCACCAGTGCACTCTCCATGAAACAATTCGTGTAAAGAGTGGAGCCTGGGATGATAATGGTGTTTTCATTTACACGACTTTGAATCATATCAAATACTGCCTGCCCAATGGAGATAGTGGCATTATCAGAACCCTCAATGTCCCCATATATATTACTAAGATTTCTGGAAATACTATCTTTTGCTTGGATCGGGATGGGAAGAATAGGGCTATTGTTATTGATGCAACAGAATACATCTTCAAACTATCTCTGCTGAAGAAGAAATATGAAAATGTTATGAGCATGATAAGGAACTCCCAGCTTTGTGGTCAGGCAATGATTGCTTATTTGCAACAGAAGGGGTTCCCAGAAGTCGCTCTGCATTTTGTGAAAGATGAGAGAACTAGGTTTAATTTGGCTTTAGAGAGTGGAAATATTCAGATTGCTGTTGCTTCAGCAAAGGAAATTGATGAGAAAGACCACTGGTATAGGTTGGGGGTTGAAGCTCTTCGCCAAGGGAATGCAGGTATAGTTGAATATGCCTACCAGAGGACAAAAAATTTTGAGAGGTTATCTTTCCTTTATCTCGTAACTGGGAATTTGGAAAAGCTCTCTAAGATGCTTAGAATTGCTGAAGTTAAAAATGATGTCATGGGTCAGTTTCACAATGCCTTGTATTTGGGTGATGTCAGAGAACGTGTTAAGATCCTGGAGAATGCTGGCCATTTGCCACTTGCTTATGCCACAGCTAAGGTCCATGGCCTAGAGGATGTTGTGGAACGTCTAGCAGCTGAGTTGGGAGATGATATTCCGTCTTTGCCAGAGGGCAAAACACCATCCCTTCTGATGCCTCCAGCCCCTATTATGTGCGGTGGTGATTGGCCACTTCTGAGAGTTATGAAAGGTATATTTGAAGGTGGGCTGGATAATATGGGCAGAGGTGGTGCTGATGAGGACGAAGAAGCTGCTGATGGTGACTGGGGTGAGGAACTGGACATGGTCGATGTGGATGGTTTGCAAAATGGGGATGTCTCAGCCATTTTGGAGGATGGCGAAGCAGCTGAAGAAAATGAAGAGGAGGGAGGATGGGACCTTGAAGATCTGGAGCTACCTCCCGAGGCAGACACGCCAAGGGCTTCTGTCAGTGCCCGCTCATCAGTTTTTGTGGCTCCGACTCCTGGTATGCCCGTAAGTCAGATTTGGATTCAGAGATCTTCACTCGCTGCTGAACATGCTGCAGCTGGCAATTTTGATACGGCTATGCGACTACTCAACAGACAACTTGGAATTAAAAACTTTGTCCCATTAAAGTCCATGTTTCTTGATCTTTACTCAGGCAGCCATACCTATCTTCGTGCGTTTTCATCTACCCCAGTGATATCACTGGCTGTTGAACGGGGATGGAATGAGTCTGCCAGCCCTAATGTTAGGGGTCCTCCAGCTCTGGTGTTCAATTTCTCTCAGTTGGAAGAGAAGCTTAAGGCTGGTTACAAGGCCACGACAACTGGGAAATTTACTGAGGCACTTAGACTCTTCCTTGGCATTCTTCACACAATTCCTCTGATTGTTGTTGATTCGAGGAGGGAAGTTGATGAAGTCAAGGAGTTGATTATTATAGTCAAAGAGTATGTTTTGGGTCTGCAAATGGAGCTTAAGAGGAGGGAGATGAAAGACAATCCAGTGCGCCAACAAGAGCTTGCTGCGTACTTCACCCACTGCAACCTTCAAGCTCCTCACTTAAGGCTTGCTCTTCAAAATGCAATGACTGTTTGCTTCAAGAATAAGAACCTTGCTACAGCAGCTAACTTTGCCAGGCGGCTACTGGAGACAAACCCCCCGAATGAGAACCAGGCAAGGGCTGCCAGGCAAGTATTGGCAGCTGCAGAGAGGAGCATGACAGATGCCGCTCAGCTGAACTATGATTTCAGAAATCCATTTGTGGTATGTGGTGCAACCTATGTTCCAATTTACCGAGGACAAAAGGACATCTCTTGTCCATATTGTGGTTCTCGATTTGTACCAAGCCAGGAAGGGCAGCTGTGTACTGTGTGTGATCTTGCAGTAGTTGGGGCAGATGCTTCAGGGTTGCTCTGTTCCCCTTCCCAGATACGATGATCAAGAAGTTGAACATGGAGCATTTTTTTCAATCATTTTTCACCTCATCCTACTGGCAGCAGGAAACATTCTCTCTCTTTGTTTCATGTTCCAGGTAAAAAGGTAAGGGATACTGTAGAAGAGTTTAAGCTTCCAATGATTTGCTTGTGCTGTCTATTTTTTTTTTCCTGCTTGTTTTCCTTTGTTTAGTTGATTATGATTTCAATATAATAAACAACTTGAGAATTTTGACTTGGGCTATTCTTGTTATTTGTTCATAGACAAGAATAGTCAAGGGGGCCCTTTGTTAAATTAGATGATATATCCTCTTATAGGCAGGACAAATTACATGTCAGTGTATGCAGATTTCATTTGGCAAATTTGCTTATTTCTATTTTGTTGAATTTGGTTTTGGCGGTACGACGTGCTGGTCGAAATGTGTATCTATCTATCCGGCAACATGTTATCTTCGATCATACTTGCTGAATATCTATCTATTCTATCCGGCAACATGTTATCTTCGATCATACTTGCTGAATATCTATCTATCCGGCAACATGTTATTTGAACTTGCTTTGCTGACTTTGATTTCGAATCAATTGAACTGTATCTTCCCTAACCTACTTTCTGCGGATTTTTTGCCAAAACTTTGCATGGTGCTGTGTTGTTTGTGTAAATAGTTTCGTCAGTGGATTGGAAGGAGGGAGGAGATGATTGACCAATCACCATGGAGGCATAGTTGGAACCTTGTTTTTAAACAAACCATCTCACAATATAGTTCTACTTTTTTTGTGAGGCGCTTTTGAAAAGCTTGCTAGGACTAAGAGAACGAGGATTTCATCAGTGTATATTTTCCGCTTGTTGTGGAATAATATCGTACTGTGGTGTGAGCAGCTTCTGCTTCGGTAGTTTGCTGTGATCAATACAAAAAGGTGCGCGCTCATTGAGGAGGTGATTAGCCATTCTGCTCAAGGTTAGCATGTGAACAATATTATTTTGATCTGGATTAGTAAATAGCAAGACGAAAAATAAAAGGACGGGGAACCTCGCTTGATTGACACCTGTGTAGCCCCTACCCTAAAATGAAAGGACACTACCCTAAAATGCACAAGTTTAGGTCTTGATTGACACCTGTTTAGCCCTCCCTTCAATTCTTCTCTGGTCAATGTTATGTGTAAATAACTAGGAGCAAAAACGATATTATTATTAGTAACATACACCAGCTTCCAACCCTCACGCTGGAGCAAATATTATAGGGACCTATGTGACAAGAATCTCACAAAGCTTGTCAATTTACAAATACACCAAAAGGATCCTCCAAAGTCCGCCGATTTACAAATATACCAGCTCACATTAATGTGCCTTGTGTCTCATAAGATGGGCAATAAATCAATTATAAATCCAAACTCTCTACTGCTTGTTAAGCTCATGGATGCACTTAACCATATTCATCTATGGTTACGCAATCTTTTCTCATGAACTCCACTTTTAAAAGCATTGTTCAGTTTGTATTTGTAGTTGAAAGTGTTTTTGTAAGAAAATAAAAAAAAAATGGATTGTTTTGATATGCTAATATATTAAAAATAAATTTTAAAAAATAAAAAAAATATTATTTTAATGTATTACTGTAACTCCCGCATCACACACCTCACAGCTTCTGTTCCTTCATTGTTCTTTCTATTTTCACTGTAATAATCCCTTTCTCGGTTAATCAATCATAATGAGTCGTCATGGATTGAACCCATCATCCTCCCCTTTTCAGTCCATGCACGTAAAATCACAATTTATCGTTTAGAGGTCATGTCAATCACAATTTTATTAAGGCTAAAGCTCAGCTTATTTAAAACTGGCTAGTATCATGTTCCAGCCAAACTGATCCGATTCAAAGTTAAAAATATATTAAATTGGATTGACTTAGCAAAATAAAAATAAAAAATATATTTTTTATTTTTAATTATGTTTTATTCAAAAAAATTAGTGTTAAACATTATTGAATGACACTACATGAATTAGACGAAAATCGCTTGATAACGTAGCATTTGCAGAATTTGATTGCAATCCCAATTTTATTCCTGATTATATTTTACCTGATGTTGTTGCGCTCTTAAAAAATTTATGAAAACTATAGTACTTGTCGGATATATTTCATACATGATGGAATTGTAAATAGTTTAATGGAACAATAAAACATATTTTATATAAAGTATTATTTATTTCATGATATAATAACAATAGTTAACTCTATAATATTTAAATTAAAAACCATTAATATTAATATATATATATATATTTAAATTATTTTATAACTTCAATTTCAAAAGCTTTCTTAACTAAACATATTAAATTTTTTTTTTTCCAACCTCAATTTCAACCACAATTTTAACCAAACATATATTTTTCCAAATCAACCTCAACTAAAAATACTTTTTATAAAACAATTTTTTTCAAACCACAACAACTATCGCAATATCAAACACGCTATTATCTATACCATTTAAAGATTCATTTAAATATTGGAGTTATTCATGCACCATACTATATATAAGATTGAATAAAATTATTAAAATCATATTTTATATCTCTATCATTTTGAAATTAACCTGCTAATATTTTTGTCAAATCTATTCTTAACTTCTTTTAAGAGAACGGTAAAGTTTTCAAAAGCTTCATTTTTATACCACTTCAGAAAAACATATGGATATTCTAAAAAAATATTAATAAAAGTTAGAAAATAATAATTCCTATTAATTACGAGTTAAAATACCTTCAAACTCATGTAAATTAGCATGTACGAGATATAATAATTCAAGATTATGATCGATAGACACTTTTAAAATATTTATTATTTAATATTTCTCTAGAACTTTTGGCCATACTACAAGATTCACTTTATCAAAATCATTTTCAAGTTTAGAAATCAAACCAATATTAATTACTCAAGTTTTTCACATATTTATAATTTATATGACATAATCCATCATGTCAAATATTCACACAAGAAACCATATTAGCAGAGGTAGAACTTTCACTCATTTCAATTTTAAAATTAAACATCCCATCACAAGCATAGATTTTTTGTTTCAAAAATAAACCTTTATTTGAAAGTATATATCGATCAAACTCAATAACTTGTTTAAGACTACCCTTACTTGAAAGAAAATCGATCATAAACTAAATTTTTGGGAGTTTTAAGAACATCTCTACCAATTATAAATTAGTCAAGAACATCTCCAACCCCCAATAATTTAGTAGTGTGTGAATCACCAAGCATGATCCTTTTTTTTTCGATCGAAGATCGATGGTATACATCTTGAATAAGGTTTTATCATAGGAGACATGTTGAGTAGCTTTTGAATAAATCCATCTAAGCCTTTGAGAATATTAATCATAGAAATCATAGCCACAAGTGGCTCCTTGGTAATCAGCAACAAGTCTGTGTTTTTGGAAACTTCAAGAGTTCTAGCACCATGCCTAGATTTATCACAAGCAAAGCAAGCATAATTATTTTTAATTAATAAGTGTGGTTTTCATTATTTGATAGTGGGTTTGGAATTGGTCCCATTATTTCTTGCTTGGTTGGAGTAAAAATGATTTCCATAAGGCTTTTCTTAAAAAAAAAAAAATTACTTGGCTTAAAATGACCATTAAACTTTCCTTTGGCTTTTGGTGTGTGAAAGGAGTTTTGATTAGACTGTAGAATTTTCCTGGGATCGTATTGAACATTGCACTCAAGTTCTGCTTCAATGAATTTCTTTCTATAATTGATTTATTTTACAGGTTGTTTGCTTTAAATTTGAAGCTTTTTAGAACGTGGGTTTTGATTGAACTTCTGACATTTCTTTCTATTTTACTCATTGATTGCTACTTTATCCTCCATCCTTGCTGCATGTAGCTGAACTAAATTTTATGTCCCTTATTTTTCCTTTTGCAAGAAAATTGCTTTAGGTAACACGACCATTTATATGATCATAATCAACACAGAGCACACAAAGTTTAGAAGAACGTAGTTGAGCTGGAAATTTGAAGAACAATTACTAAGAAATATATTTTTGTGCCTATTTGCGTTTATAGGTCAGCAAATGCCACGTTCGGAGGTTTTTATTGTTTGCTCTACTGTCCATATGGCTTTTTCTCTCGGTTTCTTGTCTCACGGGGCTAAGATTTTCGTGTTGTGTTGATCGCTTTTCTTCTTTTTCTTTCTCTCCCAGGCAGAGTAACCCTTTCAGTCTCAGACAGATGTACCTATGCAGTAAAAGCTTGGTGAATATCATGTTTTTGTACTTCTGTTTCCGTGGGAGCCAACTCCTTGATTTAACTGAATGTAATGTTCTGATGTGAACAAATCCTGTTGTTCAGAAACCATCATCTGATTCACTCCAAGATGTTGCCCTTGACATATCTGAAATAGGATGTAAACGGAAGTCTGGAAATCTCACTGGATTACTTAATGGAGGTGAAGGTGGTGGTGGTGATCCTGCTCTTGCTGCCACATTTTTCTTCTGCACCTTCTGGGATATGTCTACACTGACTCGATCAACCATGTCAAGAAAATCTTTCACTATAACAAACAGTTGAAGCAGATTTGCTTCTTTCTGTTTTGAAGCTCCTGCTTGGTAATACTCTGTTGTTCTCTTAACAACCTCCATAATCCTTTTTTGCTCGTCTCTGACCACCTTAAGCTCCTCTTCGCAATCCTCCAAGAATCCTTTCATTTGCATCAAAAACCCACCAGCCTCACTAATATTGCCAAAGTTTACCACGAGTTGCTGAGTTTCTGTGACACGAGCTGTGAGAGAGGAGCATGTGTTGACGAAACTGTCAAATTCTATTGCGGCTGCTCTTTTAACGTTGGAGAATTCAGCAATCATGTCCCTCAGTGCTGGTAGTCCCAACAACAGGTACTCTTTGTTTCTCTCTTCTGTCAATGTGTCTGAATTCAAATCACTGTTTATCCTTCTTTGACTGTCACTTCTTTCCATACTATGGTTCCGATTAAGTACACGACGTCTACCTTCTGATCGAACTACTTGTTCTACAACAAAGTGAAGTAGAGTAGTCTTCCCATCTGTGCTTTTAACATCGGAAAGCTTTCTAAGAGCAGTAAGGTTGAAACCTTGTGCATTGCCTCTGGATGTTCCAGCATTCATCCTGTTGCCAGCCTTGAGAATGGCTTCAAGAAGTTTTAAGAAGAGGCCACGGGTTCGTAGCTCTTTGCACCCCGATTCAAGTGTTTGTAAGGACTCCTTTAGATGAAGAATTTCTGAATCATAATTTGATCTGAAAAGCATTGCATTGATACGGATGAATGCCGAAGGAATAGCCTTCAGGATATGGTGAAGGAAAGATTCAGCATCTGCAAGTTTAGATGGGTTGCCCCTGTATTGGGTGATTTTGACTGCTTCTTCTTGAGTCGGGGAAATTCTGGTAAGCTTTTCGAGGACATCTGTATTAAGTCCATGACCCTCGAGAAGAGCATCAAGAATTTCTTTGCTAGAAATTGCTAAAGATTTTAGTACAATTGCTGTGTTTTGAGACTTCCTTGGTTCAAGGATGAAAACTTGAGTAGCTGGGGTAGGGTTGGAGCTGCTTCTACTTGATGAAACTTCATTTCTGAGAAGGATTTTGTTATTGGCAGTTGTATATCCAAACAATGTTTCTATTAGGTCGTCATCAAATCTGACAGAAAAATGGGAAAATGATGGATCAGAGAAATATCAACCTAAGAAATGCAATGTGCTCTGAAAAGAAAAACTAATATTTTAAAATTCAGAGGGAAACCTGAGAGAGCCATTATTAATCTCATCCCAAACCACTGAATGATCAACATCGGCTGTTACTTTATCCCAGTGCAGTGGCTTTAGTTTTGTATGCCCACTGCTAGTCCCTCTCAAGCTTCCCTCTGTTGGAGCCCATTCCCTGCTCTTGCTATTTAATTTCCCTCTTGGAACTGGTGGAGGTTTCAGTAATGAGATTAAACCGCCTATTTTAGGTGGTGGGGGTGGTGATGCAGGATTTTTCTTTGTTATAAGTGGTGGTTTTGTTGATGTAGGCGGAGGCGGAGGCGGAGGAGGCGGTGGTGGAGGAGGAGGAGGAGGAGGAGGTGGTGGTGGTGGTGGTGGTGGCGGCGGCGGCGGCGGCGGCGGTGGTGGTGGTGGTGGTGGTGGTGGTGGGATTTTCTTTCTTGGAGGGGATGGTAGAGGATGTAGTTTTGGACTTTCCATTTCTGTAACTAATGCTGTAGGTTCTCCATTTCGCAAAACTGGTTCTGTTACTTTCCCATGACCAATTCCATAAGATGAAAGCAAAACTTCCTGTGGCTCATACTTTTTTAATTGCTCTACTATCACATCCACCCTCTTTTCTTCCCCTTCTTCTTCAAAGCTAGGGTTCAGCGTAACCTTTGAGAAAGTGTTTATGGGTTTCCTGTCAAAACTTTTTACATAAAGCAAATCCTGCCCATTTTCATCGAAGGTAAACTTTTTCACTTTTCTGCCAACTTTTCTGAGCTCGTCACTAGTTGCCATAACTTTTTCCCGCTTTTTGGTAAATTTCAAGTAGATAAAGAAGAAGATCACAGCAATGGCCAGAGTGATTGCAGCTGTGACAACAATGGCTGCCACAACTTTTCCATTTGACGATGAGGACTCCTCCATTGCCTGTTTCCGGGCAGGAGGTCCCAAGAGTTGAGGCATCAGCATTTCCCTATCATGATCGGGAGAGACTGCTTCATAACTTGCAGATCTTATCATTGAACTTGCAGGTGAAGAATCAAATGCAGGAGAAATTTCTGTCTTCTGTGAGAAGTTTTGTTTACAATAAGAATGAGAGAGGGGAGGGGAGAAAAACAGTAAGAAAATGAGGCATGGATGGAACCGCGGCTGGACCATCATTCCGACGTGAACCAGGGACAAGGATGTAGAGAAAGGGAGAGAATCTTGGTTGTTTTAGTTCATTGTGGCTATCAGTGGCTTTTGAGCAATTTCCTGTCTTCTGCATTGTGTTATTTCTGACAGCTTCAATGAAGGTAGTTGTTGTTAGCAGCTTTGTTTACTCATCCTGGGTTTGTCTTATTATATGTACTTAACTGCCCTTGTCCTGATGATGAAACTGTTTATGTGCAAACAATGGCTCTTGTTCTAAGGTCGGATGATTTTGTTGAGAATAAGGCTGGCTTGACATTTTAGCCGTCCTGCATGAGTTCCATTGTGATCAACGATGATGATGAAGTCATGCTAGTGCCAAATGGAGTCTTGTATCTTGACATAACAATGTCACTTGTATTGGCATTTTGTTGCTATATCCTTGAGCTGCTTTTTTTATCGAGACGCGCTACTTTCTTTGCAAAAAATAGAAAATGTTGAGCTCGGATGCAAGGTCTCTAATGGCAATATTTTAAGATTAAAATAGTTGCAGGGTTTGCATTGTCCCGTGCATTAACAAAAAAAGATGGTAATTAAGAAAACATTAATTTGCAAGGCACCCACCTGCCAAACAAAACTAGGGCAAACAAAAGACATTTCTGTATTGGAAGGAGCACGTTTCTAAGCCAGCACAAGCTGCCTCGGAGCCAGATGGGACTGTCTCTCATTCACTTGTCTTGGGACCCCCTTTGTACGCATGTTACATGTCCAAGCCAACACAAGCTGCACAATCCCAAGGAGGCCTTAATTCTGGTAGAGGGACAAGACATTAAGAATGGCAGGCTGGTCGGTAACTGAGGCCTACCATCCAGTTCATGGTTTGCGGGATGATTTGAAAGCTTCGCACCCTTTTCTTGGACGATGGATGGTCGCGTTCTTATGATCGTTTGGTAGCTGAAATAAATTAAAAGAGATAGCAAATTGATATACTCTGCAATGAATGAAACCAAACCTGTTAATCCTTCTAGCAATATATTTATTAAATTTCAAGGCTGAAGGCGTCTGTGCGCGCTCGCGAGTGTGAAAACAAAGTCTTCAATGCTGCCAGATTTGTCGAATCATAGTGGGCACCTAGCATAGTTAAGAGACTGGACATTCAAGTAGCTGGGGAACTACGTCCAAATTAGATAAGAGTGTGTGGACCATGGTTGTTTTGGTCTTCTTTCGGGACTGAAGCCTCTGTCACATAGCTGTATGATAAAAAAGTGAAACCTTCCGGTGGGTAGAAAGCTTCCCAAGAGATGCAAAAAATGGTGTAGAAACAACCGACAAGAATTTGAGTGGGACTAGGCTAGATAGTGTTGGATCAAGCTATTGGTTGTATTGCTCCATCCAAGAGTATAATAGTAGCCCCTTTTCTTTAGTGGTTTCTGAAGGCATTAGCAACTTGCCTTGCCTAGACTTTTGACATGCAAGCTCGATCAAGACTGGTTAATCCAGCAGAAATCTTTAAAAATGAGAAAGTAGAGACGGGTTTCGGCTTCATCGCCCATGCTTATATCAGGAACACATGCTATCTCCTT
>Ga0325404_1005079_pt1 | contig 13906 bp, 14 predicted proteins | sample PopdelMetagenome_18_FD_205664 | JGI IMG/M metagenome (GOLD analysis project Ga0325404, IMG submission 205664) | Populus deltoides microbial communities from Bellville, Georgia, United States - Xylem-Control-R1 | ecosystem: Host-associated > Plants > Phyllosphere > Stem > Wood/Secondary xylem... | reverse complement strand
CCCAAGAGACCAGCTAGAATCTCTCAGAGCAAATCGAACTCCTTTGCCAACTCCTATAGCTTCCTCCCAGCAGAAACCTGGGGAAAAAGATCCCACCCTACTAGATAGAAAAGCAGCCACAAAAAGAGAGTGCGTAGGATGGCATGGTCCAACTGGTCTCATGTTCTGCCTTATTTCTCCAAGCCCATATAGAATGAACCTCTAGGCCAATTGAGGTCCAATCAGTGCCCATGGGGCTGTAAGGCTAATCATGTGCCATAAAAGCTTTAAAAGGGGAGAGAAAGATAAGAGAACCCTCCTTGCATAGATATATTCCACCCCTACTTCAGCACCTAACATGCGCTCACACTTATGGGTCATTTCCAAAATGAATTTTGACAAATACCAGTTTTGATTTTTGCTCATATCACACCAAACTTGCTTTACTTACTTGAGAATTCAAAGAAGACAAAATGCTGAAGTCGCTGTACTGGCCAGAAGATTCTCTTGTAAGCTTGGGTACAGGCATAGAGACCTCCTGGAGATAAGGAAATACGTATTATAAGCACTTATGTAAACAACAACAAAGAACCCTTCAGATAACCATCTTTATGTAACATTTAATAGCTCTCAGATTAAAAAAGAATTATTCAAATTATGAAAAACTCATATATGCTGAAATTCATTATATAAGCAACCATTTGTAGCAGTTTTTTGAAGATGCTTTTCCATTTTCACCTAAGCAATCGGTTCTTCTACCATTTTTCACACCACATAAGAAAGTACAGTGGGCATACCAGGCCCCATTAGGAAACTGTTCTGGATTTAACTTGGTTGAGTGTGTAGAATAATCACTGCCACCAAATCCCTAACCAATTTTCACATTTATTGATTTGTATTTGACGTGCCAAAATACTTATGTGCTCCAAAAAAGGCCAAAAAGAGCGTGATAAGTTTCAAATAGGAAGGCCTTGGATTTCTCATTTAATTAAAAAAAAAAAATTGTGTTCTCTTTCTGTTTTTTCCTGGCTCTGCAATTTTCCTTGTAACAATGGCCATGATTTCAAAGATGGTATGCTTTAGATCAGTTACCGAACATTCATTTAAAGTGGGAATAAATTATGATATTTGTGTAAATATCATTTCCTTTTATGAGTTTTCATTCTAGCCCTTGAATCTTTGTTTCTTGTGGGTATTGTTTCAATTCATGGGATGAGCTTCAGAGCTTGTTTCTTGAAGTTATGACTTTTAGAGGAAGATAACAGTGAGAGTTTAGGGGGACAGCTGAAAATTGAAATAACTGACAATATCGAACCTTAAAGGATTGAATTCAGCTATACTTCTCCTCTCATGTTACACATTACACATCCATTAGATAAATTTAAAGTTCTGGTTAGGTTCTTAACAAACCAACTGCCACCACTGCTTACCCCAAATGAGAAGTTTTTGTCAATTTTATTTTACTTATACCCATCATGTACTTTCTACACAAAAAGGACCAACGAGAAGCAACCATGATTCAAATCCAAACCGAAAGGATATTTTTCCAGAATTACCTGTGTGGTGGCATGTGGAGAATGAATTGTTCGGTCTAGAGCTGCTAGAGTTTCCAGCACCTATATTTTTTAGAAAATAAACTTTGAGTTGTGGACCAAATCTATTTCTGACAAATAGTGAAAGCAACCAACATACCAAAACCCATGAAGGCCCCAAAACATTGTGTAACCGATGAGCAACATTGAAGAGAGTCCTTAAGGCCTGCATTGCAATAGCAAGTGAAATAAACCATACATATAGATAAATGATCCGATAGCATAACTAACTTATTCAACAAGCAACTGAACAACAGTAACAAGCGTTCAGTTAAGGTAAAACGAGTATGCCATAAACACTGAGCCAAACCAAATACCTGCACATTCTTTTGAGTAAGGACTATGCTATCTCTCTGTTCAGCTAATGCCTCAGAACGTTTTGACCCAGGAGACAGTACTGCACTGCAGAAATCTCAATTTAATCCAGAATTTCAACAGTATCCACAGACTAAGATCTTTAAAGTATATGTCATGCCGAAGAGCATAAGCTACACATGTTAAAATGTCAGGTGGAATGTGAGATGTCAAAACTTTGAACAAAAGGCACCAATCAATAGTCTATCCCAAGTTGGTGTAAGATTTAATAAATTCTTCTTCCTTCTCTGGCTTGTGGATGAGGACAATTAACCAAAGGTCTGCTTAATATATGGATTGCCAAGACATGCTGTATATCAAAGTTTGCTTGGAAAACAGCCTGAGCCCTGGCTAGTACTAAGGTCACCAACAGTCTATTCATTTAAGCTGGCCTAAACATGCATTTCAAACAACAGTAGATGGTTTAGGCTACAGCAGACTTGGCTAGCTGAAATCATTTAGTGAAATGTGAGATTTACCTCCTCTTTTCTGCTTCGTTTGGAAAATTGATAGTGAATTTGCAAAGTGATGCTAGAAAAGAATTCAAAGGTTCTACAGCATGAAGAACCCCACATGCCTGAGAATTTAGTCATGGAAACCATCAAAGTTCATTGTGAGGTAAAGGAAACATAGTAGAAAATCCCACTAAAACTGTACAAAATTGATAGAAGACTAATTTTTACTTCGGTCAGATAAGAACAGATAAGGTAATATAAAACAACCAAAATAAACCCGTGGTTACCTGAGTGAATGCCTGGTATCCCTTCAATATTTCCAACACAATAGCCTCTCCTTGCGACCTTCAACATTAAGCAACAGGTCAGATGTGTGCATAGCTTTAGTTCATTCTAAATGTATCCTCTTTCACAAAGAAAAATTTGACAAACCTTGACAAAATAAGGGACAAAGCATCAAGGATTGTCAACCAGAATGAATCAACCATTGCAATGCAGAGAACTGTGGTTTTCCCATTATATCTTTCCACAGGATCATACTCGTATCTGGGGGAATCAAGCTGGTTGTACAAAGAGAGAGTAAGACCTCTCTTCTTTTTTTTCATTTTTTTATAATAAACAATAAGAAATGTATAAAGAAAAAAACATCACAGGATTACCTCCCCAACATCCACTGCTTCATCTGTTAAAGTAGCTACAGTGAAGATGACACCCAACAGCCCTTCAACCGCCACAGTTATTGCATGGGCTTCACTAGCAACCAGCACAGCAGCATTGGATGCATCATTATCAAGGATCCACTCAATACCTGAAACAATGAAGAGAAATCTTTTATGGCAATCAAGAATTGCAATAAATAATAACTGGAGTCCATGGATTCAAAGAAATCCAAATGAACATATTATTCAATTGGTTATGACGACCAAACAATCTAACATTAGAGTAAATTCACATCTCATTGAGACACCTACCTTTCACATCATAAAAGGATTAAGATTAAATGAATCAAGCTAACTAGGAAGAATTCACACAACCAATAGTTATTACGTTATATGCACAACTGAAAGTAATTTTTGTCTTGAGCATAACATAATTTCTACCATGCAAAACATCGTTTCCCTTGTGTAACTGAACATCAACCTTTTAATTTGGAAAGGTTGGGGGATTTGGGATGGAAGATCTTCTAAGCAAATATATATGACATTACAGCTTGCCTATTTGTCTCCTCCTTTATTACAGAAGAAAAAACAAAACTATTTCCAATGTTGATAGTTCTTTTTTATCCAGTGAGCACAATCACCTGCTTCTCATAGATTTCATTGAAGACTACAAATAACCTACTTTTTCATAGTTCCTAACAGGATTAAAGTGGCACGAGAATTGTATAAACTTTGATGACTAATAAAACTCCACGTTCAGATTTCAAACCACAATTTTACCAGTACAGTTACATTTGAAAAGAAGAAGAAAACAGAGAGAGAATTGACATGACATTGGTCAACCTCTGCTTCTAATCATGTGCTGATTGAACGAATTGTGCAAACATATAATTTCTTTTCTTTTTCATGATTACAAAAATGAGCACATCTTCAAAAACAACTATATCCTTGTAGCCATTGGAACACGAGAAGGACACCAATATTCCAACATACAAAACTCCAGTAGGTGTAGCAATAATCATTATAAACACCTTGAATGCTTTATTCAACTTATGAATAAAAATGTCCATAATGACATTCCCATAATATATAGCATTGGAGAATGGTACAGTTGGTATCAATTTGTCTCTTCCAATACAAAGTTACCTTTGGCTTTGCTGCTAAACATCCCAGCAACAGCTGCCAGGCTCTCCTCACTTGTTTCTTGAACCTAACACATAATAAATTATGTCAGTCAAGAAATCCAAGCCAAGCTCATAATCCCATACATGTTGCAAATATCAGCATATATATATATATATATATATATATATATATATATATATTAAAAAAAAAAAAAAAAACTAAGAGGCATCAATAAAACACTATAGCCCTAGAATCATTACATTGTGGATTGGAAAAGTGTAACAATGTTTTTGCCCTTCTCAAGAAAACTCAAAAAGCTTGCTATTGGGGGTAAATTGCTTTTTTCTGCGGGATCCATTGGACATTACTAGATTGAACAGGGACAAATTAGTCTATTCACTTCTTTTAGCACACGAAAAATAAAATGTTTTAAGTGCCATTAAAAGCAAAAAAATATTGAGCTTTCATCCAGGGGATTTTAAGCCTTTCTAATTTCCAGGGGCTTTTCATATTTTCATCTTGGTTTTTTTGTTATAATCAAGTTGGCTTATAGCCAATTTGGTATTTTGATAAATATAAATATTATTAAAAAAAATGGTTGGCGCATGTAATGCTCGTGCCACCATGTGGCGCCTCCGCACTCTTCGGGAGGCATGTGAATTGTCATCCGACAAAGGAACGCCGACTTTCGTGACAATGTTCACCACCGTCCATGACAATGGTCACCTCCTTCCATATAGGGCAGCGCTGTGTCAATGGCGGCCTCTTCTTTCTTCTTTTTTTTCTTTTCTCTCTCCTTCCCTCGAAATTCACACTGGGCATTTAAAATCTCATGGTTGCCCTCTAATTTACTGATATTTCAACTTTGGTACTCATTTGTTTAATTTCTAACTTTTATTGTTTTCCTTTCTTTCCAAATTCTAATTTGTTTTTAATTTCATCCTTGAATCCATAATTGTGTTTTGTTATTTTTTCAAATATGGTCCTCATTCTTTTGATTTTGATTTCTTGTTTTGCATTCTTTTATGAATTTGATTTTCTTTTCAATTTTTCCCTTCAATTCAAAATTCTAGGTTGTGCTCTCATTTACTTTTTATTTCAAATTAGATCCTCATTTTCTTTATTGCTATTTTTTTTGTATCCTTTTGTATAATTGACCTCTCTTTTTTTTAATTTCATCCTTCAATTCAAAATTTTAGGTTGTCCTCTAATTAACTTTTCATTTCAAATTAGGTCTTCATTCTTTTAATTGCTCTTTTTTGTTTTGGATCTTTTTTATAATTGATTTTTTTTTTCAATTTCATCCTTCGACATTTGATTTGTTGGGAGTTAGACTTAGTGGTTTTTCCAGATTGGGTGTTTCCGGTTTAGTTACTTGGGTCACAAGTTTGAACAGTTAACATAGGTTGACGTCATTTTTTTTCACTTATTTTTTTATTTTACCTTTCGACGTTCATTTTGAAAAATGGGCTTCATGATTTTCTTCGGTTTCCTTTCAATTAGGTTATCATAGATCGCTTTTTTATATGTTTTTGGTTTCATCCTTTAAAATTGGATTCTTTTTAAAATTAGAATGTCATTTTTCCTGTTTTTCTTTCTATTAGGTTATCTCATTAGCATGATCTAGCTCGCGAGTTTTAGTAGCCTTACCTGGGTTTATAAGTGTTTCATTTTTTTGGGCTTCTTTTTGTTGGCTTATTTTTTTTATTTCATCCTTGTACATTTAGATTGTTGGGGATTGATATTTTTTCTAAATTTAATGTTTTATTTCTTGTGGTTATCGTTATCATTTAAAAAAAAAATGGTCAATTTAATGTCGTAGCTTTTCTATCATATAATTGAATGAAACCATCTTATTAGACCCAATAGGGTCTACGACTCAAGTTATGGATTTTTTTCTGTTTTTAAAACACATTAGCAGCGCCTAAGCATCGTTTTTTGGGTTAAAAAAATCAGTGTGGCCCGCAGAACGGGCCGCCTATCTAGTCTTAACTGAAATGCATCTATAAGTAACACTAGGCAACATATAAAAGACCGCCTATATGGAACAAGCTTTGCAGGAAAACTTAGAATATTTACATCAAAGATGTATGAAAAACAAACTTAGGGGGCAGCAGTTCTACATCTCCAGTTTATTTAGCTTCTTTTAGGCCCACATGTTTTTAAAGCCGCCAACAACGGAACTATAGTGCCAATCAATATGAATTTTACCCAACAAACGAGAGTTTCATATTCCAAAAACAGACTTCAATATATGAAAATAGCATCAAGAAAAACCATGAAAACTACAAGGACAAAGTATGTAGAAGAAACATATGGTGGGAAACTACATCAATCACTCAAATGATACCACACTCCAGCATGTTATAGAAACCCAAATTTTCCTTCTCATTATTAGTAAGTCTCTCTAGCAAAGCAGTTAGGGAAATTACTGGAGGTCAACAAAAGTAAAAATGCATAAATATCTTGTACCTGTACATTTGAAACAACTCGAGCAAGAGCTTTAACCATTCCCTCCACAACATTTGTGTTCTTAGGATGCCTACCAGGTGGATGAAGATGCAATTGTTACAGAGCACATAGTTCAATACATGAACAAAATAATTTAATTGCTATATTATTATTGGTCAGTAACCCTACCATATTTTCAAGCATGTCAATGCCCATGCTTTCAAGTAATAAGTTTTTTCATGTATAATAATAACATGAGTTTATCATCATCTTGCATCATTTATATGAAACTAAATTAGGCAATCTTCGTCATTGACCTTTTCTTGTCATTTAAGTTCAATTCCAAGCTGAGCTAATGAAGTTTTAATAGCTTCAAAGTGAATGCTGGTAAATGAGAGAGATTTTGCTAACATGAATGCAACATAAAGCATGGAGCAAAAGATGTCGAATGAAGCTAATGGGCTTACATATCAAAGTTCTGGAAAAGAGTTCTTAAAGTCCGTGCCTCCACACAAAAACCCTGTGAAATTCAACAATATCTATAATTTTCAATATCTTTGATAAGTACTAAAAGATCATCTACAGTTCATACATGATAAGGATACAAATAAGCAACAACCACCACTGTAGAGATTACCCTCAAGATTTCAAGCACAAGAATCCGATGCCACAATGGCAGATCAAGAGAAGTAACCTTCACAAGCATGCTAAGGAAAACCTGCATTTAAGGAAGGAAAATGTTATTCAAGTATATCAATCTATGCTGACATAATGAGGTGAAGTTTCTGTGATAATATGCTAACAAAAAAATTGAGAAATATAATTTGATTAGAAAACTTGAACTAGATAGTGAGCATGGGCAGCTCCTTTATTAGGAGTGCGAGCCATGATAAAGAAGGGGAAGTAATCCAGGAAAGAAAAAGGATAGGTATATCACAATTTAGAAGAACAACATAGTTTAGCATTTTACTAAGATCAATTAGTAAATTATGAAGAACTGAAGCCAGAAATGTTATTCAGAACTTGCATCAACACCTTGGCAGACATTTCTGTAAATGAATGAAAAAGGAGAAGAGAAGAAAGTGCTGCCAAAAAGAGTTATCTTGTTTATCTGACAACTGTATATCTTAAATTGTTTGTGCTGTTTTCTTTTTTCACTTTGTGAGCTCTTACTCCAGCCCAGGCCTTCAGCCCAAAGATTTATATCATTTATCTTCCTTTCTCCAAACATTTCCAGGCCTCCTCCTCCTCCTCTCATAATATTTTCTTTCTCAGAAAATGAGCAATTTATATTGTTCTCAAATTTCCTAAAAACAATGCCCTAAATATGATTAACGATTATAAATCAAAAGGCTATCTGAATTTCTAGATTGGTTGTGTCATAAAAGAATTCTGATGAGAAAAAGGGGAAATTCATGCACTCTATCAAGTCTTGGAAAGTTCAGAAGAGAATATAGACATATGGAGACGCAAGGCTTAGTAACTGTGACAATATCTTTATAATTCAAGAAGCATATAGCAATCAGGCTTCTCTAAGAGGATTTGAATCAGAATTTTTCTTCTATTATCAATTGGAGCGGTGATATTTCCCGACTAGTAAGTGGAGGATCATTCCAGGCTCTCTTCAGTCTCTGATGGCATAGCTGATGTGTCATGCTAGGAAGCTCAGATAGGGCATTTATTCTTTCTCAACAGGAGTGAAAACCCTCTCCGCTTCTAGGAGCGTAGAAGGAAGCTTGGGGAAAAGGTCCAAGTGCAAGCATTGAGTCAAACTGATTCAGGTATAGCGATGTAATCTGTATGCTTAATTCAAATACTCGATGATGATTTAATGATTCACTCATGAGTGAACAGTATACTTGGTAAAGCAATTGATTTTTCAGCCATGGGAGATTAGAAGGTACACCCACCAATCACACCCAAAGTATATCAATCTTCTTTGGAAGAAATATTCAAATTTGTTTTCAAGTACCCAACGAATTTACCATTCAAGATTAAAATTACAACATAGTTGAACATACCTCACACTCAGTGATAAGGGATGCGCTGTACAGCCTGATAATATGAGCAACTGATCTCAACACTAACCGACGAAAAGAAGGCTCTCCAGCTTCTCCTTCAAGCTGAATCAGGTTGAACACAGCGCAAGTAAAATGTGTAAAGTGAAATTCTTCAAGAGATCAACGATTTTATCCACTTGTTTCAAAAAGAGAAGCTACCTCGGCATTGGTACGAAGTGAAGTCATCAAAAGTGAACATATCTGGTGACGCAAAACCTGTAGAGTTTCCATGCAAACTTTAAATTAGCCAAAGATCTACTAACATGCCAAAAATAACCAAGATAAGTGTTCATAATAAATCACCTGTTCATAAGGAACCAAAACCTTGAAAATAACCACATAATTGGATAGAATGAACCTGCAGAACAGAAGCATTGAGAAAAATGAAAAATAGATATGCAAAAGAAACGCTGCAGTTTTGGTTCAGTAGCAAGAAGAATTTGAAATATTGTGAGTTGTTTCTCATGATTATTGACACCAAGGAAATCCAGGAGCTTCAATATATAGCAAAGAAATATGAAATGTTGTGAGCAGAGATAAATTTCTCACTCAAGTATATCAAGTGCAAATATCCGTTGGAGAGAATTGACATGTAACCAAATCGCCTGTCGGATGGAAAAATTAGTTAAACAGCTTTCACTAACATGATTCCTAAGAAACAAAAATAATCACAACAAAATAAAGCATCAGATGTGAAATTCAGTGACAGAGACTATATTTAACAGCTTCAAATAGCACATACAGATCCACCTGCAGCAAGAGCTGTCAGGTCTTCAAGTAAACGAAGCCCAAGCTTTCCAGCATTTGTTAGTGTCTCCCTCATCAATGATTGCCCTCTGGAAACAATTTCATGCTCCCATGACCTGTTCATGCTGAAGTTAAATACATGGATATGACATAGTGCACATTCTAAGAACTCTCCATACCAAAAAAAAGGAGTATGTTCATACAACATATAACTCCCTCCCCTTTCACAGCTCATGTGGAGCTATCCTCATATTCAAATTTATTTAATTGGTTGAAAGCAGATATACCCAAAACATAACAATAAATACGTATTAAGAGTTCCCTTTATGAATGACATGGACACCCTCAAGCACAAGAAATAGAATGTTTTGAGTCATATATGATTTCCATGAAAAAATACTTACTCAGAATAATTGATGCTGCGATTAACATCACCAGTTACTGAACTGGATCGAGAAATATGACCTCCAGAACCAAACTTTCCCACTGGAAGAGACTCGACATGAACCACATGATCAAAAATCAATGCTACTGCCTGTCTGATGGTAGCTGCAGCAGTGCTGAAAAAGAAAACAATTATATGATTAACAGATGAAATGTAGGGCATCATCTCTCAAAATAAAGAGGTTAATCATTAATGAATGATGAATTTTGGAAGAAAAGAGTGGCTGGAAGGCTTCTTGAAGTTTAAGATGTGTTTGCCAATAATTGAACTTACTTTCGCACACTATCAGAGGATCGGTTATTTTCAAGAAGCCGAAGACATATATGAAGGGCTTGTGCCATATTCGCCTGAGATAAATAGAATGTTTAAAGCACAAAAGCTTGTAATACCCCCATCCCAACCCAAAATCAGAAATACAAAACATAATGTACAAATTAAAAGGATAAACGTAGAGAGCACACAATGATGCCAAATTTGTGCCTTGATTATCACATCTAAAAAATTTCCAGAGAAACTTATCATCCTATATCACATAAAAGAGAAATATGTTGAGCAGCTAAAACTATGGATTTGGGTTCACACCATAAACATATTCAGGTTCAGGTTCACGAAATTTATTTCCTCCGGCATATCTTTTAGATTAAAACTTAAACTATTAAATAAAATTTAAGTTTGATATTACTGTTCGCCTAGTTTGCATTTAATGAACTCAGCAGTTTTGGTTCAGCATATCAACAATTGCAACAGCATTCTTGTCATTAAAGAGCAAATTTTTTTCTTCTACACTATCAGATAACAGATGATGATCTAAATCCAATGCATTTCCAACTGGGAAATATCAGATACATGCAGGCAACTCCTCATATTTTATATGCATCTGAATCCAACAATTTCCAATATTTTTTTATAAAATAAACTAGCTCGAATAAGTCAAATATATAGCTCCATTTGCACAATATAAAAAAAAAAAAACTATATCCATTTATGAGCAATAGCAAAACTGACTGTTGTTGTGTGTGGGTGTGTTTGTGACACCCCCAAAGCTTTACTCAAACTATTGGATAGCAAACAGACTCAACAATAGGGCAAGGAAAGTTAAGCTCATCCTAAACTAGTTTCTTAAATAAGTGGAGAATCAAATTCAGAAAATTGAAGGTACAAGTATATACTGTATTTATGTCTATTTTATTCCAGTCCAGTCTCCAGCTGATCTCAAATAAATGAGCACATCAGCATAAATGGAAATATATGCTTAATGCTACTAATCGATTATATTGATCAGAGAACTTTTATGTGCTTAATATTACTGATCAGTCATATTGTTCAGAGACCTACAATATTCAATATACACAGGATTTCTTGGTAATATGCTAACTTAAGTTTGTAAATGTGCTCTTGCGATCAAAAGTATGAAAGAGAAAAGCATGCATTCTAATTTCAGTATGTCAATAATTCAACAGAGTTGCCATAATATTTTTTTTCTTAACACATCGGGCTTTGATCTGGTTACCAACCTCGCTCCAGGTACAAGGCATTCTGCACACTTACTGGGGAGATGAACAAAATGATGGATCATTACCTCATTTTCAGGATGTAAACGTGACTGAAATATTATTAATATAGTCTGTAGAGTCTTAAGTTGAACACTCTCATCTGCCATTTCAGCATGCTGCATAGAGGAGATGATCGATATATAAGATTTCCAATCAAGTATCTATTTTACATTTTTTTCAAGAAAATCAAGCAATCAGGAATACTAATATGCCTATTTTTCAAAAGAAAAATAAATATCTTCCATAATTTCCACATAGAATACATATTTAAATATAATTTTCTGATAGGAAACACTAATAAGCCTTCTGTAGAAAGACTAATTTTTTGTGTCCATGAACACCTTGATGGCGATATGCAGGAATAATTTCCTTAACTGACCAACAGTAATAACAATAGATCCTACTTGCATGTGGAGAAGCTCGTTAGAAATTATGAAAATCAGCAAAAATCAAGTTTAGCAATATTAAAAGTCATTCATGGAGAAGATTTGGGGCACACAGATTGAAAATAACAACCATCAAAGTATTTGATAAGAGTTCACAATTACGAAATGAGTGCCTAAGAAATATCCTTCTGGCATGATTAAAAATCAGTGTGACCTTGTCAGGATTATATGGGACATGATGCTCTGGTAACCTCTCCTTCAAAGCAGGCAAGTAAGTTCAATGTTCACAAATGGTCACTTCATCAAGGGGACCGATGCAAGTAATTTAGTTGTTTTGGACCAAGAAGGAGCCTATGCCCAAGCTACGTCCAAAAACTTGTAGGAACAACTAAAGATATAGACAGGGTATCTGCATTGTTTACTGCTGCTTGTAAACAGACTCCGATTGGTCCCTTTCCCTTTATCCTCACAACACTTCTTAATTTGTTAAGTTACTGATATTGATAGTTATACAAGACAAGTTTTTCTTCTCAATGAATAAATCATGAAAAATAGATAATTATTAGCATTTGGAAGACACCCTGGCTTGGATTCTTGCTGATTTATTTTCTAACTATTTCCTTAATTAATATTCTATTTCAGTGTCACAGAACAATTTCCTTGAGCATTTAAAATGAAAAATGATTCACGTCCATTTTCTAACTCTAACAACCTTATAATCAATGAGAAGCTAAATGCAGGAAGAAATATATATATATATATATATAGATACACACAGACACATGCACGTATGTATATCGCCTAGCAAAACATTCAGCACAAGACAGTTCAATGGAGGCTCATTTCAAGTCAGTTTTAGTGAATGCTAAAACAATTTTAAAGTAGAAGCTAATACAACTACAAACTTACAGTTTTCAAGGTAGAAAGGATTTCTTTCAGAGCTGATGGAGCAACTGCATCATGGGATATGAGCTTCTGTAGACAGGAAAGTCCAATCACACTCAACTTTACCGTTCTAACCTCACAGGCCATTAAAAATATTCGCAGAATATCCTCATTATCTGCAATTTCACTAGGACTTGATAGCGATCGAAGCTGCAAGAACAACACCCAAGAAAGAAAAAAAGACTCAAGCTCAGCTTCCAGATCAATGGCAATAAATAACACATTGACTTTCAAAACCCATGGCTCCATTCCCGTCATATAGATTTGAAAAAAAAAAACTACTAAAAATTTGTATGCACTATTATTTAACCTAAAATTCCAAGTATGAAACATAACTTGGACTAATACAAAAACTTACGATAATATAAACATGACCCCAAATTCTTCATGCAACTCTGCCCATCAACATTTTGAACTCTGCAGAATTGTTACAATTTTTTTTTTCCTAAGAAAAAATCTAAATTGCGATTCAAATGCACAAGCAAACTAAAAGCTCTATTCAACCAAGTCATCATTCCGAAAATAAACTTAAAATTCGTATTTGTGTATGTAAAAATAATCTTAAAACTAAATTATTCTATTTCAGATGTTAAAAATGTCAAATTCAAACGACTTCGGTTCCAAAAAAAATAACAACACGTAATTAACTCCAGTCACTATTTTAAGCTCAGTTTCCCGGCACTGGTTTCTTTTCAAAAAATCCTACTAAACACATCTGTTTATATCAAACGGCATTAAATAATCAAACGCTAAATTACAGGCGATTGCGTGAGCTTAATGAAGCCACATTTGCAACAATTCAAGATAAAAGAAATACCAATACACTTTGACCGATATAAAGAAATCAGTAGTAATTGTTAACAAATGTGTGTGATTTTTTAGTTTGAATTCGAATGTGTACCTTTAAAATGGCATGTTCAGCGCCGTCTTTAACGGCAGGGTAACGTCGGCGAGCTTCGGCGGACAGAGCTCGGAGATCGGATTCCAATACTGCCATGAACGCCATGGCTCGAAAAGCGTTTTCTTGATTTGAATTTGATTATCAATTGGTGAATTTAGGGTTTTGAAAACAAAAACATTGAGAGATCGATCAATTAATTCTTTTTCTTGAAAGAAAAAAAACGAGAGAGAGCGAGAGACAGGGTAGTGAGAGAG
>Ga0325404_1005076_pt1 | contig 13907 bp, 7 predicted proteins | sample PopdelMetagenome_18_FD_205664 | JGI IMG/M metagenome (GOLD analysis project Ga0325404, IMG submission 205664) | Populus deltoides microbial communities from Bellville, Georgia, United States - Xylem-Control-R1 | ecosystem: Host-associated > Plants > Phyllosphere > Stem > Wood/Secondary xylem... | reverse complement strand
CCAGACCCACATCCAAGACTATTGGGTCTGGTATTGCAGTAAGACCCACTTAAACTTGGGTCATGCAAGTTTTATATTATTATTAATATTATAAATATTAGTCTTGGGTCAGGCGTTGCATCCACACTCAGGACTCTTGGGTATAGCTTTGCAAAAAGACCTAATACTTTTAGATCTTGACTTTTTTTTGATATTTTTTATGCAAAAACCATTGACCCGCGGCATCGCGCGGGTCATGTAACTAGTCATTACTAAACACCATTATATCTTTATTTATGTATTTTATTTTATCTCTATTGTTTTTGTCTGTTCTTTTAAGAAGAGAATAACCAACCGCCGTGTAAGGAATTGTTTTATATGTGTTGGCGACCACCAGCCAACAAATAGCGGATGGCAGGGGTGGAGGGGGGCCTTTGTCACCCCAGGCCGAAAACATTATATAAAAGCCATTTGCTCTGCACTTTATTGTGGATGATATAATTGTTTTCATAAATAAAAAAAATATGCTAGCCTTTTCAAAGTATTTTTCTTTAAATATCAAATGAAAAAAAAACAAGAATAAAATTAAAAATAAAAATATTTAATTTAAAAAATATAAAAACCTGAATAAACCAAAATTTACATGTAAAAGACAAGATTTGAATCATACACCCCCATTGAATTTAATATTTATTTTATTTTCATAATTAATTATCGCTGTATTATACATCAATCAGGTGGATGAAACCTTCTTTTTTTTAAAAAAAAATAAGGGATGCACTTTCTAAAGTTTGTTAACAAAATGCGGTTTTTTTTCTCAAATAAAAAACCATTTTAAAACAAACAAACAAGCAATAAAATTGTATTTTTAAAAAAGATTAAAAATACATTAATTTTTTTTAAAAAAAAACAGACCAAGTTTATGGACCTACCGTGTATTTAACTCGTAAAAAAATATAACTTATGCGTCGAGCCCAAGAAAAAAAATAGCCTATAAGCCATTATTTTTTTCCCAGCATCATCAGAGGATGAATAATGCATCATTCACCCTTTATTTATTTTTAAAAACAATTACAGACAATTAGTGGTTTGCTAACCCTAATTAAGGATTGTTGAAAAATTAGGCTTTGGGCATTTTTTGTTAAAAAATTTAATTTTCAACTCATTTTAACCTAAAACATAACAGGTTAGATATTTTGATAAATTCATTAATAAATTTTAAAAAATCAAAAATCCCAAGTTAACCTGAAACCACGCTCGTTCTAGGGAGGTTTTTTTTCGTTCATTTTATTTGAATAAATCACTTTATGTTTTTTATTTTTCTTATGTTATTTAGAAATATAGGCAAAACTTTTTAGCCTTTAAACATAACTTCGATACGAGCAAGAAAAACTGATAGTTTTGTCCCATGTGAAGTTTTATGAAATTTTGTGTACAATAATTTTAATTGGATGCAGTCGAAATTAATTATGAAATCAGTGGTAGTGGAGGTATTAATTATGCATATTAATTATATATAAAAAAAGATCACAGTGGATTGATGCACAGTAAATCGGATCTCCAGTCACCAAGAAAGTAAACGAAGCATGGTTACAAGATACAATTCGAGATTTGAGTCACGAATTAACAAGTAGATATATAAATTCACGAGTCAACTCACGTTATGATTGTTTTTAAAAAATTAATGAAACTGATATCGGTGTACATTAAAAAATTAAATGAAATTGTTTAAGTACAAAAACCAATTCAAAATAAAACCTCCTAGCCTAGGTTTTAAATTGATAGGTCATTTAATTAAATCACCAAATCTAACCTGTTTTATAACACTAAAATTAATTATTTAAAAGTTAAAATTATAATTTAAAAATCCAACCCAGAAACCAACTTGAAATAAGACTTGAGTCACGGATTGAGAATATTAACCTCTAAAAAATTCATAAAAAAATAAATCAAAATAATATCGTTTTGACCAATTTTTTCTCAAAAACCAAGTCAATAATTTTTTTATTTGGTTTTAAATGGGTCGATTAGATCATTAATGAGTTTTTTATTTGATTTTAAATGCGTCAATCAGATCATTGATCAACCCAACTTTTTTACTGGGTAAATTCTCTCTCTTTTTTTTCTCTAACTTATATTAGTTTACGTCTTAATTCGACTTGTCAAGTCAATCTAGGTTTTTAACTATAATTAAGAGAGTATTTAGCAACGTGAATACTTGTATGTTTTTTTTTAAAGGATTGTTTTTGTTTAATTTTTTTTATTTTTATATTATTTTAATGAGTTACTATTAAAAATAAAATTTTTAAAAATAAAAAATATATATTATTTTAATATATTTCTAGGTAAAAATTACTTTAAAAAATAATTAAGATTACAATATCAAACATTAACTAAAACCCATGTACACAAGAAAGCCTTATTTTTTATTATTAAAAAATAAAAACATATTAATTTTATACTTTTAAATGATCAAATAAATAAATTAACATGGTAAAATACCTTCAGCTAAAAAAAAAAAAATCTCATTAAGAGAGATTATCCAACTTTTTAGAGCATATTTAAAATACAATGCAAATTATATTTTTTAAAATTTTAATTTTTTAAATTATTTTGATGTGATGATATTGAAAATAATTTTTAAAAAATAAAAATAAAATTATTTTAATATATTTTTAAATAAAAAATACTTTATATTCCAAGTTTTAAACAGTATGCTAGTATGCTTCAAAAACACGTTTCACTCTTGTACCTGAAATTACCAAAATATTTCCATCTCCCTTGGTAGCCAAGACAACTCCCCAAACGAACCGGCTTCCGGTCCAGACTCGCGTCGCACCCCACCTTAACGCCATAAAACCGAGGGCGCATCAAATATCTTGAATGACCAAAATAACCCACGTCACCCCATTCTAGAAACGCCAAATCCATCCCGACGAGTAAATTATATTTTAGTCCATTTATGTTTATAAAATAAATAAAATAGTCTTTTTAGTTTTAAAAATTAATTAATTGGTCCTTTGATAAATGTCGACTATGCCTATTTTGATATTTCTCTGTTCTTGAATTTTTTTTCTCGTTACTCCTTCTATATTATTTACTTTTTTTCTTTTTTTTAAATGAAAAACATTGTTTAATGAAAAATAGACGAAGCTTTTCCATTGCATATGGAGGTAGACGCAACCCTTGGAATAAAGGTTTTGTCATCATTATATATAAAAAAATTATTATTGTTTTACTGTAGATTTACACAATGCAATTCATGGTAAAACGTTTGTGAACCCTTTAAAGATAAAAAAACACACACACACTTTTAAGTAGAATTGTATTTAAACATATTTATTGCATAGTGTAATGACTCCTATGCTCTTGGAAAAAAAAAAACAACACGGCTAATGTTTAAAGGATGTTTTCAGATTTTCACATTTTTTGTATGGTGTAGTTATCGCATAACCCATAGGGTCAAATTTTTTTTGCCTAAAATCAAGGGGTATTTTAGGTTTTTAACCTTAGTTTTATTGGAATTATCTAATGGGGTCAGGGGTGTTCTAGTCTTTCTATAATTAAAAAAATAATTGATGTGTGTAAAGTAAGCGCCAACAAAAGAGAGCCACGTACGCCATTTGGACGACGTGTGCGGCACCTTTTAATAGCTTTCGGGGTGACGTCCAAAGTATCGTGCCACCCTCTTCACGGTGAGTTGATGCATGCTGACATTTATGGCATGGATGAGATCCAATAACAATTTTTCTCCTCCCACTCTTTTATATCTTCTTCTTTTCAAAAGGTGTGCTAGCTTTGCAAAGTGGTCCTTGATTATTTAATTATATCAAATTTGATTTATTTGTTTTTCAATTTCATCAATTAACATTTGTTTTTTTATGTCTTTTTATCAAATTTGATCTATACTCTTTTGATTATTGTTTATTTTGCTTTTAATATTTTTTTATTTGATTTTATTTTTTGATTTAACCCCTAATCATTTGATTTTAATTTTTTTTTTAATTTGGTTCTCATTCTTATGATTGCAATTCCTTTTATTTTGAGTTATCTTCTAGATTATTTATTTATTTTTTACAATTTCATCCCTTATTGTTTAATTTCATTGAATTTTCATATCATATTTGGAGCCTATTTTTTTATCATGCTTTTAAAACCTGATTCGTGAGTCAACCTCAATTATGTTCTAGGTCACAGTCTGGGTCGAATAACCGAGGTTACCGGGGCCAGTTGGATTTTTTATCGTGCAACGAGTAAAAAAGATATTATTTTGAAAAAAAATAGTGATAAAAAAAATCAATAGGTGTTGACATGATTTTTTCCTAACTAATCGCTTGATTTTTTTATTTAGTCAAAAGGTAAAATTGGTATTATTTTGATAAAAAAATAATGGAGAAAGAATTCAATTATGATCCTATTTTGTTATTGGTTTTTATTTATTTTGGATCTCTTTTTAGATTTCTTTTTATGTTTCATCAATTTTTATTTGATTTTTATTTTGTTTTTATATTAAATACGATACTTATTCTATTGATTGTTGCTCTTTTATCCTTTTTTTATTTTTTATTTCAATTTTACCTTTCAATATTTTTTTTTCATATTAAAGTTTTTAGTTTTTAGTTTTTTATTTTTCTTGTCTTTTTTTGTTTGTTTTATCTTTCAATTTTGTCCATTGGTATTTTATTTTATTTGTTTTTTTATAAAATTTTGGTTTTAGTTGTTTTAATTGCTATTTTTTATTCTATTTCTCGATCAAGTCCCTCATTATTTTTTTTATTTTTTATATCAAAATTGATTCTTGTTATTTTGATTATTATTTGTTTTATTTTTTGATGGTTAAAATTTTTATTTATGATATGCTTCTGATATTTTGTATAGGCATCTTGGTCTCATTACCAATATTGTTGGTTTAAAAGATTAGTTAGATTTAATTTTTTTAACTTCATCACTTAACACTAAGTTATTGGATCCTGAGCTTTTTATTTTTTTTTCCTTTCCTTCATTTGGGGTTATCCTGGATAGCGAGTCAGTCAAGTTAACCTGGATTCATTCGAGTCATCATCGTTTAGATATCTTTTTCATGTTAAAAAAAATTGACCTACCCCATAGCACATCGCGAGCGAAAAAATCTAGTCATTTACTAAAAATGGACACATAAGGACTGGATAATTAATTTCCAAGTTTAGAAGAACTATTCAATTCATTTTGAAAAACTAGAGGGACTAAGTTATAATCTACTCCCATGGCACACAAGTCGTTTGAGGGGCCTTTTAGTAAATCAACAACCAAAGAAATAAAACGACCACATCAATTTGGGGACCACACCTTCCCCACCACAACCAAGCAATTTCTTCTTTTCAGTTTTCTCAATTATTCACAAATAAAATAATACCAATCATAAAACAAACATTTAAAATAATTATTCTATTTTATTTTATTATTTCAAAAACTCCCTATTTTTCTTGGTTTCTCCTTCGAGATATCCTCTTCCATCGCTTCTCCAGAATCCAAATCCATCTCCCTCTCTCTAAAAACAATCTCGCTCCTTGTTCCTGCTGTTGCATTAGCGATCCATAACCCTTTTCCCCTTCATTTTAGATCTCCGCTGCCTCTGGTGTTTAACTCTTTGAGCATCCATGGTGATTTTTCTATTATTTTGTGAATTTAGAATTTTTTCCTTTCTGCTTTCAGTTTTATTGAGCTGTAACTTCTGTGAAAGGAAAGAAGTCGTCGTTTAAGTTTCTTTTAAGAAAGAGCATAGAGTGGATTAAAAAAACTTTAATAAGTTTTTTTTTTAAAAAATAATCCAGGCTTGAAAAATAAGAGCTTAAATTAGAGCGCTATATAGTTGAATTCGGCTTGGTTTTCATGATTTTTTTAATTTATTTCTTTTTGTGTGGCGTATGCTACAAGATTCTCTCTCTTTCTTATCTTCTTTTCTGTTACCAGCGATCAAACGGAGATTCATTCTTTTAAGGTGCTAAGCAGTAGATTATTACTACGCTTCTCTGTGTTTTTTTTACTTAATTTTGTTATTTTTATGGAATTTTTTTTTGCATTTCTTATTAAATAAAGATTTGAAGAGATTTCACTGATCTTGCCGTCTGTAGATAATCAATTAGTGTGTGCGCGTTAGGTTTTTATAATTTTGAATTTTCTAGTGTGTTTTTATTGTTTCAAGATGATCAATTACTTTTTTTTTCTTCTTTTAATTGTTAGAAATTCAAATTTTGAATTATTGGAAATATTAATTTCCTTTTTGAAATTGATACTCAGTGTTTTAATGATTTTTTTGGGTATTTGTTGCATAATTAGGGTGATTTAGGTTGATTTCGTCATTTTAGAACATAAACCCTCAGCAACAAATGAATGCTTAAAAGCTTTAGATCGATAACGTCTCCATTTTTATTTTTCTTTTATTTTTATCTCATATTTTTATATGAAATTCTTCTTAGTTCTGTTTTATTTTTAATCAATTATTTATTTATTTATTTATTTATTTGCAGCTGAGCCCTATTTTCTGACGAAGGAGCATGGTTAGCTGGTAAATTACAATAAATGGCTTGAAATCCGAACTTGAGAATGCTTCGCTAGTAAAGGCTTTAGTGGAGGAGAGATTGGTTAATCTTAGATGATACAAGCTGATCGCAGCTTGTAGAAGCTGCCCTTAAGCATGTTGATGATAATTTGGCTGATATTTAATCACCCCTACCATGACATCTGTCTTCCTGTCCATGTTGTATATAACAAGTTACAGTTTAGCAGTAAACCTTGCATTCACGCTAGTAACCAACACTATGTTGAAAGTATAGAGGCCTCTACCGGGAGGTTCTTGGAAGTCCTTTGACAAATTCTTGATTGTCATCTGCTACAATTCTAACAATGGAAAGGTATATATCCTGTATGTTTGCTTGTTTGTGTAAGATTTTTATTATTCTTGAGTGACGCAGGGTTTTTCTTGGATAACGTTTTATTATTTTCTTCTCAGGTATAAAATTTTGGAAGAGATTGGTGATGGTACTTGTGGTTGTGTATTTAAGGCCGTCAATATTGAAACATATGAAATTGTAAGGAACTCTTCACATAAGCACGTTTATTTTAGCTGTTATTATAATTCTCAGTGGATTCAGTGGTAGTAAAATTGTTTTTATCCAATCTGTTGCACTTTATAAAAGCGACCTATTACGTTTTATTTTACTATGGCTGAGAGTCAGAGAAATGAGGAGTGCATTAAACTCATGTATAATATAAATGTATAGCTGAGAGGCCTGTTCTTCACCTGACATTGAAATCTTCAGTATTAGAAGTCACAAAGCTAGCTAAAGACGAATGAAATAACAACCATGGTTAAACAATCTGAGATGACATGAAGCTGGAAATTTCAGGTGTTGGGGACTCCTTTCTCACAATTTGAGTTGCATACTGCATTTATAATGTGAGGCAAAAGAAAAATAAAAGCATCGCTGTTATATTGTTTTTGTAAGAAAGGAGTTCCTTGTGTTTCCTGTTTGATTGTTAAAATTATTGTCACGGTTCTATTTCTGATCTCAGGTTGCTGTGAAGAAAATGAAGAGAAAGTTCTATTTCTGGGAAGACTGCTTGAATTTACGAGAAGTAAAGGTATGTTCCTTGGTAATGTTTGTATCATCAAATTGTTTCACATGATAAGTTTGCTCAGTAAACAATCAAGTTTAACATTGTCTTCTGCAGGCCCTCCATAAATTGAATCATCCCAATATTGTAAAGTTGAAAGAAGTTGTCAGGGAAAACAATGAACTATTTTTCATTTTTGAATACATGGTAAGGGATCTTGTGTTCTGGGTCCATGCTACTTTTTACGCGTGACTTATGTCTCTCTTGTTTGAAAACCCCAGTAATACTCTACTAATTCTTAATCCTAATCCAGTATCATCGGCTACGTGAATCATTTTCTTCCAATTTACCTTGTTTAAGGCCATATTTTTCTTGAGATGCAAAGCTTCTAGTTCTGATCATCATTTTCCACGCTGTAGACATTATTACTCGTTGTTTTTGCTAGGGTGGGGATTTTATGCTTTGAAACTGAAACTTGAATAAATCAAATAATGACTTCATCAACTAATAATTGCTTGTTTCTGGAATTTTTCCTACAAGGAATACAATCTGTACCAATTAATGAGAGAGAAGCAGAGATCGTTTTCAGAGGAAGAGATACGGAACTTTATGTCTCAGGTGCTTCAAGGACTTGCTCACATGCATAGAAACGGATATTTTCATCGGGATTTGAAACCTGGTAAGACAAGTTGTTCTTCTATTATGAGTGTTGTTGATAAATTCATGGTTTAAGATCAATTTTTCTTGGTGGTTAGAGATTTTGACATGGAATATTAATAATTAACGATCATTTCATTTTCAGAGAATGTGCTTGTGACAAAGGATGTTCTTAAAATTGCCGACTTTGGACTGGCTAGAGAAGTTTCGTCAGCACCCCCTTACACTGAATATGTTTCCACACGGTGGTAAGGATTTCTTCCTATCTATTACATGTTAATGTCTCTGTGTGCATATCCGTGACATTTCTAGAAAACTTTTTTTTGCACTAAAAAATACTACATTTCTCATTTCTTTTTGGTCTGGCTGCCAGGTACCGAGCTCCAGAGGTTTTGTTGCAGTCCTCAACATATACTCCTGCAATTGGTACGCCTTTTCTCTCTCCTCGTCCATTCTGAAACTCTTTTCACCTTTATTTTTTAAGTTTGAGCTGTTTTACCCTAAAAAAAAAAGGTTGGGATGGATTATATTGGTCAACCGATCCCTCTTTTCCTTTTTTGCCTATTTGAATCTAACTTGAGAATTACAGATGTTGATATTTATATCGAAATCAGTTTTAGAGAAGTTTTCTTTTGCTGTCAGAAATATTTTAACTAGAACTATCAATAATACTTCCAATTGTCACTTGCCGAGCGAAGGTGTTTAATCATTTGCAATCATATCATCAAGACTGTATACTTTATGGCTAATTTCACCAAGGAAGGCTAAGTAGGATGAACATTTCTGGTCCTGAATGTCAGCTCCAGCAGGAACAGTTCAATGTGTTGAAAGTTTTCAACATTATCTATAATACACGAATAAGTTGATGCATGAGTCCTGTGAATAAATTGATGATGCTTAACCTGCAACTCCATTCCATTTTATGCATTGGTTTTCTAGACTGATTTATTGTAGCATTTTTCTCTCATCCATTGATAACTAACCCCTGAAAGTATATACAGATATGTGGGCAGTTGGTGCAATAATAGCTGAGCTTTTCACTCTGTCCCCAATTTTCCCTGGTGAAAGGTGGTTCTATGCTCTTTAGTTTCATGCCTTTAGTAAGAAAGACGTGGTTTCATATAATTTTGTTTCTGGTTGTGTTTATTGTTCCACTAGCCACTCCTGACTCTACACACTCACTCAAGCTGAATTAAGCAAGTGCTATCAGTCTATAGCAAGATGGTTCATTAATATTTCTTTCTTCATGTGTTAGACCCCTAAAATAACTTAGATCTCCCAATTAAACTGGAGTGAGGATACTGATTAACTTGAAGATAAATTAGTATTAATATTCATCTGCTTGTTCTCTCCTTCTCATGCATTGTTAGCTGATAATTACTCTTCTGTTTAGACAGATGGATTTATAATATAAGAAAAGGTATGGTGGACTATAATCTTATGAAGTAATATATTTTAGAATGCGGGCTTATGTCTTGGACACCTTTTACACGAGGCCATTATCTGGACCACTGGTCATGGTCTGGCTGAAGTGGAGTCCTGATAGGGAGGATTAGAAGTTACTCCTATTCTTTAGCAATTTTACACGAACATTTATTTTCATTTGATTTGATTTGTTCTGAATTAAAGAAAAACCTGACAAACTAATTGAATTTTCTTTATTAATTGAATTTCCCTTGCACAGTGAAATAGACCAGTTGTACAAGATATGCTGTGTTCTTGGTACCCCAGAGTTGACTGCATTCCCTAAAGCTACAAATGTCTCTCAACTGATGAACCTTAGTTGTGCAGAGGTAAGCTAAGCTATTTATGTTTTCCATTCCCCCGTCTTTTATGGTTTGACTTTGTGCTTACGGTTATTGTTATTGTTCATTTTTTTTTTAATTATTGTTTGTGGACAGATGTTACCTGCCAACCTATCTGATATCATTCCCAATGCTAGCTTGGAAGCTATTGATTTGATTATAGTGAGTATTGATGTTGATATGACATCATGATGTTTTCATTACCAATTATTTTTGGTTAATCCTGAACTAAACTCTTGTTTTGCTGCATTTTAATTATTTTAATGCTTCATGTTGACTTTCTATAGCAATTGTGCTCGTGGGATCCATTAAAGAGGCCAACTGCTGATCAGTCACTGCAACATCCATTTTTCCATGTAATATGAGCTCTCTCAAGTGTGCTTTCTTCTTTTGCATGAGAATCATTTTTACTAACATGTCCTGGTCCCTCTTGGATAGGTGGGTATGTGGGTTCCTTATCCACTTCGAGATCCTCTAGAGCTGAAGCTAAATAACAAGGGTTAATATTCTCTCTCACCTCTCGATTTTAAATTTAAACAAACCAGTTTGTTTATGTTGTTTATAGGATGTCATGTATCATTTTCTTTTCATGCAATTCAACAGGACCGAAGCCAAATCTTGAGTTAAATCTATGGGATTTTGGTGCTGAACCTGATGACTGTTTTCTTGGATTGACACTCGCTGTAAAGCCCAGTGTTTCAAACTTGGGTAAAAATCAATATACCTCTGCTCTCTTATCATTTTACTAACTGACATCTTATTCCGGAGATTGATAAGCTTAGTGATGGCCTGATAGGGCACGCCAAAATTATCAGTCTGCTATTCACTGCCACTTACCAGACCTGACTTGTGTGGTTAACATAGATATTCAGCATGGACATCTTTAGTGCTGTCATTTTAAGTGCTTAGCAAGGCTCATGCAAAACACTCGCCCCAGTTTCTTGGTTTCAGGAATAAATTCCCCTCTCAAATCATGTGGAAGTAATAATTTAGGTATCATGTGTGCAGTGCTTTACTAATATGATGTCCATGGTTTTCATGGTCTTCCAATATGGTTAGTGTTGGAGATAAATCTGAGACAAGGGTCTTTAATGGGAAGGGTATTGCTATGCATAGGATTAAATGGTCACAGTGAATATAACAAGTCAAGGTATACCTTTCACTGGTGTAGTTGACCCATTTAGCTGTTGTCAAGTGTAATGTCACAGGAATATTGTTGCTAGTATTATACATGTAATAAAGAAATATAAACATTGCCTCGAATGTTGATGAAATTTTTGTTTCTGTGTTTCTCTCTGCTCTTTCTCAACCCCCCCCCCCCCCCCAATCATTCAATTCTTAGCTCTCCAGAGGACCGAACCATTATATTCTTTAGTTATTTTGTATCTTTGTAGGGGACAAACTAATGTATATGTTTAACTAGGAGACTTATTTCATGCAGAGGCAGTCCGGAATGTTCCTCAAGGCATGCGGGAGGTGAGTTAGTACAACGAACTTAAGATGGCTATTTAGCATATGTATAATTATATGAATGACATGGAACTAGTTGCTTTGCCAGCTGAAATTTTGTATAACATGTAATGCAGGATTTTGTGTTTTGCTCTGATTTAAAAGGTCGCCAAGAACAGTCAGGTAATTGTTTGGTTGGACCTTACAGGTATCATTTAGCACTCTTTGTAATTAGTGGAAAATAATTCGTGAAAAACTTCTCTTGGTAATTTCCAAAGTATTTAATATCTTGGTGGATATATTACTGTCATACTTGGAGAGATCTTCTGTCTGATCAATGAGTTCCACTGAAACTTCTGCCCTGGAAACCTATTTTGTGGAAACTGTAAATGAACACTGCCTGGTGGAAGATTGAAACTTACATCAAGCACCTTAATGATGCTTGGAGGCCGCAGGGTTCCCAAGCTTTATGTTGATAATATTCTCAGTACGTGCTGGTTGAAGTATATATATCTTGTCCAACGCCAAGTGCAAGTTCCATCAAATGCTTAGGAACTGTAGTCATAGGTTTTTTATGTTGCTGCTTGGTTATATGAGATATTTGCTCTAACCTTGTAATTTTTCAACTAATCTGTTCCGGTTTAATTTGTGATCCAGTTTTTTGGTCGCTACTATCTCCTGATCAAAATGGAATCCACCCTCCAGTTGAATCATCGCTATCATTATCATTTAGGTGAGTTCCTTTCTGTGGTGACACTGAAAAGAGAATCTGTCTGCATTGCTTTGATACTATTATCTAGTGTTTGTTCTGCTCGGTTGTCTGTATTGCTAGTCTTTTGTTGGCCATCTTCATGCCTAGACTGGTCGATTATATCGATGATCTTCTGATCTATTTTTTCTTTCGGTGTGATTCCTTGGTAGTTCGATTCAGCATCCATCGGTTGGAGTTCCACAATCATCTGGGTTCACAATTACATCACTACAGCCTAACTTCTTAGATTGTCCATTAATGGCCATGTCCTCCCCACTTCAACAAAGTCATTACCTGTGACTGACTTGATTGGTTGGATCAAATAAGAAAGGCGTACAAATAACTGGTAATTTATTTTATTTGATTTTGTAAAGTTTATTTAGCACTGCATAGGTTTCATTCTTGCTCGATGCAAAGCAACTGCAGCATTTCATTGGCAGAAAATACAGGCCCTGGGAAAATCAAATCTCCCCGGACCAAAATTGACTCATAGTTCACTTTAATGTACATTTACACAATGGGGCAGACAATTGAAAATTTTAATATTTAAGTATTTGGCCCTTCCAAAAATATCTTATTCTCTCATGTCTTTTTATTCATTTTCATGGTGATGGTGTCTTTTCTTTCTTTTTTAAATCCCCACTTCTGAAATTTCAATTCTGCCCTACACGATCGATCTCCTTGAAAGTATCAATGATGCAAAACCATTAGCATTAAAGTTTTTTTTTTTTTTTTATCCTCTTGTTGGGCGAGAGAGAGATTAAGATAGCATTTAGTTACTGGTCTGGGAAAAAAAATAAAAATGGAAAAAGTACTTTGAAGATGTATGAATTCATTTTAAAACTGTCGAGCTAATAAATTCTTTGTTTATCCTAAGTTTTTGCGTTTGCGGTGTAAAAAATGTAGTTAGGTGTTTGGTAATACATCAAATCATGTTTTATATTATGAGGCCCATCAAAAAATTAAGTTTGAAACGTAATTTTTGTGAAGTAGTTTTTATATGTTTTTTTAATTGAGTTTCGTAAAACTCTGATTGTTTTTATGTTTTAAAAGTATTTTTTTTAAAATTTAAAATTAAATTTGTTTTACTTAAAATTAATTTTTTTATATAATTTCAGATGTTTTAATGAGTTGATATTAAAAATAAAAAAAATATTTTGATGCATTTTCAAGTAAAAAATACTTTTAAAAAACAACCATAATCAAATATTTTATGCATGTTTTTTGATGTATATAAATCTTAATTATAATTTTTACCAAATAAATATCTAAATCCAACTAATCATTTCCAACTATATTTTTAAAAAATTATAAACACAAAAGTTAGCTAAAAAACAAATACTCTTATTGTTTTTGTCCACCAAACATGTTTTTGTCTTATATATATATATATATATATATATATATGGAACACCTACGAAATGTAAACTAATAATCATTTTGGAAGGCTGTAGCTTTTAATTGCGGTAGCTATTATAAAAAATTTGGGTGATACATGCTTATTTCAAAAGAGCTTTAAAAAATGGCCACAAACCACTGGTTCTAAAGGGTTTGTTTTTTAATATGTTTTAAAAGTGTGTTAATGTATTTTAATGTGTTAATATTAAAAATAAATAAAAAATATTTTATGGTGTTTTCAAGAAAAAAAATATTTTTTAAAAAGTATTTGAATA